>ENA-OREM01000188-OREM01000188.1-marine-metagenome-genome-assembly--contig:-NODE-188-length-52174-cov-5.829817_pt1 | contig 52174 bp, 47 predicted proteins | sample MGYA00248623_ERZ508561 | MGnify/ENA primary metagenome ERZ508561 (study PRJEB26227, sample SAMN06264494) | marine metagenome | isolation source: Columbia River Estuary | place: USA:Columbia River Estuary...
TTGGGAGTGGCAAGGCTGAATCTGCATGGCACTGGATTGGGTGACTTTGGGCTCCCAACACCGCAGGTGGGGGCCTTTGCGCCGGGGATGGCGCTCAGGGCTCGGGACACCTTGAGCCGGATCTGCGATATGGCAGAAGCAGAGGGTGTGATTTTTACGCTTGAAAACCTCAACCCTTTCGACCATCCGGGCTGCCCGTTTGGCTCTACAGCCGCCGTGCTAGCGCTCGTATCAAGCGTCAATCGGCCTCAGCTTCGCATCAACCTTGACCTCTATCACACGCAAATCGGCGAGGGGGACATCATTCGATGGGCTGAGGCGTGCCTACCGTGGATTGGCGAGATTCAAGTTGCGGATAACCCCGGGCGTTGTGAGCCGGGTACCGGTGAAATCAACTACCCCAACATCGCCCGCGCCCTCAAGGCGATGGGATATCAGGGCCCAGTGACGATGGAAGCCTTTGCCGCGGGCGATTCAGAAACGGCACTCAGTGCCTTTCGCGAAGCTTTCACTATCTGATCATTTTCTAAAAACTCTCATCCATTTCGGAGAACGACACATGCTAAGTATTGGAATCCTCGGTGCAGGCCGAATCGGTAGTGTTCATGCAAAAAGCATGACGATGAACCCACACTGCCGCTTATCAGCAGTTTCAGATGTCAACGAAGCGGCCGCGCAAGCACTTGCCACCACTTACGGGGCACAGGCCCGATCAACGCTCGATATCATCGAGGACCCGACGATTGACGCCGTTCTGATTGCCTCGTCAACTGATACACACGCCGATTTAATTGAGGCCGCCACCCTGGCAGGTAAGGCGGTTTTTTGCGAAAAGCCCGTTGACTTGAGTTTGGCGCGAGCGCGGGCCTGTCAGGCGGTTGTACACAAGGCGGGCCGATCGGTGATGTTGGGATTTAACCGTCGCTTCGACCCTAATTTTGTTGCACTCAAGAGCCAGTTTGACGCCGGTGAGATCGGTAAGGGCGAGTTGCTCTCGATCACATCGTTTGATCCCGCGCCACCGCCGCTGTCGTACGTAAAGGTGTCTGGCGGACTCTTTCGGGATATGGCCATCCACGACTTCGACATGGCCTGTTGGCTATACGGCGCTATGCCAATTGCGGTCACTGCGATTGGATCCAGCTTGGTTGATCCTGCGATTGGCGCTGCGGGCGACGTCGATACTGCGGTCACGACCTTGCATTTTGCGGATGGCCGTTTAGCTGTCATCAAAAACAGTCGACGTGCTGTTTATGGCTATGACCAGCGCATTGAATTATTGGGGTCATCAGGGCTCCTACAAGTGGCCAATGTGCTGGAAAACACCGTTACCCGCACGACGATCTCTGGGGCGCAGGGTGCCAAACCCGCCTTGTTTTTCTTAGAGCGCTACATGCAGGCCTAGACGGCTGAATGGCATGTCTTTGTAGACGCAGTGACTTCCGGTCAACCATTTCCTGTCACGCTTGATGACGGCGTGAACGCCTTGGTCTTGGCCGAGGCAGCGACACAGTCTGCCAAGACCGGCGTAACGGTTCGGATCTAAGGACCGTGAGCGCTAAATTCCCCATTACGTCGGGTAAGACCTTTCGGTTGGCGATTGCCGCTAACTTTGAAGGGTTGAGCGGCCAACTGAAAAAGATTGCCCGCTACATCGACGCGAGTGGTGAGCAAATTGGCTTTCAAGGTGTCAGAGAGGTGGCTGTTAAGTGTGACGTTCAGCCGTCCGCGATTGTTAGATTTGCCAAGCATTTTGGCTTATCCGGTTTCTCAGAGATGCAAGCTGTTTTTCGTGACGATATCGCCCGAAAAATGGCGTCACCACGAAACTACAGTTCTCGCATCCGTGATGTCATTAAGGCAGGTGATCGCCGGCTAACCAGCGCCGAAATTGCGCATGAATTCATCGGGGGCAGTGTCGTTGCCATGCAGGCGTTGGCACAGCAGCTCGATGAGGCGGCCTTTGAGGGCGCCGTAATTGCGTTAGCCGAGAGTGACACTATCTGGGTTGTCGCCGCGCGGCGATCGTTTCCGATTGCGGCCTATCTTGACTACGCTTTGCAGCATACCGATAAGCGAGTTCAGATGCTGTCGGGGCTCGGTGCGATGCACCAAGGGCAGGCGCGCTCTGTCCGCACTGGCGATGTGATGCTTGCGATTTCATTCGCACCTTACGCAAAAGAGACGTTGGCTTGCGTGGTTGCCGCTCACGAGCGCGGGGCCAAGATCATCGCCATCACCGACAGCGACCTGTCCCCCTTGGCACGTCAGGCGGCACATGTTTTGGTGGTTAAAGATGATGCGGCCTTTGGCTTCCGAGCGCTGACCTCGACGATGGGCCTGTCACAAAGTCTCTTTATTGCCTTGGCCTATCGGTTGGCATTACCGCCGCAAGTGCACCCAACATGAGCGCATCTACGCATCAAAAGGTTCTCGGCGTCGCCATTGCTGGTTTGGGGCGTCTGGGTCAGCGTCATGCGATTCAGCTGGCGCGTCGCACTCCCAACGCCCAGTTGGTTGCTGTGTGCAGCCCCGTCCCCACTGAACTTGAATGGGCACGCGACACGCTGGCGGTCGATGGCCGCTATGACGCGTTATCCGAGCTGTTGGTTGATCCGCTGGTGGACGCTGTTATTTTGGCGACGCCAACTTCGCTTCATGCCGATCAAGCCATCGCTTGCTTACGGGCGGGTAAGCACGTGTTCGTCGAGAAGCCGTTGTCATTGGATGTTGCCGCATGTGAGGCAGTTGAGGCCGTTGCGCGGGACTGCCCTGATCAGGTGATCATGGTTGGTTTTGTCCGGCGCTTTGATGCCAGTTACCTAGAAGCGAAGGCGGCCATCGATTGTGGTGACATCGGGACGCCCTTTTGGGTTCGATCGCAGACCTGCGACCGGTATGACCCTGACGGATTTTTCGTGGGGTTTGCGGCGACATCGGGCGGCATTTTCATGGACTGCGCGGTTCACGATATCGATCTTGCGCGCTGGTTTCTCGGCAACCCTAAAGCCGTTCGGGTGTTTGCGACCGGCATGATTGCCATGTACCCTGACTTGGCGGTGCATGGCGATGTTGACAATGGCGTCGCCATCGTTGAGTTTGACGGGGGGCAGCGCGCGGTGTTCTACGTCAGCCGAACCATGCCGCATGGCCATGAAACGACAACCGAGGTGATCGGCTCCGGTGGCACGCTGCAAATCGGGATGGGCGCCCATGCGAGCCGTGTCGCTTACCGACACAGCAGCGGCGTTTCCCACCGCGTCGTACCTGACTTTTTCGCTCGTTTCGAACAAGCCTTTCAAACGGAGCTGGTCGCGTTTGTCGACGCCTGTCGCGGTGTCAGGCCGGTATCTCTAACGCTGCGCGATGCAACCGAGGCAACGAGAATTGGCCAGGCCATCGCGCTGTCTCTGACAACGGGCGTACCGGTCAATTTGTGACTGAAAAAATTGGAGCGGGTGACGAGAATCGAACTCGCGTCTAAAGCTTGGGAAGCTGCCGTTCTACCATTGAACTACACCCGCCTTTTGATCGGCAGACCGCAGTTTACACGGTCTGCCGCATCGCTCATGCGCTCATCACATCGCCGATGCAAACATATTTGATTTCGACGTAATCGTCCATGCCGTGATGTGAACCCTCACGGCCCAAACCACTTTGCTTGACACCACCGAACGGGACGTGTTCAGTGGCCAAAATGCCCACGTTCACGCCAACCATGCCGTACTCGAGTGCCTCTGAGACGCGGAAAATTCGGCCCACATCGCGGCTGTAAAAGTAACTGGCCAAGCCAAACTCGGTGTTGTTCGCCGCGTCGATCGCTTCCTGCTCATGCTCGAACTTGAAAATGGGCGCAAAAGGACCGAAGGTCTCCTCCTTGGCGCACAGCATGTCCGCGTTGGCATCCGCCACGACCGTGGGTTCAAAAAACTGCCCAGGCAAGCGCTTACCCCCCGTCAGCACGCGAGCACCGCGCGCGACTGCGTCATCAACATGGCGTTGTACCTTGACGAGCGCAGCCTCCTCAATCAGGGGCCCTTGATTGACGCCTTCCTCGAAGCCGTTGCCAACCTTGGCCGTCTTAACCTTTGCGGCAAACTTTGTGCAGAACTCGTCGTAAACGCCCGACTGCACGTACAAGCGATTTGAGCAAACGCAGGTCTGCCCCGCGTTACGGTACTTGCTTGCAAAGGCACCCTCTACGGCGCTGTCGATATCGGCATCGTTGAACACGATGAACGGTGCGTTACCGCCGAGCTCCAAAGATAATTTCTTCACAGTAGGGGCCGATTGAGCCATCAAAATACGACCGACCTCGGTGCTACCAGTGAAGCTGATGTGTCGCACCACATCGCTGGCGCACAGCACCTTGCCAATGGCGATTGACTGAGAGGCGTCCGAGCTCAACATGTTCAAAACACCGGCAGGGATGCCTGCCCGCATGGCCAATTCGGCGGCGGCCAGCGCGGTGAGCGGCGTCAACTCTGCGGGCTTGATGATCACGGGGCACCCCGCGGCTAAGGCGGGTGCAACCTTGCGTGTGATCATGGCGAGCGGGAAGTTCCATGGCGTGATGGCCGCACAGACGCCGATTGGCTCACGCAAGACCAACAAGCGGCGGTTGTTATCAAACGTCGGCAGTGTCTCACCGTTGACGCGTTTTGCCTCTTCGGCAAACCACTCAACAAAGCTGGCCCCGTAGGCCACCTCCCCCATCGCCTCTGCGTAGGGCTTGCCCTGCTCGGCAGTCATGATTCGGGCCAGGTCGGCTTGGTTGGCCATCAGGAGGTCATACCACTTGCGCATGATGTTGGCGCGCTGTTTAGCCGTCGTCTTACGCCAGCCGGCCCAAGCGGCGTTCGCCGCGGCAATCGCCGCTTCGGCGTCGGTTGGTCCCATGTTGGCGACATCGGCGAGGTGTGCGCCCGTGGCAGGGTCCGTGACGGCAAACTGGCTGTGGCCGGCATGCCATTGGCCGTTAATCAAAGCACCGGTTTTGAGCAGGGAGGGGTCGGCGAGTTGGCTTAGGGGACTGGTCATGGCAAAGGCTATTGTTTAGGGTTGATCGGTCGAATGTCTTGGGATGCAAAACGAAGAGGTTAAACCAAAACCCCCGCGACTGTTGTCCAAAACAATCAAAAGATCGGTGAAAATAGGGGGTTTATATTCTTTTGAGCTGAGTCCACCCATGAGCCGAACGCCATCAACCGTTGCCGAAATTCGCCAGTCTTTTCTCGACTTTTATGCGCAGAGAGAGCACGCCGTGGTTGCCAGCAGCTCACTGGTTCCGGGGAACGATCCAACCCTGATGTTCACCAATTCGGGCATGGTCCAATTTAAGGACGTCTTTTTGGGCACGGACACCCGCAGTTATAAGCGCGCGACATCGGTACAAGCCTGCTTGCGCGCGGGCGGCAAGCACAACGATTTAGAGAATGTCGGCTACACGGCTCGGCACCACACGTTCTTCGAAATGCTCGGCAACTGGAGCTTTGGCGATTACTTCAAACGTGACAGCCTGCGGTGGTCTTGGGAGTTGTTGACCGAGGTTTATAAGCTGCCCGCGGAGCGCTTGTGGGTGACCGTCTACATCGATGACAACGAGGCTTACGACATCTGGGCCAATGAGATTGGCGTCCCGCCCGAGCGCATCATTCGGATCGGCGACAACAAGGGCGGCAAATACATGTCGGACAACTTCTGGATGATGGCGGATACAGGGCCTTGCGGCCCCTGTTCTGAGATCTTCTATGACCATGGCCCAGAGATTCCAGGTGGCCCGCCCGGTAGCCCCGATGAAGACGGCGACCGTTATATTGAGATTTGGAACAACGTTTTCATGCAGTTCGATATGCAGCCGGATGGCTCGGTCAAGCAGTTACCAGCGCCCTGCGTTGACACGGGAATGGGCTTGGAGCGCTTGGCGGCGATTCTGCAGGGCGTGCACAGCAACTACGAGATCGACGTGTTCACCCATTTGATCGCTGCCGCCGCGCGTGAAACAGGCTGCGCTGACCTCGAGACCCCGTCCCTCAAAGTGATTGCTGACCACATCCGCGCCACCGCGTTTTTGGTCAGTGATGGGGTCATCCCGAGCAACGAAGGGCGCGGCTATGTGCAACGGCGAATTATTCGCCGTGCGATTCGCCATGGCTACAAACTGGGACAGAAGACACCTTTCTTCCACAAACTCGTTCCCGATTTGGTCGCCCTTATGGGGGATGCCTATCCCAACTTGGCGAACCAAGCTGACCGCGTGATGGCGGTCCTGAAAACCGAGGAGGAGCGTTTCTATGAGACCCTCGCCATCGGTATGGAAATTCTGGATGCCGCATTGCCGGCCGGTGCGACCACGCTCGCCGGCGACGTCGCTTTTAAATTGCACGATACCTACGGTTTCCCGTTGGACTTGACCCAGGATGTTTGTCGCGAACGGGGTGTCCAGGTGGACGCTGCTGGTTTTGACGCCGCCATGGCGCGGCAGAAAGATCAAGCCCGTGCAGCGGGTAAATTCAAGATGGACCGCGCGCTGGCCTATACCGGCGCATCGAACGTCTTTGTTGGCTACGAGCATTTGTCTGAACAGGCGACCGTCTTGGCGCTTTACGCCGATGGCGTCCCAATTGACGCATTGGCAAGCGGACAGAGTGGCGTGGTTGTGTTGGACCGCACACCGTTTTATTCCGAGAGCGGCGGTCAAGTGGGTGATGCTGGCCTGCTCAGTGCAGATGGCGTTGCCTTTTCGGTTGCCGACACACAAAAAATCAAGGCAGACGTTTTTGGTCATCACGGCACCGTCTCGTCAGGTCGTCTGACCGTTGGCCAAAGCGTGACCGCACAAGTTGATGGTGCGCGCAGGGCGGCCATCGTTCGCAACCACTCGGCCACCCACTTGATGCATAAGGCCTTGCGCGAGGTGTTGGGGGTACATGTGCAACAGAAGGGCAGCTTGGTTGATGCCGATAAGACGCGTTTTGACTTCACCCATAACGCACCGCTTACCGATGCTGAGATCAAAGAGATCGAGCGACGTGTGAACGAAGAGGTGTTGACAAACGCCGCGACGCACGCGCGCGTGATGGACATTGAGTCGGCGCAAAAGACCGGCGCCATGATGCTGTTTGGCGAAAAATACGGTGAGACTGTTCGCGTTTTAGACATTGGCAGCAGTCGTGAATTGTGTGGGGGTACCCATGTAGACCGCGCTGGTGACATTGGGTTCTTCACCATCAACGCGGAAGGTGGCGTTGCAGCAGGCGTTCGTCGTATTGAGGCGCTGACGGGACTGAACGCGCTGTCATATGTGCAATCGATGGAGTCGACGTTGGGCGGGGTTGCAGGCAGTCTTCGCGTGACACCTCAAGAGGTGCCCGCACGCGTCACTGCGATGTTGGATCAGGTCCGTGAGTTGGAGAAAGAACTCAACGCGCTCAAAGGCCGCTTGGCATCGGCGCAAGGTGACGAGTTGGTCAGCCAGGCCGTCGACGTCAGTGGGGTCGCGGTGTTGGTGGCGGAGTTGTCTGGTGCCGACGCGAAGGCGTTGCGTGACACCATGGATAAGCTCAAGTCAAAACTCAAGTCGGCGATCATTGTCTTGGCTGCCCGCGACGGCGATAAAGTGCAAATCGCGGCGGGTGTGACGGCAGATCAGACAGGCCGCGTGAAGGCGGGTGAGTTGGTCAATATGGTCGCACAGCAGGTCGGTGGTAAAGGCGGCGGAAAGCCGGACATGGCGATGGCCGGCGGTACCGATGTGGCGGCGTTGCCTGCGGCTTTGGCGAGCGTCGTGCCTTGGGTTAAGTCGCGCGCCTAAAAACAAGGTCCCAAACGCCGTGGCCCAATTTGAGGCCACGGTTCTCAAACTTTGTCAGGGGGCGGTAGTCGGGCTTGTCGGCGTACCCCGCCCGCTCACCTGTGGTGTGGGGGCTGGTGTTGATGAGAGCGGGATTGGCCTGAAGCACTTCCAAAATCTGTTCGGCATAGGGCGCCCAGTCGGTGGCGCAATGCAGGTAGCCACCCGGTTTGAGCCGGCTTAGGAGCTTTTCGATGAATGGGCCCTGAATGAGCCGTCGTTTGTTGTGCCGCTTTTTATGCCAGGGATCGGGAAAGAAGATGTGAACACCATCCAGGCAGTCGGGCGTCAGCATGTTATCCAAGACCTCAACGGCGTCGTGGGCCACGATACGGATGTTCTGAATGTCTTGTTCGCCGATACGCTTGAGTAACGCGCCCACGCCAGGTACGTGAACCTCACAGCATAAAAAGTTATCGGCGGGCCGCACGCCGGCGATGTGCGCCGTTGATTCGCCCATGCCGAAACCAATCTCCAAAATGACGGGTGCTGTGCGTCCAAAAGCGGCACTGAGGTCAATCGGTGTCGGCTGATAGGGCAGCGTGAATTGAGGGCCCAGATCCGCCAGCGCCTTTGCCTGCCCGGTTGTGGTTCGCCCAGCCCGAAGCACGTAACTTTTGATGCGTTTTGGGAAACTGATATCGGGTGTGGGCAGCGTAGTTGGTGTGTCAGACATGGCGTATCTCAAAGCGCGTGGCGCCGAAAGCAGCGCCGCATCGCCATTGTATGTGCCCCAAGCATTGGCTTAAGGGTCTATCCAGCGGACTTTCCAGGCCTCAATCCATCGGGTTAACAGTGGGTGGGGCGTTGTGACCTGCGGCATCACATCGGCGGGTAGGCCCAGTGATGCAGCGGCGCGGCGGAGCCCTGCTATTGGGTCAACAGGGGATAACGATTCGGCACCGTTTTGTTTACTCAACTTCTGCCCGTCCGCCCCCATCACCAAGGGTGTGTGTAAATAAACGGGTGTCGGTAAACCTAAACAGCGCTGCAGAAAAATTTGGCGGGCGGTGTTGTCGCTCAGGTCGGCGCCCCTGACCACGTGGGTTACCCCCTGCTCGGCGTCATCAACCACGACAGCGAGTTGGTATGCCCATACGCCATCGGCGCGTCGGAGCACAAAATCACCCACAGTGCCGTGGACGTCTTCTGTTTGGGAGCCGGCCCGCCGGTCCTGCCACTCGATGGCTTCTGCGCCCTTTGTGTTGAGGCGTTGCGCCAGTCCGGTGCGGGCGGCGTTGAGTGCGCGATCGCGGCAAGTGCCGGGATAGCGAGCCGTGGTGTGTCGGTCGGGTGGCGTGTTCTGCGCTGCAAGGGCCTGCAAGATCACCTGTCTTGAGCATGCACAGCCATAGACCAAATTGGCCGATGACAACCGTGACAGGGCATCCTCGTAGGACGCAGTGCGTTTTGATTGCCATTGCACCCGCTCATCTGGCTCGAGGCCGTGAGCCGTCAGTTGTGCAAGGATCAGCTCACCGGCGCCAGCAATCGTGCGAGGGGTGTCCACATCCTCTAAACGTACAAGCCAACGCCCACCGTGAGCGCGCGCATCCAGCCAGCTGGCCAATGCCGTGGTCAGTGAGCCCGCGTGAAGTGGCCCAGTGGGGGAGGGTGCAAAACGTCCGACGTAAGCCATGCGGCGTCACACCGCGTGTTATGCCTCGGCGATTGCCAGCGCGAGCTCGAGGCCAGAGATGAAGCCGTTTTCCACGCGGTTACCCAAACACCAATCACCGCATACGGATACCTGTTGGGTGGCATCGTGCAGGAACGGCTGCCCCAAAGGTCGGCGGGTTTGCGCGTAAAGCCAACGATGCACCTCGGCATGGGATGGGGTGACACGAATACCAGTGATTTCCCCGAACGCTTTGGTCAGTTTTGCGATCACTCGGTCGGGCGCATCGTCGACGTGCTCCTGTGACCATTGAGGGCTTGCCTGAACCGTCCAACGCTCAATGGCACTGCGCCCCGGTTTGCTGGACTCGCGCGCAACCCAGCTGATGCGATGGTGCGTGCTGCGTGCCACGTTCCAGTGCGGACCGAGGTGGCTTAGCCCTGGCTGGCTGGCTTGCGGATAGGCAAGCATCAGCGTCCAACAGGGATCGACCAAGACATCCGCGATTTTTGATTGCCAATCTGGCATGAGGCCGCTGTCTGCAAGCAAGGTCTGGGCTTGCGCACTGGGGATGGCCAACACCACGTGATCAAACCCCTGTTGCTGCTCGCCATTTTCAACCTGTAAGCACCACTTGCCGTTAACCTTTTCAAGCTGGGTGACGCGTGTTTGGAGTTTCACACCGCAGCCAGGTATCGAGCCGTCTTGCAAGGGTGTCGCCCACGCCTTGACGAGCGCGTTCATGCCAGGAACGGGCACCCAATGCGCATCGTTGGGGCGTCCGGTCGTGGCAAGCACTTGCCCATTTGCATCCATGACGCGCACGGTGTTGGCGCTCCAGCGTTTGATGGTTCCCGCCGTGGTCGCCAGCGCGGCTTCAAACCGTGGATCGCGCATAGTGAAGTACTGTGCGCCATGATCAAAATCGCCAAACGGCGACCGTCTCGTTGACATGCGACCACCGCAACCGCGGCTTTTTTCAAAAACAGTCACATGCATGCCGGCCTGCGCGAGCGTGCGTGCACAGGCAATGCCTGCGATGCCTGCGCCGATGATGGCAACCTGCGGTGCTTTGGGAGACGAGGGTTTTTTGGGACGGGGCATTCGGTTTCCTAACTTCAAACAGATTCCGCTAGGAGGATAGCCGATTACTTGGTCGCTGGGGTTGCCATTGGGCTCACGGTGATGGTGGCCTTGGCGCTTTGAAGTCCACTGCGGTCAAGGATTAAGACCGTAGCGGATCGCTGCCCTTTGGCAAACGTCAGGATACTGGTGGTTCCGAAGGACCCGGATACCAAGTTCCAGCCGAAGGCTTTTGCTTGGTCTCTAAAGTGCACATAGGCCGCCTGCGTGTCCACGCTCAAGACCAAGCTCAGTCGACCGGTCCAATTGTTACCACTGCCGAGCACCAAGGTCTCCTCGGTGTTGACCTTGGAGCCGCTGGGTACGGGAAAGTCGTCGGCAACACGCGCTTGCGGAGCCGTCGGGTCAGCGGTTGCGTTGGGCTCGGTGAGCGAGGTCCCGGTTGCGACACAACCGAGCGACCCAAAGATAAAGCCACTCAACACGAGCGTCATCATCAGCCCCGAGCAGATACGGTTCAGTTGTGTACGGCTTGGGGCGATGGTGGTGTTCATGAGGCTTTTATGTTGGGGTCAATGCGCTGGCCTTGTGGCGTGTTCAGCGATGCCCGCAACCCAAGGGAGCAACAGGCGGTAAGGCATCAGCAACACGGCAGCCATCGACCACTTTACCAACAAATCGCCGCTTGCCAACATCATCCAGTTCATATCTGAGCCATAGAAGGCAATGAAGAAGAACAAACCGGTGTCGAGAACCGATGCGGCGATTGATCCAATCAGGGGGGCTTTCCACCAAGACATTGAACGCAGGCGGTTAAAAAAGGCGATGTCAAGCAGCTGGGCGCTGATGAAAGCAGCACCGGATGCCAGCGCGATTTGCCAGTCAGCGAAGTAAACCGACAAGATAACGGCAAGTACCAAACCGGCCCAAGCGACTTTGCGCGCACCCGCAGGACCAACGCCGCGGTTGGTCAAGTCGGTGACCAGGAAAACAAAAGGATAGGTGAATGCGCCCCACGTCAACCAGTCGTTGATGGGGTACATGACGGCAATGTTGGACACCACGATGACGGCCGTCATCGCGAGGATGGGCAGCCACAAGCGGCGCAACGACCAGTTGGGAAATTGGGGTGAAGTTGAATTTGTCATAGGCAATATTGTCGCATGTGGGGGATGTCGCAGCGGGGCAGCGCTAGGGTTTTTACCTATCCGTATATCATTATTCAATAATATACTTGTAAAACGCCAAGTAAAGATTGCCAAAAGCCCCATGTCTGATTTGAATGCTGTTTTTGAGTCAACCGCACGCTACTTCAGTGTGTTGGGTGAGCCAACACGCTTAAAAATCTTGCACGCCATTTGTACCGAAGAGCGTTGCGTCACCGACATCATTCGCGCGACTGGGGCCTTGCAAGCCAACGTTTCTCGCCACTTGGGCTTGATGTACCAAGCGGGGTTGTTGTCGCGTCGGCGAGAGGGGACGCAAATTTTTTATCGGGTGGCGGAACCGCTCTTTTTAGAGCTCTGTCGCTCAATCTCCGTGCAGGTCGCTAGTCGGCTGCCTGCCACCGAAGGACAAGTCCAAACCGCTTTTGGTTTGCGTGCTTGAGTTTTTGCCACTGACTTAGTCAGGTTTGACCACTGAAAGAGGGTTTATGCCGATCAACCAAGACCTCAATATCCCGATGGGAAACGCGCTCGATCAACCGATTGGCCGAATTATCCCGGCGCCAGAAAACCATTTAAGCGCCGATGGTCTCGAGACCGCGCGCAAAGCGCGCCGGAGCTTCATGGGTAAAGCGTTGGCAATGGGTGCGGGCATCGCCGCCGCCAGTAAGGCCGCTGTTGCAGCCCCTGAGGGTGAGGATGCCATTTTGAAGCTCCCCGCGCACACGACCGGCTTGGGGCAGGGCGTTGCCGCAAACGCCTACGGCATGCCGAGTAAGTGGGAGTCAAATCTCATGCGCCGCGAAAGCCCTGGTTTGACCCGCGTGCCGCAAGCATCCGTGAGTTTCTGCCCCCTGCAGGGGCTGTTTGGCATCATCACGCCATCGGGGCTGCATTTTGAGCGCCACCACCAAGGTTGGTGGGACATTGATCCATCCCAGCACCGCTTCATGGTGAACGGCTTGGTCAAGCGTCCACGGGTTTTTACGATGGACGATTTGATGCGTCTACCGAGCGTCTCACGCATCCACTTCATTGAATGTGGCGCGAACACCGGCCCAGAGTGGGGTAATGTGGCCTTGCCGTCGGTGCAGTACACCCACGGCATGTTGAGCTGCTCGGAATTCACAGGCGTGCTGTTGTCAACCGTCCTTGAGATGTGTGGGATTGACAAAAAGAAGGCGCGTTACGTGTTGGCCGAAGGGGCCGACGGCTCAAGCATGACCCGAACCATCGCCATGGACCGTGCAATGGACGATGTCATGATCGCGTGGGGTATGAACGGCGAAATGTTGCGTCCGGAAAACGGTTACCCGTTGCGTCTGGTCGTTCCTGGTGTTCAGGGTGTGAGCTGGGTCAAATACTTGCGCCGCATTGAAGTGGGTGACCAGCCCTACGCCACCAAGGATGAGGCGGTGCATTACATCGACTTGCAGCCTGATGGCCAGCACCGGCAATACACCTCGATTCAGGAATGTAAAAGCGTCATCACCACGCCATCGGGTAGCCAGACGCTGCTCGACAAGGGCTACTACAACATTTCGGGGTTGGCTTGGTCCGGACGCGGTTCCATTAAGCGGGTGGATGTTTCCGTTGACGGTGGTCGCAATTGGCGTACCGCGCGGATTGAAGGTCCGACGCTTAGCAAAGCCCTAACGCGATTTAATTTTGACTGGGTGTGGGACGGCAAGCCGGCGATTTTGCAAAGCCGTGCCATCGACAGCACGGGCTATGTGCAACCCAAGATCAACCAGTTGCGTGCTGTCCGCGGCACGCGCTCCATTTATCACAACAACGCCATCCAGTCTTGGAAGATTTCCGAGAACGGTGAGGTCTCAAACGTGCAGGTGTACTGATATGAAGACGATGATGATGACCGCCAACAAACGATTCAGCCACCCACTGCTGGTTCTCGCTATGGCGACCTTTGCGCTCGGCAGTGCGCACGCAAAGAAGCCTTGGGAAGACATTGGCCGCGACGCGAAGCCGGCTGAGATCGCTGCTTGGGACATTGATGTTCGCCCCGACTTTAAAGGCTTGCCAGCCGGCGCCGGCTCCGTGGACCGCGGGACAGAGGTTTGGGAAAGCAAGTGCGCGAGCTGCCATGGCGTTTTTGGTGAATCCAACGAGGTCTTTACGCCACTCGTCGGTGGTACCACAGCGAAGGATATCGAGACCGGGCACGTGGCCAATCTGCTTCCTGGTAAAAACTTCCCGCAACGCACAACCATGATGAAGGTTGCCACCGTCTCAACGCTGTGGGATTACATCAACCGTGCCATGCCGTGGAATGCGCCCAAGTCGCTCAGCACCGACGATGTGTACGCGGTCTTGGCTTATCTCCTTAACCTCGCGGAGGTTGTGCCGGCTGATTATGTCTTGTCAGACAAAAACATCGCGGATGTACAAAAGCGCATGCCCAATCGAAACGGCATGACGGTCTACACACCACTTTGGGATGTGAAAGGCAAGGGCGATGTGCAAAACGTTGCATGCATGAAAAATTGTGTGACGGAGTTGACCTTGGGTTCGAGCTTGCCTGACTTCGCCCGTGATGCCCATGGCGATATCAACAAGCAAAACCGAATCATCGGTCCTGTTCGCGGCGCCGTGACCACAGAACCGGCACCAAAAACGCTGAACGATTCACGCGCCAAAGTCATGGGCGTCGCTGCACCGGCTAAAGCAGAGGCAGGTGCCATTGATGTCAAGGCGCTGTTGGTCTCCAACTCTTGCACAGCGTGTCATGGCATGAAAAACAAGATGGTGGGTCCTGGATTTGCTGAGGTTGCCGAGAAATACAAAGGTCAAGCCGATGCAAAAACGTACCTGATTGGCAAAATCAAAAACGGCGGTGCCGGGGTGTGGGGGGGAATCCCGATGCCAGGTCAGCCGCAGTTGAGTGACGCTGAATTGGCAGCCATCGCCGGCTGGATTGTGGATGGCGCCAAGTAATTTACACCTTCTACGTATCAACCCTAGTTACAGTCATGGTCTGTAGATATAAGATGACGGTTATGAATGGATACTTAGCGCTGTTTGGCTACCGTCTCTCCATTTCTTCGGATCTTTTACCTTGTGTTCCAAACAATTTTTAAGGAGCTAGTATGAACACGACACGTCGTCAAGTGATCAAGACAACCGGTGTGCTGGGCACATTGGTGTCATTGGGCATCATTACCCAAGCGCAAGCGTTGGCCGCAGACGAGCGCCCTGGTTTCGGCACCAAGAGTTTTGCCGATGCCATCAACGCCCTTGGTGGCTCACCCGCTGAAAGCAAAGACATCATTTTGGACACGCCCGATATCGCTGAAAACGGCGCGGTTGTGCCCGTCGGTGCGGAAAGCAAGATTCCCGGTACCACCGACATGTGGTTCCTGATCGAAAAGAACCCCTTCCCACTTGCCGCTGGCTTTAGCTTCCCCGCAGGAACCCAAGCAGACGTTAAAACACGTGTGAAGATGGGCCAAACCACCAACGTGACCGTTGTGGTGAAAGCGGACGGTAAGCTCTACGCAGCGTCCAAAGAGACCAAAGTAACGTTGGGTGGATGCGGCGGTTAATGCACGCACAGCTAAACGGTTCATAAATTACTGATAGAAGCAATCTAGGAGTAGAAAAATGGGAAAACCAATGCGTATCCGCGCGAAAGCGGAAAACGGCGTCACCACTGTTCGTGCTTTGATGGCACACGTCATGGAAGGTGGCCAGCGTAAGGGCTCAGATGGGAATGTGATCCCAGCGCACCACATCACCGACATCACAGCATCACACAACGGCAAGGTTGTGTTGGCCGCCCAGTGGGGCTCTGCCGTGTCTCAAAATCCGTTCTTGGCGTTTAGCTTCAAAGGCGGCGCAGCAGGGGATGAGGTCACGTTGTCTTGGAAAGACAACAAGGGCGATAGCCGCACCGACAAAGTGACCATCGCTTAAAGGCGATCGGATTTGGTGGGCCAGCAGTTGTTGGCCCATCTCAATTAAAAGGAGACATCAATGAAACGCAAACTGGCACTCGTCGCCCTGCTGGCGTCAAGCGCAATGGGGTTGGCTCACGCTGACGCCGTTGAAGACGGTATCGCAAAATACCGAGAAATGTTGCAAGACGGCAACCCTGCCGAATTGTTTGAGATGAATGGTGAAGAGCTGTGGACCACTGCTCGCGGCCCCAAAAAGGCGACCATGGAGAAATGTGATTTGGGTAAAGGCCCAGGTGTTGTTAAAGGCGCTTTTGTTGAGTTGCCCCGCTTCTTCGCTGACACAGGTCGTGTGCAAGACTTGGAGTCACGCATCATTTCCTGCATGGCTGCATTGCAAGGCTTTGACGAAGCAGAATTGAACAAAACCGGCTACGCGAAAGGCGAGCAAGCCAACGTTCGCGATATGGCAACCTATGTGGCTGGCGCGTCACGCGAATTGAAGATCGCAACGCCCCAGGGGCATCAAAAAGAGCGTGAGATGTATGAAGTGGGCAAGCGCCTGTTCTTCATGCGCTCAGGCCCCCATGACTTCGCGTGTGCAACGTGTCACGGTGAAGACGGCAAGCGCATCCGCTTGCAAGGCCTCCCCAACCTGACCGGTAACCCCGGAGACGGCGTTGGCTTTGCCGCTTGGCCGGCATACCGCGTGGGTAACGCGCAGATGTGGCCAATGCAGAAACGCTTGAACGATTGCTATCGCCAACAGCGTTTCCCTGAGCCCAAATTCGGTAGCGATGCAACCATTGCGCTGAGTGTGTACATGGGCGTCAATGCCAAGGGTGCCAAGAGCATCGCACCTGCAATCAAGCGCTAAGGAGCAATAAACATGAAAAAAATCATTCCTTTCGCAGTCATCGGTGCGTCACTGGCATTGTCTGGCTGCATGTCGACCAGCATTTCCAGCGCGGACGCTGACAAGTTGACGGCAGACGTCATCAAGACGTCATTCCAAGACAAGGGCATCGCGAAGGTATCGCGCCTTGAGCAGGACGAAGCAAACCGCCTCTGCAGTGCAGCCGATGTGGCCGGTAAGCCTTTGGACGCAGCGACAGCAAAGGCGATTGAGGCCGCTCAGATGAAGACCATTAAGTGGCCGTCAGACGGCGCTTTCTTGGGCGACTTCAAAGCAGGCGAAAAAGTGGCGCAGGGCGGTCGTGGCCTGACATGGAGCGACAAAGCTGAACAAGTGAACGGCGGTAACTGCTACAACTGTCACCAGATCAGTAAAGAGGAGCTGTCCTACGGCACCTTGGGCCCAAGCCTTTACAACTACGGTAAGTTGCGCGGTGTGGCAGATCCTGCAAGCCCCGCCTCCAAAGCCATTGTGGAGTACACCTGGGGCAAGCTCTGGAACTCACGCGCCTACAACGCATGTTCAAACATGCCTCGCGTTGGCCACAACGGTATCCTGACCGAAGCCCAGATCAAAGATGTGATGGCGCTGTTGTTAGATCCAAAGTCGCCTGTCAACCAGTAACGGTTGCGCGAATCTGTGATGGTCAAAGCGGTCGGACTCTCGGGTCCGACCTCTTTTTTATTTTGAAATATCAGTAGTCAATTACTAAGGGATATTTGTATGAGTATCGGGCGTCGTGAATTTTTGCAAATGTTGGCGGTGGCCAGTGCCGGCGGCATGGCATTGGGCCAAAAAGAGGTGTTGGCCGGCGACATGGCTGCGGCACAAAAGCTGTATGAGTTGCCAAAATTTGGCAACGTGAGTTTTATGCACTTCACGGACTGTCATGCCCAGCTGAAGCCCATTTACTTCCGAGAGCCGAGCGTCAACATTGGCATATCAGAGGCGCTGGGGCGTCCGCCCCATTTGGTCGGTGAAAACCTGCTCAAGCACTTCAAGATTGCACCCGGTACGCCTGCCGCGCATGCCTTCACTTATTTGAATTTCGAACAGGCCGCCAAAACCTACGGCAAGGTGGGTGGCTTTGCACACTTGGCGACTTTGGTAAAGCAAGTACGCGCCAGCCGCCCCTACGCCCTGTTATTGGACGGTGGTGACACCTGGCAAGGTTCTGCAACCGCCTTGTGGACCAATGGCCAAGACATGGTCGATGCGTGTAAGTTGCTGGGCGTGAACCTCATGACGCCGCACTGGGAATTCACGCTTGGCGCCGACCGCGTGAAGGAAATTGTGGATAAGGACTTTGCTGGGAAGATCGAGTTCTTGGCACAGAACGTTCACACCAGTGACTTTGAAGACCAAGTCTTCAAGCCTTACACCATTCGCGAAATGAATGGCGTGCCCGTCGCCGTTATCGGCCAGGCCTTCCCTTACACGCCCATCGCGAACCCGCGCTACATGGTGCCTGACTGGACCTTCGGCATCAAAGACGATCACATGCAAAAGATGGTTGACGAGGCACGTGGCAAAGGTGCGCAGGTGGTGGTCGTGTTGTCCCACAACGGGATGGATGTTGACATCAAGATGGCGTCGCGTGTGACCGGCATTGACGCCATCATGGGCGGCCATACACATGATGGCATGCCGGCTCCCGTTGTCGTCGCCAATCCCGGTGGAAAAACCCTGGTGACCAACGCAGGCTCAAACTCAAAGTTCTTGGGAGTCCTCGATTTCGATGTGCAAGCGGGCAAAGTCCGTGACTTCCGTTACAAACTCATGCCGGTGTTTGCCAACCTGTTGCCTGCGGACGCCGAGATGGCCGCGTACATTGACAAGGTTCGCGCACCGTATGAGGGTAAGTTGCAGGAAACCTTGGCCATCAGCGAAGGTTTGTTGTACCGCCGGGGTAACTTCAACGGTTCTTGGGATCAGTTGATTGTTGACGGTTTGATGGCCGTGAAGGGCGCCGAGATTGCGTTTTCGCCCGGGTTCCGTTGGGGCACCACGATTCTCCCGGGGCAGGCGGTCACGCGCGATCATTTGATGGACCAAGTGGCTATCACCTACCCATCAACCACGCTCTCGAATATGACGGGTGCGACCATTAAGACGGTGCTTGAAGATGTGTGTGACAACCTCTTCAACCCAGACCCTTACTACCAGCAGGGCGGTGACATGGTGCGGGTGGGTGGTCTGCAATACACGTGCGATCCGTTGGCGCCATCGGGCCAACGCATCAGCAACATGAGTTTGAATGGCAAAGCCATCGACGCCTCCAAAACCTATAAGGTGGCCGGTTGGGCCCCAGTGGCCGAGGGGGCGACAGGTGAGCCAATCTGGGACGTGATGGAGACTTATTTGAAGAATGAGAAAACCATCAAGCCACGGAAATTGAACATGCCAACACTCAAAAACGTGTCGGGTAACCCGGGCATGGTTTAAAAAAGACCGGCTAGGTTGGAGGGCGCTACGGCGCCCTTTTTTTCGCCTCGGCTTTTGCCTAAGCCCATCGGTTTTGTATTGATTCGATTTTTGCTAGGTACTTGTCCTGTCGCTTGGTAAATAATGTTGGGTACTTCTTTATTACGACGTTAAATCCCACATGCCCATTTCCCGAATTCCAAAGTTACTTTTCGCCACTTTAGCGCTCATTGGGTGCGCCAGCTTCGCCGCTGAGGTCCCCGCACGGGACTGGCGGACCATTGAGTCAAAAGCCAAGGGTCAAACGGTTTACTTCAATGCGTGGGCGGGGAGCGAGGCGATCAACGCCTACATCCAATGGGCCGCCACTGAGATTCAACGCCAGTACGGGGTCACCCTCAAACATGTGAAGATCTCGGATGCCGCGGTTGTCGTGAGCCGGGTTCGTGCGGAAAAGCAAGCCGGGCGAGATGGCACCGCCGGCACAGTTGACCTCATTTGGATCAATGGGGAAAACTTTGCCGCAATGAAGCGCGATGGTTTGTTGGGGGCCCCCTTCGTGAGTGGGTTGCCCAACTTCAAGTGGGTTGACACCGTAAACAAGCCCACAACCTTGGTTGATTTTTCGGTCCCCACAGATGGCCTTGAGTCACCGTGGGGCATGGCCCAGCTCACTTTTTTTGCAGATGTGCAGCGCTTACCGACACCGCCGCAAGACCTCGGGGCGTTTGCCGCACTCGCAGCAAAGAATCCAGGGCGTTTGAGCTACCCCCGGCCGCCAGATTTTCATGGCACCACTTTTTTGAAGCAAGTCTTGCTGGGTACCGCCCCAGATCCGACCGCACTGACCCAGCCTGCGACGGACGCCGTGTTTCAAACCCAGACCAAGCCGCTTTGGGCCTATCTTGATGCGTTACACCCCAACTTATGGCGCAACGGGCAGCAGTTTCCCAATACCGCGGCGGCCATGACGCAGATGATGGCAGATGGTGAGTTGTTGATGAGCCTGACCTTCAATCCCAATGAAGCTGCCAACGAGATTGCCGCTAAGCGTTTACCCAGAACAGTGAAAAGTTGGCAATTTAAGGACGGCACGATCGGTAACACCCATTTCGTCGCCATTCCATTCAACGCACCGAGCAGAGCCGGTGCGCAAGTGGTCGCTAACTTCTTCTTGTCACCTGAGGCGCAAGCAAAAAAGGCCGATATCAAGGTGTGGGGTGATCCCACCGTCTTAGCCGTCGGACGGTTGCCTGCAGACCTGCAACGCTTATTCAAAGGTGACCCCCAAGCGGGGCAGCTGGTGGTGACGGCACCCGTGCTGCCTGAGCCTCATGCCTCATGGGTTGGTTTGATCGAGAAAGAATGGATTCGCCGTTACGCGCGATGATTGAGCGCAAGGCGTCAATCGCCGTCGCATCGGTGGCTGGTTGCCTGCTCGCACCGGCGCTTCTGGCAGCGATCTGGATGGCGGTTAAGCCTGTTTTGCAGAGTTCGCCTTGGGCCGACCTCTGGCAAGACCCCCGCACATTTGATGCGCTAACGGCCACACTTTGGACGAGCATCGCCGCCAGCCTGCTGGCCTGGTGCAGCGCGGCTTACCTTTTGCGTCAGGCATTCATCGGCGGCCAATCGGGTCGATGGTTGAACCGCTTACCACCGCTGTTGGCCACGCCGCACGCGGCGATGGCGATCGCGGTGACCCTTTGGATCGCACCCACCGGTTGGTTGTTCCGATTGTCCTCGCCATGGCTGACGGGTTTTGATGCCCCACCACCTTGGGCAACGACGCAAGACACTTGGGGTATCGGCCTGATTCTGGTTTTATGGCTGAAAGAGCTTCCCTTCCTGTGCTGGGTTGCAGCCACACAGTTGCACCGCGATGACGTGCGCCGTCGCTGGCACGCTGAGTACGCCGTTGCGCTCACGATGGGACGCTCACCGCAGAGCGCATTTGCTGAGGTCGTTTGGCCTCAGCTGGCGCGCCTGATGCGCTGGCCCCTGGTCGCTGTTTTGGCCTACAACATGACGGTTGTTGACGTCGCATTGATCATTGGCCCCACAGCGCCACCGACATTGGCGGTGTTGGCTTGGGAATGGCTGCGCGATGCAGATTTAGCCCTTAACCATCAGGGGGTTGCTGCGGCTTGGCTCCTGGCCGCTCTGTTGATTGCCATCTCTGCTGTCTTATGGGCCACGGTGACGCGGGTGGTCACCGGTTTCCCGAATCGGCAGGCGATTGGGTTGGGCTGGGTCACGCTATTTCTTGTCTATGCGCTCGCGTGGTTGGCACTGCTTGTGGGCAGTGTGTCTGGCCTTTGGCCATTTCCAGATGTTTGGCCAGATCATTGGCAGGCCAACGACTGGCTGCGTGTGACCGATAACCTTGACAGCGTATGGACCACGGTGGGGCTGGGTACCCTGTCCGCAACGCTGACGTTGCTGTGGCTGGTGGCTTGGCTTGAGTGCGCGCCCCAGAATTGGCAGGCGGTGATGCGCCCCATTTTGTTGGCGCCGATGGTGCTGCCACCTTTGTTGTGGGTCTTTGGGCTCTATCAGGTCGCCTTGTGGGGGCATTGGGAGGGGGCTTGGCCGGGCATGGTTGTGGCACATGCCGTCATGGCGATGCCGTATGCGCTGCTCGCGCTGGAGTCGGTCTATAAGGCCAGTGATCGGCGTTTACAGAGCGTCGCTCTGAGCTTAGGTCGCCACCCCATGACCTACTTGTTGGTCGTTAAATGGCCGCTTTTGAAGCGCGCGCTCTGGTCCGCATGGGCGATTGCTTTTGCGGTCAGTGTCGCGCAGTTTTTACCGACGCTGTACATCGGTGCGGGGCGGTTCGTTACCGTCACAACAGAGGCGGTCGCGCAGTCTGCGGCGGGTCAACGTGGTCTCATGAGCGCGTATGCCCTTCTTCAAACGGTGCTGCCGTTACTGGTGTTCGCCATTGCCGTGATGATGGGACGCCCTCGGCATTTCACCAAGGATCAAACATGGACCTAGGCTTGCATGTCAATGTTACGCGTCTCGGTACCGAGCGAGATGCGTTACTTGCGCCGCTGGCATTTGCGGTTTCGCCCGGCGCGGTCTGTACCTTAATGGGACCCAGCGGTGTGGGCAAAAGTAGTTTGCTGGCTGCGATTGCAGGCACCTTGTCTGTTGTCTCCGAGGGGCTCAGGCCATTGGTCTTTGAGGGCACCATCACCTTGAATGGTCGTCGGGTTGAGGCGTTGCCCGCTTATCAGAGGGGTATCGGGCTGGTGACACAGGAGCCTTTGCTGTTTCCGCACTTGACCGTGGCTGAAAACTTGGCATTTGGGATTGCGCAATCGAGCGGTAAGGCGAAGCGAGCGGCGCTGGTTGCCCAGGCCTTGCAGGCTGCAGATTTACAGGGTTACGGTGATGCAGATCCCTCACGCCTGTCAGGTGGCCAACGCGCACGGGTTGCGCTGATGCGTGCGCTCTTGGCTGAGCCAAGGGCACTGCTTTTGGATGAGCCGTTCTCCAAGCTTGATGAGACATTGCGTCAACACATTCGAGACTGGTTTTTTGCGCAAGTGTTAAGCCGACAAATCCCCGCCGTATTGGTCACACATGACCCATCGGATATCGCCGACCGTGAACATCTGATTGACCTCGCCCATGCTGGATAAAACCTTACAAACCTGGCTCACGCCCGCTCTTAATGTGTTGGCGCGGCAGTGGTCTGCCAAAGGCGGATCGGCGGATCAGCTCACATGGTTGGGTTTCACGCTGGGTGCCGTTGCGGCAATCGCCATTGCCTCTCAGGCTTTCATGGCTGGCCTCGCGCTGATACTGCTGTCGCGCCTTTGTGATGGCCTTGACGGTGCTGTAGCGCGGATCACGCAACCCACCAACCGGGGTGCCTTTTTGGATATCACCCTTGATTTCATTTTTTATGCCTTGATTCCGCTGTCGTTTGCAATCGCAGAACCCGTCGCCAATGGCTTACCCGCTGCGGTCTTATTGGCCAGCTTCGTGGGCACTGGTAGTAGTTTTTTGGCCTTTGCCGCACTTGCCGAGAAAGCCGGCTTAAAGGCGACCACGGCGCGGCCCAAGGGGCTGTATTTTTTAGGCGGTCTCACAGAGGCGACAGAAACCTTGCTGGTTTTTGCGCTCATGTGCCTATTTCCCGACTATTTTTCCGTATTGGCCTATGCCTATGCGGCTCTGTGTGCCCTCACCGTCGGCTTTCGCCTGTGGATGGGGTACCGCACCTTTACCGATTCGGGAGCGTCTTTGTGAGTATTAAAAAGTGGTTGTTGGCCGGGGCTGTGCTCGCTTTGCTGATCGGTACGGTCTGGTTTGACTTGGGGCAGTACCTGAGTTTAGAAATGCTAAAACGCCACCAGGCGTCCGTGGCCGCGCAGTTGCTGCAGTCACCCGCCACGGTGATTTTGAGCTTCAGTGCGGTGTACGTCGTTGTCACAGCCCTTTCATTGCCGGGTGCTGTGATACTCACCTTGGCAGCGGGCGCATGGTTTGGATTGGTGCTCGGTACCATCGTGGTCTCTTTTGCGTCCACCATCGGCGCCACGCTTGCAATGCTCAGCGCCCGCTACCTCTTGCGTGACTGGGTTCAAAAGCGTTGGGGTGAGCGCCTTGGGGGTATTCAACAAGGCTTGGAGCGCGATGGCCCGTTTTACCTGTTCTCGCTCCGTTTGATCCCCGTGGTTCCCTTCTTTTTACTGAACCTTGTGATGGGTTTGACGCGCATGCGTATCCCAACCTATTTTTGGGTCAGCCAGCTGGGCATGTTGGCCGGGACCGTTGCCTACGTGAATGCGGGCACGGCGCTGGGGGACATCAGCCAGCTGTCTGATATCTTGTCGCCGAGTTTGTGGGGATCCTTTGCCGTCCTCGCGATGCTGCCGTGGGGCTTTAAGCGCCTTTTGGCGTGGCGTCAGCGGCGGCAAGTGTACGGACGGTGGGCAGCCGTTAAGCCGAAAACCTTCGACCGCAATTTGATCGTGATCGGTGGCGGTGCTGCCGGTTTGGTGTCGGCCTATATCGCAGCAGCGGTGAAAGCGAAGGTCACATTGATTGAGGCCAACAAGATGGGCGGTGACTGTTTGAATTACGGTTGCGTGCCGAGCAAGGCCTTGATTAAGAGTGCGAAATTGGCGCATCAGATGCAGCATGCAGCCCATTACGGTTTGGCTCCCAGCACACCGCAATTCAGCTTTCGTGGGGTGATGCAACGTGTGACAGATGTGATCAAACAAGTTGCACCACACGACAGCATTGAACGTTACACCGCCTTGGGTGTGGATGTTGTGGAGGGGTACGCCACCGTTGTTAATCCTTGGACGGTGGAGATCAAAGATAAAACGGGTCAAACACGCACCCTGACGACGCGCAGTATTGTGATCGCAGCAGGCGCAAAGCCGTTGGTGCCCGCATTGCCAGGTCTCGATGATGTGGGCTATCTGACCAGCGACACGCTGTGGCACGCGCTCTCCCAATATGCGGACATTCCAAAACGAATGGTTGTGCTGGGGGGCGGCCCGATTGGGTGTGAGCTGACACAAGCGTTCGCTCGATTGGGCTCGCGTGTGACGCAAATTGAAATGAGCCCCCGTCTTTTGGTCAGGGAGGATGCGGATGTATCGTCTCTTGTCGAGCGCGAGTTGAGATTAGATGGCGTTGACGTCCTGACGGCGCATCAAGCGATACGTTGCGAGTGGCAGGGGACCGAGAAAGTCATTGTGGTGTCGCATGCAGGCGCTGAGCGGGCGATACCCTTTGACGAATTGATTTGCGCTGTCGGTCGTCAGGCGCGTCTGACGGGCTATGGTCTTGAGGCTCTGGGTGTCCCCACCGATCGCACCATTGAGACAGACGCCTACTTGCAGACGATCTACCCCAACATCTACGCAGCAGGAGATGTTGCGGGCCCTTATCAGTTCACCCATACCGCTGCGCACCAGGCATGGTACGCCACGGTCAACGCGCTGTTTGGTGACTTCAAGCGCTTTGCCGCTGATTATCGTGTCATCCCATGGGCGACCTTTGTTGATCCCGAGGTGGCGCGCGTCGGGTTGAATGAGCAGTCAGCGAAAGCGCTTGGCATCCCATATGAGGTCACACGTTTTGCGCTTGAGGATTTGGATCGCGCCATCACAGACAGTGAAACAAAGGGGTTCATCAAGGTCTTAACACCGCCTGGTAAGGACCGCATCTTGGGTGTCACCATCGTGGGTGCACATGCGAGTGACACACTCGCTGAGTATGTCTTGGCGATGAAAAAGGGGCTGGGTTTGAATCAAATTTTAGGAACGATCCATACATACCCAACAATGGCTGAAGCCAATAAATACGTAGCGGGGGAGTGGAAACGCGCCCACGCGCCAGCGCGTTTGCTGGCGTTGCTTGAGCGATTTCACACGTGGCGCCGTCATTAATGGCTGCCAAAAAGCGACCGCTCACGGCATTGAGTCTTCTCATCTTCCCCGCGTGGGCGACTGCAATGGCGGTTTTGCCGACGCCGGATGCGGGTAACGTGTTGGCGGCGTTTGCGCCGGTTGGCACATCCGCGTGGCGATATGTGGGTATCCCCAACGCGCCGGCCGATCAGCCCGCGACACAGTTTGATGTGCTGGGTATCGATGGCGTGCCAACGCTGCGACTCGAAACGAAGGCCTCGTATGGCACCTGGGTTCATGACTTGCCCGCCCTCACCGCAAATGCGTTGACGTGGCGTTGGCGCCTCGATTCCCCGTTATCCGGCGGGACACAGGCGCCTGATTTGATGCAAAAAGCGGGGGATGATGCCGCGTTAAAAGTCTGCGTCATGTTCAACCATGACTTGCAGCGCGTGCCATTTTGGGAGCGAACAACGTTACGTCTTGCCCGCAGCGTCACGGGGGAGGACTTACCGGCAGCGACCGTCTGTTATGTCTGGGATCAAACTTATCCAGCGGGTCACACGGGGCGCAACCCTTATTCGGCAAGGGTTCGTTTTATTGTTCTAAGGGGACCCAACAGCCCGCTTCAAACGTGGCAAACCGAACAGCGAGATGTGGGTGCCGACTTTAAACGCCTGTTTGCTGACGAGCACCCAACAAATGAGCCACCACCGCCCCTCAAAGCCATCGTTGTCGGCGCCGATGGTGACAACACCAAAAGCGGTAGCCTGGGGTGGGTGCAGGCCGTTCGATTAACCCCGTAACGTGATGGGTGCCAGGTCCTCGCTGGCCGCACAGACCTCGCCAATAATGGCGCTTTGCGTATAGCCTGCGGCGTTGAGCGCGGCAACACAGGCCTCGGCTTGCTCAGTCGGAACCGATGCCAGCAGTCCACCGGCGGTCTGTGGATCAAACAGCAAGGCGTAGGCGGATTGATTGATGAAGCCCTCGGGATTCGAAATCGCGCGACGTAGGCGAACGTTTGCGGGCTGCAGAGAGCTGAAAATTCCCTGCTTAATGCAATCCTCGGCGCCGATCAGATGCGGAACCGTATTGATTTCGAGGTGAACATCAACCTCGCTTGCTTTCGACATTTCGACCAGGTGGCCCAGCAGCCCAAACCCGGTGACATCCGTGCATGCCGTCGCACCGTGGCTCTGCAGAATGGCTGCACCGCGTTGGTTGGACTGTTGCATCACACGCAAAGCGTTATCGATGGCTGCGCCCGATGCCTTCGCTTGGGCGTGCGCGGCGAATAGGGCGCCGGTGCCAATGCCTTTGGTCAAGATGATTTTGTCGCCTGGTGCCATACCGCCTTTGCGCATGAGGCGGGCGGATAACAGATCGGTCTTGTTATCGATCAGTCCGTTGATGGCAAAACCGAGCGCCAGTTCAGCGCCTTCTCCGGTATGGCCACCCACCAGGGAGCAACCCGCTTCATTGAGGACAGAGACGGCGCCCGTCATCAGGTCCGATAGCAACGTTTCAACCTTTGCGTCGAGGCCTGGCGGAACAGTGGCGATGGCCGTTGCCGTGTGGGGTGTTGCGCCCATCGCGAAAATATCACCCAACGCATGGTTTGCCGCTATGCGCCCGAACACATAGGGGTCATCAATGAATGCCCTGAAGAAATCAACGGTCGAGACCAGCGATTGACCCTCCGGTATGCGCACAACCGCCGCGTCATCGGGCGAATGCAGGCCGACCAACACATCCGCGTTCGGGACGATTTCAAGGTTTGACAGCGCGCGGCTCAGAATGGTCGCCCCAACCTTTGCACCGCAGCCGCCGCAGCGCATGGCAAGCGCGGATATCGCGGCGTTTGACTCGGTGGCATCAAGATTAATTGATATCGATTCCGCTTTTGCGGACGCGTTAGCCGACGCCACCATTGGTGGAAGGTTTGTGAAGCGGCGCATGAATGCGCGGTCAATATGATCCTTCCACTGCCACACCCACTTGCCTGCAAAATCAATGCTGCCCCGCGACGCAACCGCAAAGCGATCACCGGTTGAAATCAGGGCAAGCCATCGTTGTTGGGGCCGATACGGACGCAACGGTTTTCCCGTCAGCGCGCGCCGCAAGTTGTTGGCTAATGGCTTGGCCATGCGTACAGCAAAGACGCCAGCTTTTTCCAAGGGACGGTCGGCGAAAGACGCGATGTCACCTGCTGCAAAAATTAGCGGGTCATTGGTGCTTTGCAGATAGGCGTTGACCGAAATAAACCCCTCAGCGTCCAAGGCCACACCGGTTTGTTTAAGCCATGGCGCGCCGGCGGCTTGCGTGACCCACATGGTCTCGTCGGCATCATAGGTTCGGCCGTCACGGGTGTGAAGGCAGCCGGGCGACAGTGCGCTGACATGGGTACCAGTGTGCAGCGTCACGTTGCGCTGCGCTAGCAGGGCCTTGAACCGCGCTTGTACGCGTGGGTTGTGAGTGGGCAGGATGGTCGCTCCCGCTGTGTACAGCGAGAAATGAAGCCGCTCGGGGTTCGCGCCCGCTGCACGCAGTGTTTGTCTCAAACGGTGCTGCATCGCCAGCGTCAGCTCAACGCCACCTGCGCCGCCGCCAACGATGGCGATATTCAAATCGCCGCGTTGTGCGGGCATGTGTTCCACGCGGTGGAGTAGATTCAGCCAGCGTTGGTTGAATTGGGAGATCGGCTTGACCGGTGCAGCCAAACGCGTGTCACCCTCGATTGCTTGCAGTTGGGGTGTTGAGCCGGTATTGATCGATAAGACGTCATATGGCACAGGCGGGCGACCTGCGCAGATCACCTCTTGGTTCACGCGGTCGATGCCAACGGCAGCGCAGTGGTAAAACCGAGCGCCTGCAAAGGCGCAGAGCCTGGCGAGATCAATGTGGACATCTGCGTGGCTGTAGTGGCCAGCGATGTACCCTGGCAGCATGCCGGAGTAGGGCGTATCCACATCGGTACTGATGAGCGTCAGGCGGACCCCCGGCTCTGGGTGCATGGCAAACATGCGCAAAACGCCCACATGGCTGTGACCGCCGCCGATGAGCACGAGGTCGCGAAGAACGGGGTATTTGGGGGCTTGCATGGTCTCGAGAAGGGGGGTGAAGCTGTCGCCTAAGTTATCAGTGTGCCATGGGAAGATGCAGCGAATTCTTCTATTATTTGTTTTTAAAAACTGGGACCACCATGAACCAAGACGCTTTCGAAAAAGGCCTGCAAACCCGTCGCGCCGTGCTGGGTGCCGCGTATGTGGATAAATCAATCAACAGCGCGGATGATTTCAACCGCCCCATGCAGGAGCTCGTTACCGAATACTGCTGGAACGAGGTGTGGAATCGCCCCGGTTTAGACCGAAAAACACGCAGCCTCCTGAATCTCGCCATGCTCACCGCCCTTAACCGCCCCCACGAGTTGAAACTACACGTGCGCGGCGCCATCAACAACGGCGTCAGCAAAGAGGAAATCAAGGAGGTCTTCCTGCAAACTGCGATTTATTGCGGTGTGCCAGCCGCTATTGACAGTTTCCGAAACGCCCGGGAAGTGCTGGTGGAGATGGGCGTTTTGTGATCAGCGCTTGAATTGCCGACGGAAATTATCAACCTCGGCGATGTAGGGCTCGGATGTGGTGATGTTGCTCACCAGCCGTGTTTTCTCCTTAATGTGCTTGGAGAAATAAATGCGGTCAACGGAGCCCTCCGGGTGGCACCGGGCCTTTATCGAGCATTGCTGACGATCATGGGATTGGTCGATCAAGACAATTGAATTGGCGTTTATCTTGAGCTCCATGATGCAACCCATGGGGTTTTGCACATCATCGATGGCAATGAACTCGTTGTTACCTTTGAACTCAAAAAGACCTTGGTAGCTGCAATTCAGTAAATTCCGGTTTGGCACAAACAGCTGCGCGTAAAGACTCGTTGGTGATCGGCTCACGATATCCAGTGTGATCTCCATGTTCCGGTCGGCCTCGCCATCGACCCGGACCACCTTGCGGTACTTATAAGAGCCGACGGCCTCCTCGATCAACGGCGCAGAGACCGTGGGGTCGCCTGTCACGAGATAGGCTGGCGGCAGCGCTGGCGTTTGTCCTTGGGACAATCCCGGAAACATAGCGACAAAAATGAAAGCGAGCAGTGCTGTGGTGGGAGACTTGGGCATGGGTATCGTGGCAGTACGCAATAGGAACTCTTGGAAGAATCGACCGTTGAGAAAATTTCTTTAAATAACAATGGGTTTGATTGTTTTTGCAGAAGCTCGATTATAAATTTTTAGGGATCAAGGCCTACAATGACGCTTTGATTTCACTCACCGGAGGCGAGATATTTTGAAACTTACGACCAAAGTGTGGATTGGTGTCGTCGCGCTCATGGCGATCGTTGGTGGCGGTGTTGCGGCAGAAAAAATGATGAGGGGTGGCCATCACGGCATGCATCAGGGGGCCTACCCAGATGGTTCGCCGATGGCCCATCACCAACATGGTCAGCATGATGAAGTCAACATGCCGGGCCTGAACGGTAAAGACACCACGCCAGCTGAGGTCGACGAGCTGCGTGCGATGTTTGTGAATCACAAAGCGATCACGCGTTCAGTTGAGAACTTACCCAACGGCATTCGAACCGTCACGGAGACCGATGACGAGGCGTTACGACCCAAGTTGGTGAGCCATGTCGTTGGCATGATTGGTCGCGTGCAGGCCAAGCGCAACCCCGAGGTCATGATTCAAAGTCCCACGTTGAATCCCATCTTCGATCGGGGCGATGCCATAAAAACCCAAATGGAAATGACCGCCAAAGGCATCATCGTGACGCAAACATCCGCCGATGCGGCGGTGGTCAAACTGTTACAAACCCATGCCGCAGAGGTGAGCGATTTGGCCGCGCGAGGCATGGCCGCCGTGCATGAAAACATGCAGGGCCGGCATCACAACTAGTGCGTCGTATGCCGCTCGGTCAACAACCTCAGCAGGCCACGGCTGTCGGTCATGATGGCCGTGAGTTGTGTTTTTGGCAATGGGCATCACCGGACCATCCGGTGGGTCAGATCCTATTGGTTCATGGATTGGGTGAGCATGCCCGCCGCTACGACGCCTTAGCCGACGTGCTGACTGATGTCGGATGGCGTGTCAGCGCTTACGACCAAATCGGGCATGGTCAATCCCCTGGTCGCCGCGGCGATTTGCCTCATGCGCAAGCGCTGACGCAAGATCTTGCTGCGGTCTATGCCGGATGGTTCAATCCAGCTCTGCCCGCCGTGGTGCTGGGCCACAGCATGGGCGGCTTGGTCGTTGCGGATTGGGTGTCTGGTGCCGACGCACCACCACCCCAACAAAAGCCACGTGGTGTTGTGTTGTCATCACCGGCCTTGGGAACCAACGCCAACGTCATTCAGCGGCTTATGCTGGCGACACTGCCTAAATGGTTTCCGCATCTAACCGTTGCCAATGGTCTCAACCCTAAGTCAATCTCGCATGACGCCGAGATCGTCGAGCGATATCAATCAGATCCGTGGGTTCACAACCAAATTTCAGCGGTGCTCGGCGCTTGGATCACCACCCAGGGGCGTGTCGTTCAATCGCGTGCACGCAACTGGCAAACCCCCACGTTGGTGCAGTACGCCGGAGACGACGGCCTGGTTAGCCCGAGCGCTACGCGGGCGTTTGCCAATGCAGCGCCTGAGGGCTTGCTGAGTGCGCACTGTTATGACGGGGCCTACCACGAGATCTATAACGAACGACCGCCGTGGCGGGATGCCGCCATACAGCGGCTGTTGCAGACGCTGGGTGAATGGTGCCTGGGGGCTAAAGCCTAATCGGTGCGTCAGTGAATTTTGACTGCCTCACGCAGAACCTATTTCTAAAAAATCCCACTTCTCCGTCCTTGGGTCTTCGGAGACGATTACCTTTTTGATCGCCAATCACTGCGCGATCGGTTGTCAGTTAAACTGATGTTCGGTCAGTGTTCAAGCTAGGCACGCGGGGTAATTGCAGCCCCGAACGATCTAGAAGTTCACTGGCCTTTTTCGTGTCCACATTGCGCACGTCACCGCTGAGAATCTCACCATGGATGCGACCTGTCGGTATTCAAACTGGACGCCGTATTTGCACGGGGTATGGGTGACCAGCAAGCGTGAAACATGATTGCGCTGGCGGGCCCGTACGCTGTTTGACACGACACCGGCGAGGAGGCGTACGAGCGACGCTGCCTTGAAAATAAAATGTACCCCCAAGCGACGTTGAGGTACCCCCGAATCTACCCCCAGGTACCCCCAGCTTCATGCACACAGCATCGGAGCGCTTTAGATACTTGTCAGCGTATTCTCTGAGGGCAACAAAAAAGCCTAGACAGCTTTGGACTGTTCTAGACTTGTAAGTGGTGCCGAAAAGAGGAATCGAACCCCCGACCTTCTCATTACGAATGAGCTGCTCTACCGACTGAGCTATTTCGGCATCCGCATGAATTATAGCGTTTCGGCTTTACCTCATTCCGCCATGGTGGCGTGATAGCCAGTCACCTGATCCACCTCGTTTTTACTACCCAAGATCACGCTAACGCGCTGGTGCAGGGCTGTTGGCTTGATGTCCAGGATGCGTTGCTTGCCGTCAGTCGCTGCGCCGCCGGCTTGCTCGATCAACCAGCTCATGGGGTTTGCCTCGTACATGAGACGGAGTTTCCCTGGCTTGTTGGGTTCACGCTTGTCCCATGGGTACATAAACACGCCCCCGCGCGTCAAGATGCGATGCACGTCAGCGACCATACTGGCAATCCAACGCATGTTGAAGTTTTTGCCACGCGGGCCTTCTGTCCCTGCGAGGCACTCATCGACGTAGCGTTTAACAGGGGTGTCCCAGTGCCGCATGTTGCTCATGTTAATTGCGAACTCTTGCGTATCAGCGGGAACCGTCACATGCTCGTGCGTGAGGACAAATGAGCCTTGCTCCCGATCGAGCGTGAACATCGCAACGCCGTTACCAACGGTCAAAACCAGCGTGGTTTGCGGGCCGTAGACGCAGTAACCAGCGGCTACTTGTTGATTGCCAGCTTGCAAGAAATCGCTTTCTGAAACCGTCGGGCTGTTGGTTGGCTTTTTCAGGACGCTGAAAATGGTGCCGATACTGACGTTGACGTCAATGTTGCTGGAGCCATCCAAAGGGTCAAACAACAGCAGGTACTCGCCTTGCGGGTAGCGGTTGGGAATGACGTGGATGCTGTCCATTTCCTCGCTCGCCATTGCGGCGAGATGGCCGCCCCATTCATTGGCTTCAATGAGCACCTCGTTGGCGATGATGTCCAATTTCTTTTGAACCTCGCCTTGGATGTTCTCAGATTCAGTGGCACCCAAAATATCGCCGAGTGCCCCTTTGGTTACAGACAGGCTGATGCTTTTGCAGGAGCGTGCGACCACTTCCAGCAGGAGGCGCAATTGCGGTGGGATTGTTCCGTGATCGCGCTCTTGTTCGATGAGGTAGCGGGTGAGGGAAACTCGTGGTGCTGGCATGGGGCGTCTTTCTGTGGGGCCGCAAGAACGGGTCAGGCGAGGGCGCGAGATATGACCTCGCGCACGTCGGCGCTGAGGTCGGGCTTCGCGGCAACGCGTTCGATAGCGATGCGTGCCGCCGCTTTGTAGGGCTCTGCCAAAATTTCCCAGCGATCAAGGGCCCGTGCGAGACGCGCGGCAACCTGTGGGTTGAAGGCATCGAGTTCAATGACCTTTTCCGCCCACAGGACATAGCCGCCCGCATCGGTGCGGTGGAATGCCGCAGGGTTTCCTTGGCAGAAGGTCGATAAAACGCTGCGCGCGCGATTGGGATTTTTGACGTTGAAGTCAGGGTGCGCCAAGAGGCGTTTGACTGAGGGCAACACGTCACCATCACGGTCAACGCGTCCGGCTTGTAGCGCAAACCACTTGTCCAACACCAAGGCGTCGTGCTTGAACATGGCGTAAAACTTCTCCAGTGCCACGGCGGCCAGATGGCTGCCACCGTTCGCCAGGGCGGCCATTGCACCGAAACGGTCGGTCATGTTGTTGGCGAGTTTGAACCGCTGCAACGCGGCTTCCGACCACGTGTTGTCCGACGTCCTGGCGCCGTTGAGGACCAGGTATTGCAGAGCCAAATTCGCCAATCCACGCTGCCCACTGCTGTGTGCATCGGGGCTGTAGGGTTGTGTGGCGTTGTAGGTTGTGAAGGCGTTTGCCCATTCAGGGGTCAATGCTTGGGCAATGGCCTCGCGCATTTGCTCACGAACGATGTGAATGCGCTGCGGATCAACACTGTGTAACTGCTCTGCGATGTAGGACTCGCTGGGCAGCGTCAGTACCAATTCTTTGAAGCCGGGTGCCAATGCGTCTGATGTCAGCACGGCACGCAATGCGTCGACGTATGCGCTATCCAAGGATACGGGTTGCGCATCGCGGATCGGACCGAGCAGACGACTCAACGCCAGACGCTGGGCGGCTTCCCACTGGTTAAAGGGATCGGTGTCATGTGCCAGTAGGTGCAGCCATTGTTTATCTGACAGGTCGATATCGAGCACCACAGGCGCGCTGAAGCCACGCATGATCGAGGGCACAACCGGTTGCGTGATGTTTGTAAAGACGAAGCGCTCGCTGGCCTCATTCAACACAAGCGTGCGGGTTGGGAGTGGCTTATCCGCGGCGCTGTCGTTGCTTAGCGTGAGGGGTATTGCCGTGCCGTCTTCACCGACCAAGCCGATTGTGACGGGAATGACGAAGGGGTCTTTTACAGGTTGACCCGGTGTCGGGGCGCAGGTTTGGCGCAACTCAACCGTAAACGTTTGGCTACCTGCATCGTATGCGGTGGTGGCGTGGACGCGGGGTGTGCCCGCTTGGCTGTACCACCGCTTGAAGGCTGGCAAGTGTTGGGCGAGTGCCGACTGTGGGTTGGCGTCTGCGATGGCTTGCGCGAAGTCATCGCAGGTCACGGCTTGACCGTCAAAGCGCTCGAAGTAGAGCGCCATGCCCTTGGCAAAGCCCTCGCGGCCCACCAAGGTTTGCATCATCCGAACAACCTCAGCACCTTTTTCGTAAATGGTGACGGTGTAAAAGTTGTTTATTTCTTCGTATTGATCAGGCCTGACAGGGTGCGCCATCGGACCGGCATCCTCTGGGAACTGCGCGGTTCTTAGCACGCGCACATCCTCGATGCGTTTAACGGCTCGACCCGACGCGCTACCGGCCATGTCTTGGCTGAATTCTTGATCGCGGAAAACAGTGAGGCCTTCCTTGAGGGATAACTGGAACCAATCCCGGCAAGTGACGCGGTTGCCCGTCCAGTTGTGGAAGTATTCATGCGCGACGACGCTTTCGACGTTTGCAAAGTCGGTGTCCGTGGCGGTCGCCGGACTTGCCAGCACGAACTTGGTGTTGAAAATATTCAGACCCTTGTTCTCCATCGCGCCCATATTGAAGTCGCTTGTGGCAACGATCATGAAGCGTTCGAGGTCGAGGGGCAGGTTAAAGCGCGACTCGTCCCACATGATGCTGGCCATCAGGGCATTCATGGCGTGCTCGGTTTTATCGAGATCGCCAGGGCGGACGTAGATTTGCAGCAGGTGCGACTGACCGCTGCGCGCCGTAATCCGCTGCTCACGGCAGACCAAATTGCCCGCGACTAACGCAAACAGGTAGCTCGGTTTGGGGTGTGGGTCTTGCCAACGCGCGAAGTGGCGGCCATCGGGCAAATCACCGCTCTCCACCAAATTGCCGTTTGCCAGCAAAACGGGAAACGCCGCTTTGTTGGCACGCAGGGTGACCTCGTAAGTCGCCATCACATCGGGGCGGTCCAAGAAGTAGGTGATCCGGCGGAAGCCCTGTGCCTCGCACTGGGTGAAAAACGTCTGACTGCTCATGTACAAGCCCATGAGCTGCGTGTTCTTCTCGGGGTTGCACATTGTCAACAACTCGAGATCAAAGGCTTCAAAGCCCTCAGGAAGGCTTTCGAGTACCAATTCGCCGTTGTCGATTTTGAAGCTACTGCCTTGTCCGTTGACCATCACGCGGGTCAACGTCAAGTCCTCTCCCTTGAGGCGCAGCGCTTGTTGGGCAACATCGGGGTTGCGGCGCAAACGCATTTTGTTCAGTACGCGTGTTTTGGTGGGGTCGAGGTCAAAACTCAGTGCGACCGATTCGATCCAAAACGCGGGCGCGGCGTAGTCTTCGCGCTTAATCAGCGTGGCGGTGTTTGTGGCGTCAGCCATCAGTGCTTGCATAAGTGTCTTGTCCAGTGATTTATTTACACGCCTTGCTTCAGCGAGGCTTCAATAAAGGCATCGAGATCCCCGTCCAACACCTTCTGGGTATTGGTGGCTTCGACGCCTGTGCGCAGGTCTTTGATGCGACTTTGATCCAGCACGTAAGAGCGGATTTGGTGTCCCCAACCCACATCCGTTTTGCCATCCTCAAGCTTTTGTTGCTCTTCCATGCGTTTGCGCATTTCAAAGTCATAGAGCTTTGAGCGCAAACGCTTCCAAGCCACATCCCGGTTGCTGTGCTGGCTTCGGCTGTCCTGACACTGCACCACAATATTGGTGGGTATGTGCGTGAGCCGAACAGCTGAGTCCGTTTTGTTGATGTGTTGACCGCCCGCGCCACTGGCCCGATAAGTATCGGTGCGTACATCTGCGGGATTGATGTCAATTTCAATTGAGTCATCAATTTCGGGATAAACAAAAATGGATGCGAACGAGGTATGCCGACCACCTGATGAGTCAAATGGGGACTTGCGCACCAAGCGATGCACGCCGCTCTCGGTCCGCAGCAGGCCAAAAGCGTATTCGCCCTCGACTTTAATCGTTGCACCCTTGATGCCCGCCACATCGCCGGGTGTTTCATCTTCAATCGTCGTTTTGAAGTCTTGGCGTTCGGCGTAGCGCAGGTATTGGCGCAGCAGCATGCTGGCCCAGTCACAGGCCTCGGTGCCACCGGCGCCGGCTTGGATGTCAATGAAGCAATTGTTGGGGTCAGCCTCTTGGCTGAACATGCGGCGGAACTCAAGACGCTCGACGGTGGGTGTCAATAGCGCCACATCGGCGGCAATCGCCTTCAGGCCGCTGTCGTCGTCCTGGGACATTTCAAACAACTCTTTGTTGTCTGACAGGTCGCTATCCAGTTGTCTGATGACGCCGACGATATCGTCCAGCGTCTTCTTCTCTTTGCCTAATTCTTGCGCGCGTTTGGGGTCATTCCAAACGTTCGGGTCCTCTAGCGCTGCTTCAACTTCACGCAGCCGGTTTTCCTTGGCATCGAAGTCAAAGATACCTCCGTAACTCACCGACGCGCTCTTGCAAGTCGTCGATGAGGTTTGAGAGGGTGTTGATTTGTTCGGCTTCCATGGCGTTCTCGGGTGTTCTGGTGGTTGTGATAGACCGCTATTTTCTCACGCTCTGGGCTTAGGTTAGGAAGTGTTCAACCATTTCCGCCAATTCGGCGGGCTTGTCATGGTGCAACATGTGGCCCACATCGGCCATGACCGCGGTTTCAACCTGTGGAATGTGGGTCAGACGCTCCGCGAACTCTTCCTGCGTGAATTTGTTTTTCCACCAGGTTTGCAGGCTGTCTTCCTCGGCGCGCACAAAGAGAGTGGGGGCCTTGATGCGTTGGTAAATGGCGATGGTTTCGGGCGCTTGAAACAGGTGCGCACCAATGACTTTGTGCGCGGCGTGTCCGTTGATCTGCCATCGGCCATCCTCGGTTTCAGAGGCCCACTGCTGTGCGAGCCACTCAGCCTTATCGGCGCTCAGGCGGGGGTTGGTTTTGATGAGTCGCTGCGCAACACCGTCCAGTGATGCGTATGTTTTGAGGTCTTTGGCACCTTGATTGAGTGCTGCGATTTCGTCCAACCACTGGGCATACCGTCCTGGCGCTTGGCTGGGGCGGGTTGAGGCCAAACCAAAGCCTTCTAAATTCACCAGTCGCCGGATACGCTCGGGCCGCACACCCGCGTAGGTCGTCGCCACGTGCCCACCGAGGCTGTGGCCGAGCAGGTCGATGGGTTGGTCGCCGACCATGTGAGCCAAGATGGCGTCGAGGTCAGCCAGGTAGTCGGCAAACCAAAAACTATCTGCAAATGCAGGCTTGGTGTTCCCAAACCCACGCAAATCGGGGGCGATGACCCACCGGTCCTGCGCCATGGCATCGACCATGAACTGAAAGGACGCGCCGATATCCATCCAACCATGCACCATCAACAGGGGCGGTTGATCGGGATTGCGTGTTCCCCAAGTCCTGACGTGGTAGTCGAGGCCACGGATGGGGAGGGTTCGGTTGTGCGGAGGTCGTTGAACTTGGTACATTGCTGTATCTTATGAAATATTCACGAACAAAATGAAGGTGGGCGACAGGCCATGAAGACAAAAGCCCAAGGCGCCAAGCGTCCGGTATCGACGGACGACCATTACGCAACGATTTCCCAGCAATTCAGATGGTCGGTTCCTGAGCACTTCAACATGGCGAGTTGGTGCGCGAGGCGCTGGGCGGAGCGGGCTGACGGCTTTTATCGCACGGCCATCATCGACCAGCGCCCTGGTCCTGGTTCCGGTGCCGAGTCGGTCTTGGGGGGTGAGCATCGCTACAGTTACCAGACCCTGCAATTGGCGGCAAATAAGCTGTCTCACGCGCTGACACGAGCCGGCGTTAAGCGTGGCGACCGTGTGGCGATCGTGATGCCCCAGCGCTTTGAGACGGCTGTGGCCTACATTGCGCTCTTGCAAATGGGGGCTGTGGGTATGCCCCTGTCACAGCTGTTCGGGCCGCAGGCTCTGGCCTATCGCTTTCAGGACAGCCAGGCCGTCGCCGCCATTGTTGATGCCAGCACGGTTGAGGGGGTCTCGGGCGTTTTAGCAGATTGCCCCAGTCTCCAACTGGTGGTCGAGGTGGGTGGTGATGATGGCCGTATTTCCTCGGTGTTGTCGGGTGCCACACAGCATATGTCGTGGGCATCAACACAGGGCGCTGATGATGTCGCGTTCGAGATGGTGGATACCCTTGCGACCGATCCCGCCGTGTTGATCTACACCAGCGGCACGACGGGCAACCCAAAGGGGGCGCTGATTCCACACAGCGCATTGATCGGGAACCTGACAGGATTCATCGCCAGCCAAAATTGGTTTGGCTACGACCCACTCGGTAAGGGCTGTGATGCACAGGGCTTGCCGCTAGAGCCGATGTTTGACACCGTTTTTTGGAGCCCCGCCGACTGGGCCTGGACCGGCGGCTTGATGGATGCGTTGCTGCCATGCTTGGTTTTCGGTCGCCCGATTGTGGCGTTCTCTGGCCGATTTTCCCCTGACGCTGCATTTGAAATTCTGCAACGCCACCGCGTCACCCACAGCTTCTTGTTCCCGACGGCCTTGAAGGCCATGATGAAGGCTTACCCCAAGCCGAAACGCACGTTTCACTTCAACTTGCATGCCTTGATGAGCGCCGGTGAGGCGGTTGGCGATGCGGTTTTTAGCTGGTGTGCCAATGAGTTGGGGATCGTGGTGAATGAAATGTTCGGCCAAACCGAGGTGAATTACATTGTCGGGAATTGTGCGATGAACAACCAACGCTCTGCGGTTGGTTGGCCTGCCAAGCCGGGCAGCATGGGTAAGGGCTATCCGGGTCATACCGTCGATGTGATCGACGACAACGGAGACTTGTGCGCCGATGATGTGATCGGCGAAGTCGCGGTTAAGCGTTTTGCACTGGACGGCCAGCCTGACCCGGTCTTTTTCATCGGTTACTGGAACAACCCAGAGGCGACCACAAAAAAATTCACGGGTGATTGGTGCCGTACTGGCGACTTGGCCCGCCGGGACGCGGATGGCTATTTATGGTACGCCGGACGTACCGACGACATGTTCAAAGCCGCCGGGTATCGCATCGGTCCTGGCGAGATTGAAAACTGCCTTGTTAAACACCCGGCTGTCTTGAACGCAGCCGTTGTTCCGAAGCCGGATAAGGCGCGTGGCGCGACCGTGAAGGCGTTCGTCGTGCTGGCACCCGATGTCGCGGCCCATCGGGCGGCCTTGGTTGGCGACGCTCGGATTCAGTGGGACGACAAGCTGGTGGCCGATTTGCAGAAGCACGTGCGCGGCAAACTGGCCCCCTATGAGTACCCAAAGGATGTGGAATTCGTTGATGCCCTCCCCATGACCACGACCGGTAAAGTCCAGCGCCGGGTGTTACGCTTGCTTGAAGAAACACGCGCCAAGGAGGCGTCAGCCGATGTCTAGCGAAACCATGCACAACTACCCGTTATCCCGGCTCGGGCAATCTGACATAGCGGTTGGCCCCATCTGCTTGGGCACGATGACATTTGGTGAGCAGGTGGCTGAACCTGAGGCTCACGCAATCATGGATCACGCGCTGACGCGCGGCATCAACTTTTGGGACACTGCCGAGGTTTACTCGGTACCGACGAAGGCTGAGACATGCGGTGCAACCGAGACCATCATGGGGCGCTGGTTTGCCAAAAATCCAAGCCGGCGGGCAGAGGTTGTTTTGGCCTCCAAAGTTGCCGGACCATCTCGCGGCATGCCTTGGGTCAGAGGCGAAAACAGTGGCCTGTCTGCGGCTGAAATCGAGGCGGCGTGTGATGGTAGTTTGCGACGCCTACAAACGGATGTGATCGATCTCTACCAAATCCATTGGCCCGCACGGAATGTACCGGCGTTTGGGCAAATGTACTTTGATCCCAACAAAGACGCGCACTGTGCCCCCATCTTGGAACAACTGGAGGCCATGCAGCGCTTGGTGAAGGCGGGCAAAGTTCGCGCGATTGGTGTTTCAAACGAGACCCCGTATGGCGTTCAAGAGTTTGTGCGGTTGGCTGAGGTGCACAGCTTGCCGCGTATTGCCACGGTTCAAAACGCTTTTAACTTGGTGAATCGGTCGGTCGAGAACGCGTTGTCAGAGAGCTTGCATCGGCTCGAGGTTGATCTGTTGGCATACTCGCCGTTGGCATTCGGCTTGTTGACGGGCAAATACGATGAAACAGGCCTTGCACATGACGGGCCACCACAAGGCCGTCTGGCGATCTACGAGTCCACGCGAAAGCAACGTTGGGGACGGCCGCGTGCCCTTGAAGCGGCCAGGCAATACAATGCGCTGGCCCGAAGCAAAGGCCTCACACCACTTCAGATGGCGCTGGCTTTTTGTTATCAGCATTGGGTCGCTAAAAGCACCATCATTGGTGTGATTGACTGCGCGCAGCTTGATGCATGCCTTGATGCCTACCACTGTCACTTGGATGCGGATACCTTGGCTGCGATCGATGCCTTGCGATTTGAGTGGGGCGACCCTGCGGTATAAAGCTGACCGCGTCTTTCATTTTTCACCAACCAGGACATCATGAACGCCTCATTCGCCCTCTGGATGCCAGTGCTAACCGTCATTGCAGCCTATCTTTTAGGCTCAATCGCCTTCGCTATTTTGGTCAGCCGAGCGATGGGCCTCTCTGACCCCAGAACCTTCGGTAGTCGCAACCCTGGCGCCACCAATGTGCTGCGATCAGGTAAGCGATCGGCGGCCATCGCCACTCTTGTGTTGGATGCGCTGAAAGGCTATGCCCCCGTGGTTTTGATGCTGCAAATGGCCAGCGCTTGGGGTGTTGCGGGCACGGCGTCCGAGTGGGCTGCCTTGGCTGGACTTGCGGCATTTTTGGGTCATTTGTACCCCGTCTTTTTTAGGTTCAAAGGCGGAAAGGGCGTGGCAACGGCGGTGGGCGTGTTGTTCGGCCTTGAGCCAACGCTGGGCTTGGCGTGCCTGGGTACTTTTTTGATCCTGGTCTATTTCAGCCGCTTTGTATCGCTGGCATCGGTGGTGGCGGCGGTATTTGCACCGTTTTACTGGTTGTTTGGCCACGGTGTGGCTTGGCAGGCAGGTGCCGCCTCCACGGCGTGTTTGACCGTGATGTCTCTGATGCTGATATGGCGTCACCGCGAAAATCTTCAGCGAATCATGAAAGGCACGGAGAGCAAGCTATGAGTCAGATCCAAGACAACGGTATCACCCGTTTCCACGTGGGCGCACGCCTGAGCGAGTCAGCGGTTTACAACGGTGTCGTCTATCTGGCAGGCATGGTTCCAGAGGCTGGCGATATCGACATCGAGGGGCAAACCCGCGATGTGTTGAATCAAATCGAGCATCGCCTGATTGAGGCGGGCAGTGACAAAACGCGCTTGTTGCGGGTGCAAATCTACCTCAGCAACATTGACGACATTGGCGCCATGAATGCCGTTTGGGATGCCTGGGTCGCGCCGGGTCATGCGCCACCCCGCGCCACGGTTGAGGCGCGACTCGCCAACCCCAATTACAAAATCGAGGTTGTGGCCACAGCGGCGGTTAATCCCTGAAGTTATTGAACGTCAGTGGCAGATCTGGGATCTCTGAGCGAATCAGTGCCATCGCGGCTTGCAGGTCATCGCGCTTGGCGCCGGTGACCCTCACGCTATCGCCTTGAATGGCCCCTTGCACCTTTAGCTTGCTGCCTTTTAAAACCTGCTGAATCTTTTTGCCGTCTTCGGACGCGATGCCGCTGCGCACCGTGGCGACTTGCTTAACGCGGTCGCCGCCGATTTTCTCAACTTTTCCCATGTCGATGAAGCGCACGTCAACGTTGCGTTTGGTGAGCTTGTTGCGCATGATGTCATCGATTTGAGTCAGCTGAAAATCCGCGTCACCGGTCATCGTGATCTCTTTGTCTTTCAGCTCAATAGCGGCAGAGGTTCCCTTGAAGTCAAAGCGGTTGCCGATCTCTTTGGCCGCTTGGTCAATGGCGTTTTTAACCTCGACGAAGTCAGGTTCCATAACGGTGTCGAATGAGGGCATGGGCTTGTTTTCCTAAATTTAGTGCGACAATTTCGTGATGTCGGAACCAGCAATATTAGTGCAGAAAAACGTTTCACTGCAAGCCTTCAACACCTTTGGCATTGCAGCGCGTGCGCGCGAGCTGATTGTGGTGCGCAGTGCGCAAGATGCACAGGACGCCGTCAGGTCTGGCTTGCTGGCAGATCGGCTGTGTTTTGTATTGGGTGGTGGTAGCAACATTGTTTTGACGTCGGATGTTTCTGCACTTGTCTTAAAGGTTGAAATCCCCGGGATGTCACTGGTGGCAGAAACCGATCGGCACTGGATTGTTGCTGCGGGTGCCGGTGTGAATTGGCATACCTTCGTTCATTGGACCGTTGCGCAGGGCTGGCCGGGGCTCGAGAACCTGGCGCTCATTCCAGGTGTTTGCGGGGCGGCACCCGTACAAAATATTGGCGCGTATGGCGTCGAGCTTCAAGATCGCTTTCATTCACTGGATGCTGTCGACCTTCAGACGGGCGACGTGTTCACGCTGCAGCCTGATCAATGTGGTTTTGGGTATCGCGACTCCGTTTTTAAACACCAACCCGCGACGGCAAATGCCATGGGGTTGAAAGGGCGGGCGTTGATCACGACGGTTCGCTTCGCATTGCCCAAGCGGTGGGTACCCGAGTTGGGCTATCTCGATCTGCAAAAGCAAGTGGCTGCGACGGGCATCGACAACCCCACGCCGCAGCAGGTGCTGGCGTGGGTGGTTGCGATACGTCAAGCGAAGTTGCCAGACCCCACGGTGATTGGCAATGCGGGTAGTTTCTTCAAGAACCCAACCGTCTCTCCCGAACAGTGTGCAGACATCATTGGGCGTGAACCCAATCTGGTTCACTATCCCCTGGCCGATGGGCGCATCAAGCTGGCGGCGGGGTGGTTGATCGACGCGTGCGGCTGGCGGGGGAAGTCCATCGGGTTGGCGGGCGTTTACGAGAAGCAGGCCCTGGTGCTGGTGAACCGGGGTGACGCGCGTAACGCGGTGACAGGCGGCGAGGTGATGACCCTCGCCAAGGCCATTCAAACCAGTGTGTTTGAGCGATTCGGGCTCATGCTAGAGCCCGAACCCGAGGTCATCTAAGCCTTACTTTTTGCTGTCGCTGTCGTTTGCCAGTTTCAGCATGTCGGCGCCGTCGCCCAACGCGAGCAAGCCTGATTTGGCGTAGATACCGAGCTTGTCGCGGGTGTCCACGATGTCCAAGTTACGCATCGTCAGTTGACCGATCCGGTCACGCGGCGTGAACATGGATTCACCGCGCTCCATGGTCAAGCGCTCGGCCTGATAGGTGAGGTTGGGCGAGTCGGTGTTCATGATCGTGTAGTCATTGCCACGGCGCAGCTCCAACGTCACCTCGCCGGTGATGGCGCGCGCCACCCAGCGCTGGGCGGTCTCGCGCAGCATGATGGCTTGCGGGTCAAACCAGCGGCCCTGGTAGAGCAGACGTCCCAGACGAAGACCGTTAACCCGGTACTGCTCAATGGTGTCCTCGTTATGGATACCCGTAACCAAGCGCTCGTAGGCAATGTGCAACAGCGCCATGCCGGGCGCTTCGTAGATGCCGCGACTCTTCGCTTCAATGATGCGGTTTTCAATTTGGTCGCTCATGCCTAAGCCATGGCGTCCACCGATTCGGTTGGCTTCCAAAATCAAGTCAACGGCGCTGCTGAACGTCTGGCCGTTCAGTGCGACTGGCTGACCCTCTTCGAACCGAACAGTGACTTGCTCGCGCTTGACCTCGACATCATCGCGCCAGAAAGCAACGCCCATGATGGGCTTCACGATGTGCATGCCGCTGGTGAGGCTCTCTAGGTCTTTCGCCTCGTGGGTGGCACCCAGCATGTTGGAGTCGGTGGAGTAGGCCTTCTCCGATGACATTTTGTAGTCGAATCCTGCGGCTTCCATGAAGGCTGACATTTCAGCGCGGCCGCCCAATTCGTCAATAAATAACTGGTCAAGCCAAGGCTTGTAGATCTGCAGCGAAGGGTTGGTCAACAGACCATAGCGATAGAAGCGCTCGATGTCGTTACCCTTGTATGTGCTCCCGTCACCCCAGATGTTGACATTGTCTTCGCGCATTGCGGCGACCAACATCGTGCCCGTGACCGCACGACCGATGGGCGTTGTATTGAAATACGTGATGCCGCCCGTGGAAATGTGGAAGGCACCGCTTTGCAGTGCGGCGATACCCTCATTCGCCAGCTGAACTCGGCAGTCGATCAGGCGTGCCGCCTCAGCGCCATAGGCCATGGCTTTGCGGGGAATCTCGTCGTAATCGGGCTCATCAGGTTGCCCCAAGTTAGCGGTGTAGGCGTAGGGAATCGCGCCCTTTTGACGCATCCAAAGCAACGCGGCGCTGGTGTCCAAACCGCCAGAGAATGCGATACCGACTTTTTGGCCCGCGGGTAAGTTTTGAAGAATGGTTGCCATGGTTTTATCCGTGCGATGAAGGTTGTTCGGCGCTCACCACTCAGGGCGCCGAGCGCAACCTTTGATTGTAGTGGAGCGAGGTCGCCGGCAAGGGCGCGACGCTGTTTTCAAACGCGATTTGACCAATCGGCGGGGTCAAAGCCGACCGTTACGTCGCCGTTCGCCCACACCACGACGGGCCGCTTGATGACGCTGGGGAGCCGGATTGCCAGTTTTTGAGCGCTGTCGGTATCGGTGGTGGCGGCTTTTTCCTCATCGCTCAGTTGGCGCCAGGTGGTTCCCTTGCGGTTAATGAGCACGGCCCAATCGACCTGCTGGAGCCATTGGGTGACCCTGTCGCCGGTCAGACCTTGCTTTTTAAAGTCGTGGAAGGTGATCTCAATGCCCTGCGCTGTCAGCCAGGCGCGGGCCTTTTTGACGGTGTCGCAGTTGGGGATACCAAAAACCTGAACGGTGGCGGGGGAGAGCGCTGGTGTATTCATGTGTCTATTTTGCCGCCTCTCGGCAGGGGGTTGATTGGCTGAGACAATACGGGCTCTGATTATTTGACGATTTCCCATGCCCCATACGCCTGCCTTGCCCCAAAACCTCCCCGATTGGCTCAACCACCTCGAGCGTCTGCACCCAGTCGCTATCGACATGGGCTTGGATCGTGTGCGGCAAGTTGCGCAGAAAATGCCCGACGGGCTGGCCATGCCCTGCCCGGTGATCACGGTGGCGGGAACCAATGGCAAGGGGTCCACATGTGCCATGTTGGAGGCGATTTTGTCGCAGTCGGGCTACCGCACTGCGCTCTACACCTCACCACATCTGGTGGATTTCGAGGAGCGTTGCCGCTTGAACGGTGACCTCGCGACGGCCGAGCAGTTGTGCGCCGCGTTCGAGGTCGTCGCACACGCGTGTGAAGCCGCTGGTGGGGTTTCGTTGACCTACTTCGAATTCACCACACTTGGCATCCTGCGCCTCATGCAGATCGCTCGCCCCGATGTTGTGATCTTGGAGGTGGGACTGGGGGGGCGGCTCGACGCCGTTAACGTGGTGGATGCCGACTGCGCCATCATCACCAGCGTCGATCTCGACCATCAAGCCTACCTCGGGGATACCCGCGAGGCCATCGGACGCGAGAAGGCGGGCATCATGCGCGCTGGCAAGCCAGTCATCGTCAGTGACCCGGTGCCGCCTGCCAGCGTGACGGATCATGCGCAGGCTGTTGGCGCTGATGCTTGGCTTTTGGGGCGCGACTTCAACGTCTCCGGCGATAAGCAGCAATGGGGCTGGGCAGGGCGGGGGCGTCGCTATGCAGGTCTTGCGTATCCAGCCCTTCGTGGTGCCAATCAGCTGCTGAACGCAGCCGGGGTTTTGGCAGCGCTTGAGGCCATGCGGCCGCTGTTGCCAGTTACGGCGCAGTCCATTCGAGCTGGCCTGTCCTTGGTGAGCTTGCCGGGCCGGTTTCAAATTGTCCCCGGTGAACCCAACTTGGTCTTGGACGTGGCGCACAACCCGCACGCCGTCGCCACCTTGGTGGCCAATTTGGACGCCATGGGGTACTTCCCCGCCACCCACGTTGTGTTTGGTTGCATGGCCGATAAAGACGTGGTCACCATGCTCCAAAAATTAGGTCCCTTGGTGGACCACTGGTATTTCAGCGATCTGCCCCTGCCGCGCGCCCTTGGTTCAGCGGCTTTGGCTGACGCGGCGCGCGCCGTTGATGCCTGTGGCAAGGCGTCAAAGGCTTGCTTTTCAGACCCGCAAAGCGCCCTTGATGCCGCTGTCGCCGCAGCGTCCCCCGCTGATAGAATCATCGTGTGCGGGTCGTTCTTCACGGTGGGTGGCGTTTTAAAGCACGGTTTACCGCGTCTCAACGCGAAGCACTTGGGTGGTGGCGACACGCAAAATATTTAGTTTTCGGTTTTTCGAACGAAAGTCCCTGCGATTCAGTCCTATGTTTAAGTCCCGCAAAGAAGGTCGCCCTGACCGAAGCGAAAGCATCGAGACGATCCGCCGTCAGGCACAGTACCGCCTTGTGGGAACGGCGATTTTGGTCACCGCAGCGGTGATTAGCTTCTCGATTTTGTTTGACACCGAGCCTCGTACATTGGGCGTCGACATGCCAATCGCGATTCCGGCGCAGGAAAAAGTGACGCCGATCCTGCCGCCGGTTGGTACCACAGAGCCTGCGAAAGCTGTTGCTCAAGCCCGTGTCCCTGACAACACCGTTGCTGAGGTGAAGGCAGCCCCTGAGTCAGCGCCTGACACCCCCGATGAAGACAGCGCTGCCGCCTCAGCGGTACAGGCCAAGCAACTGGCAGCGGACAAAGTTGCCGCCGAGAAAGTCGCCGCGGAGAAGGTTGCAGCAGACAAGGTTGCCGCCGATAAGGCTGATACGCAGCGTGCCGAGGCGATACTCAACGGTAAGCCCAAAGCTGCCGCGAAGCTTGACTATCCCGACGACGGCAAGCGGCGCGTCATCCAAGTGGGTGCGTTTACCGAGAATAGCCGTGCCCGTGCCCTGCGCCTGAAGTTGGAGGCCGCGGGCATCAAAACAGTCGTGAATGTCGCAACGGTCAATGGCGAGCGCATGATACGCATCCGCGTGGGGCCCTACACGGACGCGCGTGAGCTCCAGACATACATCAACCGCATCGAAGGCATGGGTTTGGATGCCCGTGTGCTGACGTACTGATTGTCAGCAGGAACCCGATTTGCCAGATTGGAGCCCACTCGACACCGTGATGGTGGCATTGCTCATTGCCTCAGCCGTCTGGGGGGCTTGGCGTGGTTTGGTGTATGAGTTGCTTGCGATTGCCAACTGGTTGGTGGCGGCGGCATTGACGGGGTTTCTTGCGCCCATGGTCGCAGAGTGGGTGCCGTTCCTTGCGGGCAGCGGGATGCTTGCCATTGCCGTGCGCTATGTGGTGGTGTTCGTGGTGTTTATTTTTGTGGGCGGATTTGTGGCTTCACTGGTGAGGCGCCTCATTTCAAGCTCGGGCTTACGGCCAGCGGACCGCTCACTGGGTGCGATTTTCGGGCTCGCGCGTGGTGTGTTGGTTCTATTTGTGTTTGCGTTTTTGGTGCTTGCTTTCGGTTTTCAGGCAGATGCGTGGTGGCAGGAGTCCATCGGCGCGCACGGTTTAACCGCCGGTTTGGAAATTTTGAAGCCGATGTTGCCGCAAGGCCTCGAAAGGTTGATCCCTTAAATGTGTGGAATTGTTGGCGTGGTCAGTCACGCACCTGTTAATCAGCTCATTTATGACGCGCTGCTGCTGTTGCAACATCGGGGGCAAGATGCCGCCGGAATCGTGACGCAGAATGGCCAAAAGTTTTACATGCACAAGGCGAAGGGGATGGTGCGCGACGTCTTCCGAACCCGTGACATGCGTGCGCTGCCCGGCAACGTTGGACTTGGTCAAGTGCGCTACCCAACCGCTGGCAATGCCGACAGCGAGGAGGAGGCGCAGCCGTTCTACGTCAACGCCCCATTTGGGTTGGTTATGGCGCACAACGGCAACCTCACGAACGCACATGCGCTGAAAGCGGAGCTGTTCTCGGCTGATCACCGCCACATCAATACCGACAGTGACAGTGAAGTCTTGCTCAACGTCTTGGCGCACGAGTTGGAAAACGTCACCCGTGGCGTCCCTCTGAAGCCGGCTGACGTTTTCGCGGCCGTCCGTCGCGTCCACTTGCGCTTAAAGGGCTCTTATGCCGTGGTGGCGTTGATTGCCGGTCACGGTTTACTTGCTTTTCGCGATCCGTTTGGCATTCGCCCGTTGTGCTTGGGGCAAGGCGATGGTGCGGCGATGATCGCCAGTGAGTCGGTTGCGCTGGAGGGTTCTGGGCAACGCTTCGTGCGAGATATTGATCCGGGTGAGGCGGTTTTCATTGACTTTGAGGGACAGGTCCACGCCGAGCAATGTGCCGAGTCGCCCAAACGCTTCCCATGCCTGTTTGAGTTTGTCTACCTCGCTCGCCCCGACTCCCAGATGGACGGCGTGTCCGTCTACCAAGCGCGCCTCAACATGGGTGAGACGTTGGCGCAACGCGTTGTCTCAATGGTGCCGCCTGACCTCATTGATGCCGTCATTCCCATTCCAGAGTCATCGCGGCCAAGCGCCATGCAGCTCGCCCACTTATTGGGAAAGCCATATCGCGAGGGATTCGTGAAGAATCGCTACGTGGGTCGCACGTTCATCATGCCCGGACAAGCCGTTCGCAAGCGGTCTGTTCGTCAAAAATTAAACGTGATCGGTTCAGAGTTCCGTGGTCGCAATGTGTTGCTGGTTGATGACTCGATCGTACGTGGCACCACCAGCCGCGAAATCGTCCAAATGGCGCGTGACGCCGGTGCACGCAATGTTTACTTAGCCAGCGCGGCGCCGCCGGTGCGATACCCCAACGTATACGGTATCGATATGCCCAGCCCAACTGAGTTGGTGGCTCATGGTCGAACCCTTGAAGAGGTGCGTGCGCTGATCGGTTGTGATGCCCTCATTTACCAAGACGTGGCAGGGCTGAAGCGTGCGGTTTCATCACTTAATCCAAAGCTTGATGGCTTCGATGCCTCGTGTTTTGACGGCATTTATTGCACAGGTGATATCACGGCTGATGATGTGATGCGGATCAACCAAGGTCGCGCTGCCGATCAGGCTTTGCAAATGAAACGTGACGAAGAGGAAGAAAACGCATGAGCGCGGACGTTACGCCAAAGAAACCAAGTGCTTGGCACCCGGAGACCCTCGCGGTGCACGCTGCGGTGGCGCCCAGCCAGTACGGGGAAAACTCGGAGGCCCTCTACCTGACCAGCGGGTATGAGCAGCCGAGTGCTGAAATCGCCGCCGCCCGATTTGCCGGCGAAGAGGCGGGATACACCTATGCCCGCTTGGGCAACCCAACGGTGACGAGTTTCGAGCAAAGACTCGCCGCGATGGAAGGTGCCGAGGCATCCATCGCCACGTCGTCGGGTATGTCTGCAATTTTGTTGCTTTGCATGAGTTTGCTTCGCAGTGGCGACCATGTGATTTGTTCGCACTCCATGTTTGGGTCTACCATCAAACTGATTGGCAGCGAATTCGCCAAGTTTGGTGTCAACACAACTTTTGTATCCCAAACCGATGTTGATGCATGGCGAAATGCAGTAACGCCCAACACCAAGTTGCTGTTCGCTGAAACGCCAACCAATCCGTTGACCGACGTTTGCGACATTGCTGCCTTGAGCCAGATCGCCCATGACGCTGGCGCTTGGTTGGCTGTCGATAATTGTTTTGCCTCACCCATCTTGCAAAAGCCCATCGCTTTGGGTGCTGACATTGTGGTGCATTCCGGTACCAAGTCGCTGGACGGGCAGGGCCGCGTCATGGCCGGGGCGCTGTGCGCCAAGCAAGCCTTGGTGGATGAGTCGTTCTCGCCGTTGATTCGAAGCGCAGGCATGACACTGTCCCCGTTCAATGCATGGGTTGTTCTGAAAGGACTTGAGACGCTGGGTGTTCGCATGCGTGCCCAGTCTGCCAGTGCGCAGGTGCTGGCTGAATGGCTTTCCGTGCAGCCGGCTGTTAAGCGTGTCTTCTATCCCGGCTTGCAGTCGCACGGCCAACATGCGTTGGCGATGCGCCAGCAAAGCGGTATGGGCGGTGGTGTCTTGTCTTTTGAGTTGCACGCCGATTCATCGGCAGCGGGACGAGCTCGGGCTTTTCAGGTGCTCAACCAGTTGTCGCTCGCCAAGATTTGTACCAATTTGGGCGACACCAAAACGTTGGCATCGCATCCCGCGAGCACATCTCATGGACGGCTGACCGAGGCACAGCGTGCGCAAGCGGGTATCAGCCAGGCGTTGGTGCGGGTTTCGGTCGGCCTTGAGCACATTGATGACTTGAAGGTCGACTTTGCGCAGGCTTTCCAAGCTTTAAATTAGGCCACCTTTAGGCATGCCCCCCGGTTTCGGCCGGGGCGTTATTTGAAATAAATCCAAGATGACCACACCCAATCAACCACGCGTTCGTACGCGCTTCGCGCCGTCACCGACGGGCTTCATCCACCTTGGCAATATTCGTTCAGCACTCTATCCGTGGGCGTTTGCACGATCCACCGGGGGTGATTTCATTTTGCGAATCGAGGACACGGATCAGGCGCGTTCCACCCAGGCATCCGTGGATGTCATTCTTGAGGGAATGGCTTGGCTGGGTATGACCCCCGACGAGGGCCCGTTTTACCAAATGGAACGGATGGACCGGTATCGCGAGGTCCTTGCTCAGATGAAGGCGCAAGGGTTGGTTTATCCCTGTTACATGAGCGTGGACGCCTTGGATGCGTTGCGTGAGTCTCAAATGGCGGCGAAGCAGAAGCCTCGATACGATGGTACTTGGCGTCCAGAGCCAGGTAAGGTGTTGCCGCCGGTGCCCGAGGGTGTGAAGCCCGTTTGGCGATTTAAAAATCCGTTGGATGGCGTCGTTGCCTGGGATGACAAGGTGAAAGGGCGCATTGAAATTGCCAATGCTGAACTCGACGATCTGGTCATTGCCCGCCCAGACGGCACGCCCACCTACAATTTTTGCGTGGTTGTCGATGACATGGACATGGCCATCACCCACGTGATTCGCGGTGACGATCACGTCAACAACACGCCACGGCAGATCAATATTTTTAAATCGCTGGGCGGTACCCACCCTGTTTACGCGCACCTTCCAACCGTCCTGAATGAAGCGGGTGAGAAGATGAGTAAACGCAACGGCGCCAAGGCGGTGACGCAGTTTCGTGATGAGGGCTACTTGCCCGAAGCCATGATCAATTACCTTGCGCGGTTGGGCTGGAGTCACGGCGATGACGAGGTGTTTTCAAGTCAGCAGTTTCTTGAATGGTTTGATCTCGACCATCTCGGGCGCAGCGCGGCACAGTTTGACGAGGCAAAGCTCCGTTGGGTCAATGCCCAGCACATGAAGAGCAGCCATGACGCGGACCTGGCCGCGCTGGTGTTGCCGCAGCTGGCGGCACGCGGCCTTAATCTGGACGACGCGGAGCTGTCGCGTCTTGCCGCGATGTGCGGGCTACTCAAGGACCGTTGTGACACAACGGTGGCGTTGACCGATTGGGTTATTTCTTTTTATCAGCCGGTTGATCCTGTCCCTGCTGACCTCGAAAAGCACGTGACTGCCGAAGTAATGCCCGCTCTGAAGGCGCTGGCTGACAACTTTGACGGCATTGAGTGGACACGTGAGGCGATCAGTGCAAGCATGAAAGCGGTGTTGTCTGAATATGGGCTCAAGATGCCCCAACTGGCGATGCCTGTGCGGGTGCTCGTGATGGGCACACCCAACACCCCATCGGTTGACGCAATGCTTGCGTTGCATGAGAAAAAAAATGTAGTCGCTCGTCTTAGAAGCATCTAAAAAATGTTTTATACTTGCGGGCTCGGACAGTGTGGCAAGCCCGCTTGCGATACTGACTGGTTTTGAGGGGGTATAGCTCAGATGGGAGAGCGCTTGCATGGCATGCAAGAGGTCAGCGGTTCGATCCCGCTTACCTCC
>ENA-OREM01000189-OREM01000189.1-marine-metagenome-genome-assembly--contig:-NODE-189-length-52114-cov-6.486327_pt1 | contig 52114 bp, 44 predicted proteins | sample MGYA00248623_ERZ508561 | MGnify/ENA primary metagenome ERZ508561 (study PRJEB26227, sample SAMN06264494) | marine metagenome | isolation source: Columbia River Estuary | place: USA:Columbia River Estuary...
AGAAAACCTCGTAAAAGACCTTATATGATCCGTCTGATTATTAGTGATTGTGACGGTGTGCTCACCGACGGGAAGCTCTATTATGGGGCCGATGGAGAGGTGCTCAAAGTCTTCAACGTGAAAGACGGTACCGCGATCAAAGCACTCATGGGGGAAGGCATCAAATTTGGTATTGTGAGCGGGCGTGGTTCGGCAGCTTTGGCGAGACGTGCGGAAGAATTGGGCCTAGATTTTTGCCAAATGAACATCAGCGAAAAGGCTCAAGCCGTTGCTGGTATTCGTGCCCAATATGGTATCGAAGTGGAGGAAACCCTTTTCGTGGGGGACGATACCAACGATTGTGCCGTGCGCTCGGAATGTGGTCATTTATATGCCGTGAACGATGCCGCAACGGAGTTAGTGAACATCTGTGACGTGCAGCTCAAGACTGCTGGAGGCGCCGGTGTATTTAAAGAAGTATTAGCCCGTATCCATGGACATTAATCAGCATATCATACAAAGCATTCAAGCCCAAGCCAATTCCCTTTTGCATATGGCGGGTAAGGACCGCAATGATTATCAAGGTGCCGTCGAGCTGATTGATGGAATGTCAGGCAAGTTGATCTTTACCGGCATGGGCAAGAGTGGGATTATCGCGAGAAAATTGGCCGCGACCTATTCAAGTACTGGAATCCCTTCCTTCTTCGTGCATCCCGGTGAGGCCTACCACGGCGACCTGGGGATGATCGAAGCTAGTGATGTACTTTTCGCCATATCGAACTCTGGCCATACGCCTGAGCTTTTGAACTTGCTCCAATATAGTCGAACGAAGCACGTTATAGGGCTCTCACAAAGTCACGACAGTGCCTTGGCCCAATTCTCCACTGTGCACCTTGAATGCAAGGTGGATAAGGAAATTTGTCCCCTTAATTTGGCGCCTACCACCAGTACTACGGCGGCCTTAGTGATGGGAGATGCGATTTGCGCAGCCCTGATGGAACTGCGAAAATTCACCAAAGATGATTTCGCCAAATTCCACCCCGGCGGCACCTTAGGGCGCTCCTTGTTGACCAAGGCCAAAGACCTCATGATTACGGAAGTACCCATGGTCCAGCCAGAAGATGGTCTGCATGAGGTGCTGCTACGTATCTCCGAAGGTCGACTAGGCCTCGTGGTGGTGGGTACTCCAAGTGATGTACAAGGCGTGATCACCGATGGCGATATCCGTCGTGCCATGGCCTCTAGCTCGAATCCCAATGATTTAGTAGCTTCGGAAATGGGTACCAAAGCGCCCGTTTTTATTGAAGAGCAGATGGGGGTGAGTGAGATGGATCGATTATTCCGTGAAAAGAAAATTATCACCGTCCTGGTGGGTTCTGCCCAAGATTTGAAAGGTGTGGTCCAATTCTATGATATCCATGGCTAAAGCTATTTGTATCATCCCGGCCAGATTAGAATCTTCCCGATTCCCCAATAAAATCCTCACCGACATCCAGGGGATGCCCATGTTCGAGCGCGTATACCATATCGCTCAGGTTTCAGGTGTGTTCTCAACAGTCTTTATCGCCTCTCCAAATCCCGAAATTCTTGAGTTGTGTGAACAGCGCGGAATTGCTGCCATCGCAACCTCGTTCGACCATCCTTGTGGAAGCTCTCGTGTTTTTGAAGCTGCTCGCAGTGTTCAGCAGGATTGGGATATTGTAGTGAATCTTCAGGCCGATCAACCCTTCCTGCCTACCTCATACCTTAAGACGGTAGTGGAGGCGGTGGGAGCCAACCCCATTGCGACCATCGCCTATGAAGAGGCGGGGGAGAAGGATGAGCATACGGTGAAAGTCATACGTAATAAGAAGGGTGAAGGCGTATATTTCAGTAGGTATCCTATTCCATATTCAGTGCCGGGTACTTCGGAAGTAGTGCGGTTGTGCCATTTGGGATTGTATGCGTACAAAAAAGAATTTGCGCTGTCGTATGAGGGGGATTTCAAGTCAGCATTGGCCCTTCAAGAATCTTTGGAGCAATTGGATTTTATCCATCATGGATACCACATTGATGTGGCAATAGTACCGCATTCGGTGCCTGAGGTCAATGTTCCTGAGGATTTGGTGTTGGCGCAAAAATTGGGATTATTGTAGGGGCAAACCTGCGCAATCAATGTAGCTTTTTCCTACTTTCGACCCGCCCAATTGTAACGGGCGATTATATGACCAACAAGGTTAGTATTCAGAAAATTGTAGCGGTAAGTGATGCGCTGCTGGCCATCACCGACGATGTGAAAATCCTCCGCAATATCGCCTGGGAAGATCACGTTCAACAAGAGTTCTTCCGTTACGACGCACAGCGATTGCCCTTTGTGGAATACCCCATATATAATGCGGCGCCGATATTGGCGCGTATTGCGGCCGTGCGCAAGGAAATAGCTGAGGTGCCTCACATTAAAAAGTATGCTTCCCGTATTGCGGATAAGTTAGAGAGCAGCGCCTATTTGTTGGCCACTAGAGGTACACCCGCGTTCTTCGAGCATTCGAAGGATTTGTATGGTGAGCCCACCAATGAATTGGAAAACGGGAGTTCCACCATTATTGATCTTGCTAACCACTTTGACCGTCTCTTTGACCGTGTAAAACAGGAGGATCTAGGTGCGGCCGTGGAGATGCCCTCGGTATCCGCTGAAACCTTAGCGCAGAAGATGAGGGAGGCGGTAGATCAAATGTTTGGGGAACATGCGCCCGAGGTGGTCATGGACCCTAGTTTGGCTTCGAATGCGTTGGCAGGGCGTCGTCGTATTGCCATTCGCCCTACAGCACAGTTCAATGATAAGGATGTCGATCAGCTCATTCAACATGAGGCTTTTGTGCATGTTGCGACGTCCATAAATGGTCATTTACAACCGTATTTAAAGATATTGGTCGAAGGGCATGCCGGTACTACTGCGACGCAGGAGGGATTGGCTGTATTTGCTGAGTTCATCACTGGAAATATTGATTTGGACCGATTACGCCGATTATCAGATCGCGTCATCGCCATTCAGCACGCCATTGATGGTGCTGATTTTATCGATGTGTATCGGTACTTCTTAGAGAAAACGGATCATCCTGAGCAGTCCTTTCAGAATGCCAAGCGTGTGTTTAGAGGTGGTGTAATGACTGGTGGGGCGCCTTTTACCAAGGATATCGTCTATCTCGAAGGATTGGCTGATGTCCACAATTTCTTGCGCCTGGCGGTGGCTAAGGGTAAGTTCGATTACCTGGATTTGTTGTTCGTTGGAAAGCTGAATATTGCAGATTTACCTACGCTGAAAAAACTATCTGAGATGGGTATAGTGGCGCCGCCTAAATTCCTTCCGCCGTGGATTACAGATAAACGATTTCTACTCTCGTATTTAAGTTATTCTTCTTTCTTAACCACTTTTGATTCATCACTATCTTCTCCTTTTTACGAGAGGATATTTGATAAGTACGAATAGTATTTATGGAGACTTAAAAAAGCTTTGGCGGACAATCAATACAATCAGATTTTCCGGTTTTTCTAAGTTTATTGGGCATTCCGTACCAGGTTAGTTACCTTTGGAACAATGGTTTCTCACAAGTACAACGCCCTATTTATTCATGTTCCCAAAGCTGCAGGCCAAAGTGTCGAGGCTTTTTTTCTAGACCTCCACGGCTTAGAATGGGAGGAACGACTGCCGCTATTATTGACACCGAATGAAGCGGATAAAATAGGTCCACCTCGTTTGGCACATTTACATGTAGGAGATTATGTGCGACAATACTTTATTTCTCAAGAAGATTTCGATCGGTATTTTAAGTTTGGATTTATTCGTAACCCATGGTCACGAGCGGTTTCGTTCTATAAGTTTCACGGGCATCAACACTTGATGTCTTTTGAAAAATTTGTGGTCACAAAACTGCCTCAACTCATTAAAGAAGAGCGTTGGTTTTATGGCCCACAATATGATTTCTTCTATGTTAATGGTCAAAATAAAGTAGATTTTATTGGGAAATTCGAGCATTTACAGGACGACTTCGCGAAGGTCTGTGAAGCGCTGGAGATTCCGGTTCAAAGCCTTCCTCATAAAAATAAAAGCGCGCAGAAAGGCGGCTTAGGTTCGCTTAAAAAGTTTGGTAACCGCTTTATTAAGCGCCCGGAGACGTGGCCGGGACTTATTTCCAAATCCGGCGATAAAATTAAATCGAAAGATTACCGCGACTACTATACCCCAAAGCTAATTGCTGCAGTAGAGGTTTTATACAAGGAAGATGTAACCGCTTTTGATTATTCTTTTGAAGACTAAATCAATTTTTAAGTTGCCCGCTTAATAGTTCCGCTAAAGCAACTTCATCGACACCCTCAAGCGATAGTAGTATGGGGGGTTCACCTGAAATACTAATTTTTAGAACACGCTCATAGGGCTTATCCAAAAGCAGGTGGTAGCGAACATCCTTAGGCCCTTTGAATTTGCCCTTCGCGACACTTCCTGTTGAGTATCCATGTAACCTTGAGCTGATTTCGGGTAAATCGTCCAGTAGTTTAATGGAATCTATTTTTTCTAAGGGAATGACCATACCGTATGGCCCCTCGATTGTTAAAGCTCGATCAGTCCAGACTATTGTGTTTTTTCGTTCCGACCAAAACAACATAGCAACAACAAAACCAAGGACAGCTATCAGTACGGATAGCCCAATCCAGAATTGGCGCTTACTGTTCCTAGATTGTTGTAAAGTGTATTTACGTGTATTCCAATAGAAATAGAGGTAGGCCAAGATCGGAGTGATACCTAAATGATAGCCAAGCCAGTTTTCATCTAGAAAATAGAATACTAGCCCTAAGCTTGTAAAACCCAATCCAAAAAGTTGATGGAATCTTTTAAACTCACGAAGGTATTCCTTCAGTGGAAAAGACTTTTGATCCTCACTATTCATAGTGTTGTAGCCGCTTAAAAGTAGAGATGCATTTCCCTCCGTAATCAAGTAACCCAATCCGAAAAATACTCCTCCAAGTCCTAATACAACAAAAATCATCAGCGTGATATAAGTTATGGTGATTGATGACCAAAGTAGGAAATTCGAGCCAAGTTTTACCATCATGAAATCATTGAACTACCTCTTACTCACGCTTAGCTGTAGCGCATCTTTGTTGGCGCAGGAAAAGCATGTTCCTCAACAAGATCCTCATCACCATCGCCATCCCATTCGAATAGCAGTTTTAATGGGACACGGTATGGTTCCGGAGATTGATGGCGGCGTACTTTTCGTACCTGCGTGGGGTTGGGATCTGGATTACCACCTATCCGATCGTTGGTCATTGGGTTGGCATAGTGATATTGAATTAGAGAACTATATCATCTTAAATGGTCAAGGTGAAGAGGTTCTTCTCAGAACCCCTTTAGTTTCAACTATAGATGCTTTTTATCGCCTTAATCATAACCTTATTGTTGGAGCTGGACCTGGATTTACGGCTGAAAATGGCGAGTGGAAGCCGATCGTTAGGGTAGGCGTTGAAGGTGAAGTTCCTATGAACGATCGTTGGGAATGGACTCCAACGCTTTATATGGATCAGCGTATGGAGGGGCGTAGAGTTTGGACTTTTGCATTAGGTGTTGCGCACTACCTCTAATCAACGTTTCTCTCTTTTTCCTTCGAGCTCAATAAGTAGATTGCGTAATCTTGCGGCCTCGATAAAATCTAAGCTTTTCGATGCAGTTTCCATCAATTTACGTGTGGAGCGTATTTCACTTTCGAGGTCTTCAGCCGTATAGTAATTCATCGCTTTCTCAGCCGATTTTTGCTGATCTCTACTGATTTCATAGTCCATATTTCGGCTGACTGCACCAGATTTAGCCAGAATTTCCTCTCTACTTGTTTTTAATGCTTGAGGCTTCAGACCGTTGGCTTTATTAAAGGCGTCTTGCTTCTCACGGCGGCGCTTGGTTTCCTCCATTGTAGCACGCATACTGTTTGTTATTTTATCTGCGTATAGAATGGCTCTACCGTTGACATTACGCGCTGCACGTCCTATAGTTTGCACTAGTGAGCGTTCACTCCTTAAAAATCCTTCTTTGTCTGCGTCGAGTATAGCGACTAGACTCACCTCAGGGAAGTCTAAACCCTCGCGCAAAAGGTTTACCCCAATGAGTACATCGAAAACGCCCAAGCGCAGGTCACGCATGATTTCCACACGTTCCATAGTGTCAACATCACTGTGGATGTAACGGCACCGAATGTCGTAGCGTGTGAGGTATTTTGTCAATTCTTCAGCCATTCGCTTAGTCAACGTAGTGACTAGAGTTCTTTCGTCGAGCGCTGTACGTTTGCTGATTTCCTCCATTAAATCATCCACTTGATTTTCAGTCGATCGAACTTCTACGATAGGATCTAATAGTCCAGTAGGACGGATGACTTGTTCCGCATAGACACCTCCGCTTAAGGTGAGTTCGTAATCTGCAGGAGTAGCACTCACGAAGAGGGCTTGTCCCCTGAGCTTCTCGAATTCCTCAAATTTCAAAGGTCGATTGTCCATAGCTGCTGGAAGTCGAAAACCGTATTCCACAAGATTTTCCTTTCTAGAACGGTCACCGCCATACATTGCGCGCACTTGAGGGAGAGTTACGTGGCTTTCATCGACAATTAACAGAAAGTCGTCGGGGAAATAATCCAGCAGGCAGAAAGGTCGTACTCCAGGTGCGCGTCCGTCTAAGTAACGGGAGTAATTCTCAATGCCCGAGCAATAGCCTAATTCTCGAATCATTTCAAGATCAAAGTTGGTTCGTTCTTCCAACCTCTTTGCCTCTATTCGGCGGTCCACATTATTAAAGTGATCCACTTGACTCATCAAGTCGTCTTGAATGTGATGGATTGCGTTTTGAAGTTGGTCTTTTTCAGTAACGAAAAGATTCGCTGGAAACAGGCGCATTTCGCTCATGTCCTCAATCTTAGAACCGCTTATTGGGTCCATATGCTCGATGCTCTCGACCTCATCACCCCAAAAACTGATTCTAAAAAAGGTTTCGGCATAAGCTGGGAAAATATCGACTGCATCGCCCTTTACTCGAAAAGAACCGCGTTTAAATTCTGCGGCAGTTCTTGCATAAAGGGCATTAACAAACTTATGCAGAAGCGCTTGGCGCGATATGATTTCTCCTACTTTGAGATTTACCACTGAATTGTTGAAGGCTTCTGGATTTCCCATGCCGTAGAGGCATGAAACAGAAGCAACTACGATAACGTCACGGCGTCCTGAAAGGAGTGAGGAGGTCGTACTCAAACGCAGTTTTTCAATCTCATCATTGATACTGAGATCTTTTTCTATGTAAAGTCCAGAAGATGGTACATATGCCTCGGGCTGATAATAATCGTAATAGCTTACAAAGTATTCTACTGCGTTTTCTGGAAAGAATTCTTTCATCTCTCCATAAAGCTGCGCTGCGAGTGTTTTATTATGGCATAAGATTAACGAAGGACGCTGTGTTCGTTCAATTACATTCGCCACAGTAAATGTTTTACCTGAACCGGTAACACCTAACAATACTTGGTCAGAGACGCTTTCGTTCAAGCCTTCCACAAGCTCATTTATGGCTTGCGGTTGATCCCCCATGGGCTTAAAAGGGGCTTTCAGCTTAAAATTCATCTTTGGCTATTTCAGAAGGCTGTTGAATAATTTACGTAGCACGGTTAATTCATCTACACGCGTTTTATGCGCTTCTATTTTAGCCAAAGCAGCATCCAATAGGGGATTACCCTTCGCTCCAGAGAAGAAAGCAATATTGTTTTCGAGCTGGTGCAATTCCTTCTTTGCTTTATCCATTTCCTCTCGAATCCAAGCGCGTTGACGGTGCAGCCCATCTTGATCATCTGACTCAACAAGGGCTTTTACCTTCGCCTCGAACATGGTTCGCTCCAGTACTGAAGGCTCCAGTCCTAAGTCACGGACTTTTTCAGAAAGAATTTTATCAAAATCATCCTCAAGTTTTTTGTTGCGACCGGTTAGAACACCAATGGCAGAATATGCTTCGCTCGCCGAAATAGCCTCTTCTACAGAACCTATTTTCGTATTCTTAAGCTCAGCTAATGCCTTTTGCTTTGACTCTACAACCGCATTGTCTTGCGCTGTTTTAGCCTTACGCTCACCTTTAAGTCGATCGAAAAAATGGTTACAGGCTGCTCTAAATGCTTCCCATAATTTATCCCCTTCTTTCTTTGGTACATACCCGGAAGTTTTCCAATCTTCCTGGGCTTGTTTTAATTGTTGCGCAGCGCCAGCGATATCGTCAGAATCTTTTAAGCTCTCGGCTAATGCTACCAATGCTTTCTTCTTAGAAAGACTTTCTCGCTGACGTGTTTTTTCTTCTTTATAGAAGTCGTTTTTCGTTTGATTAAACCCACGTTGTGCGGCCTTATAGGCCTCCCAGACGCTATCGTTTTCTTCACTTTTTACAAATCCTATGGCCTTAAACTCTGCGCGTAAGGCTTCAAGTGCTTTACTGGCTTTTTGCCAACCGCTGTGTTTTGAGGGGAGCTCCGCCGTCAACGCTTTAATTTTTTCTACTACTACTTTTTTTGCAGCAATCTTAGATGCATTGATTTCTTGGAGGTTCTCATTGTATTGATCGCGTAGCTCGTGAACTTTTGCTGTTGCAGCTTTTAATCGCTCCCAAAGTGCATCCTTATTTTCCCTTGGCACGGGTCCAATTCGCTTCCACTTACTATGCGTCTGCTGCAATGTTCTAAAGAGGGCAGGACTTGCACCGTTTTGAATGTTATCTTCTAATGCCTGACACAAAGCAACTTTTTCATCGTAGTTGTTTTGGTAATCTTTTTCAATCAAGTCGTACGCTAAACGTAAAAAATTGAAGAAGTTGTCTACGTGGTGGTTATAGTTGGCCCAAACCGTTCTTGCATCAGCTTTGGGAACCAGCCCGGTTTGGTTCCAGCGTTCGCGAAGGCCTTTGAAGGTATCGTATTTATCCTTTGCAGAACCCTCAGCCATCGGGAGGGCTTTAACCTCTTCGATAATAGCCATTTTCACAGCTAGATTATTACTTAGCTCAACTTCTAATTGTGCATAGTGCGAACGCAATTTATCCCGGTATCCTCCATAAAGAATGCCTAATGTTTTGCGCTGCGGTTGGTCAAACTCAAAGTCGATGATGTTGCCGCCTTCTTCTAAATAGGTGGCTTTTGCCGCATCTCTATCAGCGTTTAATTCTTGTAGAATTCTTGATCGACCGCTTTCAACAATGCCTTTTATGCGCTGCGGCTCGTATTCCTTTATGTGTTTTTCGATGCTCTCTAAAGATGCTTCGATACTCAGAACATCGAAATCTGGAATGGCCAGTTTTTTATCTTTAGGCGCTTCATGATCTTCTTCCGCTTCAACAGCTTTAACCTCTTCGTTTTCGCCTGCCGTTTCTTCATTTGAAGTTTCTGCGATTTCGGTTTCAGTCGTCGTTTCCGCTACGATCTCTGGAGAGGGCGTTTCATTCGATTCTGGTGTTGTCTGCTGTTCTTGATCTTCGTGCATCATCGTCTACAAATTTTTGTAGTAAGCGGCAAGGAATAGTTTCCATGCTTCTTTCGCTTGCTCTGTTAACATTATTCTCCCATCTGTACTACGAGCACCTGCATCGGTTGCAGCCTTCAGTAGAGGAGTAGGAAGCGGTTCGTAAATTAGGTCAAATATCGCGAATTCTGAGGTTAAAACCCCATTTGGTAGGGGTAAATGCGCGTCCTCGAATTGTGGTCCACCAAGAGGTGTGCAGTTGATCCACAGTTTGTGTGTTTTGAAATTTTCTGCGGTCAACGCGCTGTAATTAAATGCTCCGGGCTTTCGCGTGAGCATCTTTGAAGATATACCACGTTGACTTAGAATATAGTGAACGGCCTTGGCGGCACCACCAGTACCGAAGATAAGGGCGCTCTTTGCGGTTGAATTCAATTGGTCAAGTGCTTTTTCAATACCGGCACAATCTGTATTGTATCCTACCAATGCACCGGATTCAAGAACAATAGTATTCACTGCGCCAACCGCCTCAGCAGTGGAGTCTACACGGTCTAGCAATGGCAGAACCTGCTCTTTAAGAGGGATGGTGACATTACATCCTGTGAGGTTATTTGAGGTGAAAAGAGTGTCAAGGATGTCCCGGGTAATGGTCTGGGTCGGAAATAATTCATACGATCCTTCAACCTCAAATGCTTCCATAAAGCCTTGATGAAGACCAGGGCTTAGGCTGTGCTTGATCGGAAAACCAATGAGTCCGAGCTTCAACATTTATTGAATGGGTTTAGATTTTTTATTGCCCGCCCATTCTAAACCAAACACAAGAGCCACGCCACAAAGCCCCATGACTAAAGCAATAGGCCACCATTCGTCTGGCGTCAAATTTTGTGTAACAATGGGTACCACTTCTTCTTCAGGAGTTCCGGGATGCTTCGTAAAAGTCACTAGATTTTTTTTCCAGGGCCAAATCTTGTTCAATGAGCCGAGCAAAAAACCACTAAGTAGCGCAACCGTTAAATCGTGGTACTTTGAGAACACCCATTTTAACAGCTTCGTAAAAGAGAGTAGTCCAACGACAGCACCAATACCAACGGCAGCGATAACGCCGAGCGTTCTGTCTGCTATTGCCTCTAATACTGTTGCATAAGCGCCTAGCAATAGAAGTATAAAACTGCCGCTAATCCCAGGGAGTATCATTGCGCAAATGGCTAAGGCTCCACAAAGTATTAAATAGGGATAAGTGTCTGAACCAGCAGAAGCGGGCAACGTGGTGATCCAAAAAGCAATGACAGTCCCGACAGCAAAACTTAGGTATGTAAACCATTGCCAACGGCTAACCTGTTTGCCAACAATGAAAATACTGGCGAAAACTAGACCAAAGAAGAAGCTCCAAAGTTGGATAGGGTGGGTTTCAAGGGCATGTGAGAGAAGCGCTGCCAAGCTCAATACACTAGTGAAAATACCTGCAAAAAGTACGGCTAAAAAGGTACCGTTAATGTGGGTCCAGAAGTCCTTGAACTGGCCCTTAAGCAGCAGTTGAATGGCGCGAGAATCGAATTGGCTCAATGCATGAATGAGCGTTTCGTAAATATTTGTAATGAAGGCTATGGTTCCCCCACTTACTCCTGGAACAACATCTGCTGCGCCCATTGCCATGCCTTTTAAAAACAAAAAGCCGTATTTCTTAGTCATGATCCTCCCTTTGAATGGATGCTAAAATAGCACCTACGGCAGGGATTTTTGGTAATTCCGGGAAGTATTCGGCAAAAAGTGCAAGCGTTTTGGGTTCACGTCGTAAGGTTTCTGAGAGTACAGTTTCCGCTGCCGCTAATTCGTCGATGGCAATGAGGTAGCCAGAGAGTACCAAACGTAATTGCAATGCCGCAGGAAATTTATCTATACCGTCGTAAAGAATACGTATGGCTTCGTCAAGATCGTCAAGCTCAATTAAACATTCTACATAATCCAGCACATCTTCCTCACCGTAAGCTTCATCTAGCCATACGCGACGAAAATCCGATAAGGCCTCTGCGTATTGCTCTAATTCCATGTAGACTCCCGCACGCTCCAAATAGATGTCGTCAATGTCATCTTCAAGCGCAATAGCTGTATTGAACTGACGCAAGGCCTCTTTCGGCGCATCTAATTCCAGTTCTAGTAGTCCTATCCTAAAATGAATGTAGCCCGAAGGTACTTCTTCACTGATGCTTTGACGGTACGCATTCAGGGCGTCGTACAGCCGTTCGTTGCGCTCATGAATTCTACCTTGCTCGAAATAGGCGGGATGGTAATTTTCATCCGCTAGTGTAGCCCATTCAAATGCTTGTAATGCTTTGTCCTCCTTGTTTTTACGCAAATAAAAAGCGCCAATCTGGTACCACAGCAAAGGGTTATACGGCTCGCGAGTGGTCAAGGATGTGAAAATATCTAAGGCCCTATCGTATTCGTTTGTAAAGTCAAGACACATGGCCAATTGATACAATGCACTTTCTTCCAATGCATCTTCTTCCATTTCACACCATTTGAGTAACGCTTCGATGGAACGCGGATAATCGCCTTGACTAAGGTGCGCATCGATAATCAATTGCAATACATCCACGGGGTCCTCTGCATCATTAAAAGCTTTGTCTAAAATCTTCAGACCCGCTTCGTTATTGCCTTGGTGAATCAAGATAGTAGCCCGAGCTATGAGTAATTCTGCGGAACGCATATTCAAACCTTCCAGGTGGTTCAGTTTCGCCTGCGCTTTTGTATAGTCCTTAGTCGCTATATCAAGTTGCACTTCCTTCACTTTGAATACAAAGGCTAAAGGATGAATTTCTTGGGCGAGTGCTAAGGCGCTTCGCATTTGAGCAAAGCTGCCCGTCTCCAGGTAGTACTCAAGAATGAGTTCTAAATCTTCCACATCGTAGTACGGCTGACGTCCTTCGCTCAAGGCTTGCTCAAACTGTCGTACTAAGGTGTAGGTATCCTGGTCTTCAAATCGCATAGTAGAAATTTAAGCACAATTCAATGGGTTCGCGAAGTTAGGTTAATGTATTCACCAGAACCTATCAACACTGTTATTAACAATGCCCAATTTGAACCTAATCTTCATTGGGCACCACGCGCGCCTGTCTTATCTTCGCTATAAAATCGAACCAAGCAAGATGACCTTAATTAAATCCATTTCCGGAATTCGTGGTACCATAGGAGGAACTGCCGGTACTAACCTAACACCTCTCGATGCTGTAAAGTTTGCGGCAGGTTACGGTGCGTGGCTCAAAGAGCAGCACAAGCACTGTAAAGTGGTCATTGGAAGGGATGCCCGTCCGTCTGGACAGATGATTGAAAACTTGGTCATTAGTACGCTACAAGGGTTAGGCATAGATGTTATAAATGCAGGTTTAAGCACCACTCCAACGGTAGAGATGTTAGTGCCTCGCTTCAATGCGTCCGGTGGTATAATACTTACCGCTTCTCATAATCCGAAGGAGTGGAATGCACTGAAACTTCTCAATGAGAAAGGCGAATTTGTCTCCGGTGAGGATGGTGCCGCTATTTTGCGTTTGGCAGAAGATGCAGATTTAGCCTTTGCAGAAGTGGATGACTTGGGTCAAATTACACCGTGTGATGATGGTATGGAGTGGCATATCGAACAGGTACTTTCACTCCCTTCTATAGATGCAAGAGCAGTGCGCTCAAAAGGCTTTCATGTTGCCATCGATGCGGTACATAGTTCTGGTTCTGTGGCTATTCCTTTATTGCTAGACGCCATGGGTGTCACCTACGAAAACTTATACCCTGAGCCTACAGGCCAATTTCCTCATAATCCGGAACCCCTCGAAAAGCATTTAGGTGCGATCATAGAAACGGTGAAATCAGGTTCATTTACGATGGGCATCGTTGTTGATCCGGATGTGGATCGATTAGCCTTCATAGACGAAAAAGGTGCCATGTTTGGTGAAGAGTATACACTCGTTCTTGTTGCAGATTATCTATTGAGCCTACAAACGGGTGCAGTGGTAAGTAATATGAGCTCATCTAAAGCACTGCGCGATCTTGCCGAGGCGAAAGGCGGAAGCTATACCGCCTCCGCTGTAGGAGAAGTGAATGTAGTCAATGAAATGAAGCGCACGAAAGCGGTGCTTGGTGGAGAAGGAAATGGCGGTATCATATTACCGGAACTCCACTACGGAAGAGATGCGCTAGTGGGAATAGCATTAGCGTTAACGCATTTGGCAAAATCTGGAAAAACCATGAGCGAATTGCGCGCAGGGTATCCGGAATATTACATGGCAAAACAAAAAATTGAACTCGTTCCGGGGCTCGATGTTGATGGTATTCTAGCCGAAATAGCTGCGCGTTATTCTAATGAAGAAGTCAGTACGATTGATGGCGTAAAAATCACGTGGTCAGACCGTTGGGTGCATTTGCGTAAATCCAATACTGAACCTATTGTTCGCATCTATACAGAGGCGCCTTCAACCACTGAAGCGACAGAATTGGGCCAAAATTTCATGGATCTCATAGCGTCCTTAGCCTAGGACTTCCATCTATACTGTCTAACTCCTATCTTTGAGCAAACCTAATTGCATAGAGATGGGAGTTATTTTTTTGGACAATGCTGCTACGACACCCTTAGAGCCTCGCGTGAAGGAGGAAATGATTCGTATGATGGATAATTTCGGTAATCCATCGAGCACTCATCTTAGCGGTCGTGGTGCGAAGGTCGAAGTCGAAGTAGTGCGCAAGCGTATTGCGCAAGCTATTGGTGCGGAGCCCGGAGAGATTTTCTTCACTTCTGGCGGAACAGAGGCAGATAATATGGCGTTATTCTGTAGCGTGCGTGATTTAGACGTAGCTCGCATTATTACTACAGAAATAGAACATCATGCTGTAGGTCATCCTGTGGAATTTATGGTAGAACGTGGTGAGGTTGAAGCGGCGTATTTGTCTGTTGATGCTCACGGCGATATCAATCTTGAAGAATTAGAAGCCTTACTTCAAAATGGACCAAAAACGTTAGTGAGCTTAATGTTCGCCAACAACGAAATAGGCAACTTAAATCCCGTTGCTGAAATCAGTGCACTTTGTAAGAAATACGGCGCATTGTTTCATTCAGACACCGTGCAAGCAATGGGGCATTTGCCGATCAATGTTAAGGATGTGGCATATGATTTTCTTACGTGTTCGGCGCACAAAATTCACGGTCCCAAAGGCATCGGCTTCGCTTATGTGCGAAGTGGATTGAAGATTAAGCCGTTGATTCAGGGCGGTGCGCAAGAACGCAATCTACGTGCGGGAACAGAGAATACCATTGGGATTTGTGCATTGGGTAAAGCCTTTGCTATCGCGATTGAGGAAATGGCAGAAGATCAGAAGCATGTCGAGGCATTGAAGCAGTATGTGATTGATGGCGTTAAAGCTATCGTTCCCGGAGTGAAGTTTTTTGGACGCAGTGCGGAATTGGATCGCAGCCTATATACGGTGCTGAGTATCGCTATTCCTAATACAGGCAATGATATGCTCACGTTCACCATGGATATGAAAGGGATCAATGTCAGTGGCGGTTCGGCATGTACCTCGGGGTCGAATCAAGGCAGTCATGTGATTCGTGCATTGGGCGAATGGACTTCGGATTACCAGCCTGTGCGTGTGTCGTTCAGCAAATTCAATACGAAAGATTGTGCAGAAGGATTCCTGAATGCTCTGAAAGAGCTCTACGTTGAAACTCCTGTTAACGTCTAATACAGAATAGTTACTGTACCCATGCGGACTTCATCGCCTCCAGTAAACCTGTAGGTGTAAACGTCTTGCGGCACGCGCTTGCCGTTGAAGGTGCCGTCCCAAAATTCATTGAAGGGGTCTTCACTCCGGAAAACCTCATTTCCCCAGCTGTCGTAAATTCTAAAGGTTGGGTCGTCTAAACAGCTGTTCCCAAAGATTTTGAATTCTTCATTGTCCTTATCACCATTTGGCGTAAAAGCTGAAGGAATGTAAACGCGGCCTTCAATGCGAACAATGGTTGCCATAAAATCAAATTCGTAAGCCCTATTGCACAAAGTGTCAATGATGGTTAATGTTACTTCTTCAAGCCCTGATTCTGGGTAACGGAAGGACGGTATCATGCCCGTATCAGCCGTGCCGCTAAAGTCCCACTCAAAGATCATGTTACTGTCGACATTTTGGTAAATGACATCCACACCACCATAGCGGCAGCTATCTGTGAATAGATTTACGGTGGGAATGTTCGCATCGTCGTCGAAAACAATGGTAAAATTTTGGTCATAGCCTACGTCGCAGAAGCTATCACGTGCGGTCACTGTGGCTGTATAGGTTGCAAAAGCGGGGTAGGTGTGGTTCACTACAGTGTTGGTCGTAGTAAGCGCAGTACCGTCGCCAAAATCCCATTCGTAATAATCAGCATTTGGTAACTGTTCGGTCCATTCTACTTCACGGAATAAATCACAGCTCGCATAATTTTCCTTCCAGTCACATATCGGAAATGAGGCGGTATCATGCACGATTTGAACAAAAGCCGTGTCGTAGCTGTCGCATATGGTGTCAATAGCAACGAGCATTACGTTATAAGTGCCAAGGTTGGGGAAAGTGACTATGGGTTCCGTGAGGTTGGAGGTATCGCCCTGGCCAAAGTCCCAGAAATAGGCATTAGCATTTTTACTATTGTTTGCCAATCGTAGCGTCAATTCATAGCAGCTTGTATCTGCAAGAAAGTTCAAATCAACGGAAGCATCGGCTTCTATGGCCGTTTCAAAGTCCAATTTTATCACGCCCAAATTGCAGTTGCTGCTGTTGTTAGTTTCGGAGAACGCTCCAGGCGTGGTTGGAAGATCATCGTTGCCCCCACAACCGGCGCATACGGCTTGGTAAATACGTCCACGATCGTCAAACCTAGACGTACCTCCATCTACATGTTCTGAACTGACAGCGCCTCCAAAATAACTTCCGTAAGAGAACGAACCGAAGTTTTTGCTGAGCACCATGAAATAAAAGTCAGAACCGTTGGTGCTGGATTGTAAAGCGTCTGAGGATACAGGCAGTTGCTCTACTGTCGTACTGAAAAAGCCGTTGTTCGTGACACCGCCCCAACCGGAGAGTAGAATGTTTAAACAGTCGTCAACATTGAACGCCGTGGGTACTAGATTCTGAACCCCTTGCGGTGAACCGAAAGCTGTAGATGCTGCGCTTGACGTAAGGTCATTACTTAGCTTGTGAATGAATTGCTTGCGGTATTGAGGCGTGCCCCAAGCGCCGGTGGAAATAGGGTAGGCACCTTGCGTTTGGCCAAAAGCATACACATTACCTAATTTATCGACATCCAGAATGAAACTTTGGTCGTAGGCGCTGGTACCCAAATAGGTGGATTGCTGCAAGGCACCTGTTGAAGCGTCAAACTTTGCGACATATCCATCGTGATTTCCACCGAATGTGCTCTTATAACCTCCGCTAGTGCTTGGTAGATTGTTACCTACTGTGCCTCCTGTGACGAAAACAGCACCGTTGTGAAACTTTAAACTGTACCCAGCGTCATCGCTGGTGCTTCCGTAATAATTGCTCCACATTAGTGATGTACCTGCTGCGTTCAGTTTAAACACAACGGCATCCTGACCGCCAGCTTTTGAACAACTGCTGCAGTTTGTAGATGGGAAGTTTGTGCTATTGGTAGATGCGGTAATATAAATGTTATTTGATCCGTCGACCACAACTTCGCCTCTGGCTGCATCACCGTAATTTTTAACGATGTTCGTATTCAATCCGTCGTTCCCTGTGCCTCCGATATATGTTGAACTGAGCAAACCCGTGCCGTTTGCATTGAATCGTGTAATGAAAAGGTCTGACTTCTTGAATTCATAGCCGTTGATACTCACAGAGGTTCCCCCAGCATTGGCCGATTGAATGGGGTTTTGCGTTGGGAAATTACTACTCCCAGTGGTACCCATTACAATTAAATGTCCATTTCCATTGACCACTAAACTGTGCGGGTGATCCGGGGCGGTACCTCCCAAATAGGTGGCGTATAACATAGTATTGCCTTGCGGTTCAAACACAGTAATAGTCACGTCTGGATTATATCCTAAATTAATGCCAGGAGGGTCGTTATAAGTGGTTTGAAAGGCACCTGTAGAGGCGACATATCCCGTGGCAAAAGCAACGCCGGCGCCATACAATCGGCCCTGATCATCATAGGTAGCGCTGAAGCCCCAATTATCAGTTAACGAACCACTGAACGAGGTGAAAATGAGCTGTGGATCCAGTACCAAAGAATCTAACGTCCTGGCGATAGCCTCGGTTTTGAAGCGGAAGACGCCGTGCTCCTGTGAATACCACATGCCAAAATCTACTCGTTCGCCATCTTTCCATCCCCAGCCTACTGGAGCACTTTCTAAGAACGTACCTATAGAGGTATGCACAATCAATGCTCCTTCAGGGTTGATTTCACTTTTCGTAGCGCCCTCGTACATCCATGCGATTTCATCAATGACCGATGGATCTGACAGGTGCCACTGGTACTTCACGTGGCTGCCGGTCTGACCGAATGCCAAGATGCTATTATCGTATAGCCCATCGTAAGTAAGTTTACGAGCAGGTCTCACTTCACCGCGCCATGTGGAGGAGTCGTTGCCTAGAAAATAGTTATGGTAAAATTCTGTGGGTTTAAGTCCTTTTGCAACAGTGGGTGTGGCGTTTAAAAACTTAAGACGTACAGCATGTCCTTTTAAAACGGATGCTTCATGACTGAGTCCGGCCTCGTGCATGTCGTGGCCGTGTAGGTCTTCTAAATGCCTCGCGTCGCGCAGCACAATTTGTACGGCATCGTCTTCAAAAAACAATCCTCCATACTTTAATGGCATCTTATGAGAAAAGTTCCCGGGCCACTGTCCTTCATTAGGCACAAAAAGAGCCTCTTGACCCCATGAAACGGGTAAGAACGCGAGTGCGAGCAGTATAGAAAGGAATCTTTTGCACATAGTTTAAAGATACATCAAAAAGGATGCCTTACTCTAAACGTTTAGCGAACACCATTAGTTTTTCTTTCCCGCGTTTTACGGCGAAAAGTTTGTTTTCGCGGCCTTCTTTCCATCCAAGTTTTTTTCGGATTACATCAGGGTGTTCTGGGTAGCCAATACGTTCAATAGCTCCACCTTCTTCAGGGAGCTTCAATTTGTAAGGTTTTGCAACCTCCATGACCTTGTAGCGCTTGTAGAATGGGGATGATGGTGGGATATGGTTACAGGTATAGAGGTTGCCCACAGTCCATTTTTTCCATTGCTCTTCTGCCGCGAGCAACTCGTGCAAGTTGCTTTTTGCAAGTCCGGGTCCGGGCTGAATTAAGAATTGGTCCAATTCGGTGACATACGGTATCTCCTCTGACACCCCTTCAACACTGCTTCGCTCCGCTATAAAGTGCTCTTTAAGGACGACCAGCTTGCAAGTGGGCGAGCCGGTATGGCCCCACCGCTGTATGGCCAGGACCTCTTTGCATTCTCCTTGGTATTCTACCACGTGAATTTCACTCAAATGATTTAGCTCATTTAATGCAGCCAAATCTATCATGGGACTGTGCTTGGTTAACAATGTATGGCTCAGGTTGAGCAACTCTTTCTGCAGGTCAACAATATTGGGGCTGGCATCTTGAAGCGCTACGGATTTCCCAGAACCCGTTCGGCGGTCTGGATCGAGATATATCGTGACCTCCATTGGGGATATGTCTTTTTCTTGAAGCCAACGTTTGAGCTGAGGTAGTGCGTCTTCTGCAGAGCCCGAGGCCGTAGTGCTGTTTTTTAAGTTGACCGCTATTAGCCGTGACAAACCTGTATCCAATTCGTTGGCAAAGTGTCCTCTACCTGTTTCACGGTTGGTTAAGGCCCATGAATCAATGCCCATACCGGCGCATAAATCTACTGTATACGGCGAAGAGACAAGTGAAGCTTTGTATTCTGCGGTTCGTTCCGAGCTGCTTTGTTCCGTTGCTTGACCTGCTGGAAACACCCATTCGGTTTGGAGCAGTTTAGGGAACTTTTTAGCATACTTGTGCTGCGCTTCGAGCCGAGTGATCCAGCTGAAGTAGGGCCGGCTAAGGCCGTATTTTAACCTCAGGTCAGCTACCGAAGAATGCGCATTAGCTGAGAGCCAAAGGTCCGCTTCTTTTAATTTGAAATCTTCTGGGTCTACTTGTTGTTTAGGATGTCCCATTCTTTTGCGTTCAGGATGCTTCCCAACCTTCTCTGATGGTATTAATAACGATCCTTAAAATACTGTATGCGGGAACGGCAAAAATCATCCCACCAACACCAAGCAGTGTGCCTGCAACGGAGATGACCAAGAATATTTCTAGTGGATGGGCACCAACGCTGTTGGAGAAGATGATGGGTTGGAATACGATGTTATCTAACAATTGGACCACAGCGAATAGTCCAAAGAGTAAGTAAAGACTTTGAAGCAAATTCACACTGGTGGCGGGATCAGATAAGCCAGTAGTGTATAATTGGCCAATACCTAAAAGAATGCCTAAACTAGCTCCTATTAGTGGCCCCACGTAGGGGACGAGGTTGAATACGGCCGCCGTTAGCGCGAGAACAACAGCGCCTTGAACACCTATCAAGCTCATGCCCAAGGACAGTAACAAGAAAATTAAAGTGATTTGAATGAGGATACCAAAGCTATAACGTGTGACCACACGCTTAATCCCGGGAACCATTTTGTCTATTTTGGCATGGTGCTTTTTAGGCGTGATATAGTCTATAAAACGATGTGCCAATTCTTGCTCTCGTATCAGGAAAAAGGAGATAAAAGAGATAGAAAATAAGCCGATAATCACATTGCCCATGCTACCGATCAGTCCGCTGAGTACATCACTTATTGCATCAACGGAAGCGAATTCTTGCAAGCTATTGTTGATTTGCTCCAATTCGGCTTGAGAATTGATCCCGAAACTCGCGAGTATGGCGTCTAATTGGTTCCATTCTTCTTCTAAGCTCGCAATCAAACGATCGTATTCAATGGTGCTTAAAAAGGAAAACTCTTTGATCAGTAGTGGGAAGAACCATGTTACGATACCGCTTAATACTGCGGCAATTGTGAGCAGGGTTAAAGCAGCATTACCCGTTTTGCCTACGTATTTACCTAAGGGCGTTTTAAATTGAAGTATTTTAAAAAGAGGACGTCCTAATACACTGATGTATAATGATATACCAGCGTAGACAATGACACCTTTTACTCTCCATAATGCATAGCCCAATGCGGCGAATGCCAACAATTGAATGCACGCTTTTGCAAAAGGTTGAAATTCAAAGTTTTTCATGGCTGGTTGTTTCTTATTGTTGCCCAATGTAACAAGTTTGCGCCCATTTTCAATGCTGCTTGTCTTTTCTCCAAGGAGTCTCCATGGACCTCTGCATCTTCCCAGCCATCTCCTAAATCGGTTTCTGAAGTGAGTAGCGCAACCAATTCCCCCTTTACAAAGTAGCCTAAGGCTTCTGGTTCACTGTTGTCGTGTTCGTGAATTTTAGGCATGCCCGCTGGAAAGGGGTAAAGGGTATTAAATATAGGATGCTTGAGGTTTACTAGTGCAATAGTGGCCGTCGGAAAGACTTCTTTTAACGCGTCTTTCGCATATGTTGACATGCCGTAATTATCATCGATATGAAGAAATCCGCCGTTTTCAGTAAACGTTCTTAATTGGTTTCCCTGTGCCTCAGAAATTACTATTCTGCCGTGGCCAGTGGCATGTAAAAACGATACCCCACTTTCTAATAAAGTTTCCGCGGTAATGGGTTCAGTGCATACTGTGGATTTAGCTCCTGTGGATGCATTGTAGAATGCACTCAGGTTCTCAAGGGCGGTCGGATTCGCATACCAGTCGCCGCCTCCGTCGTATTTGTAGACCGCCAATAGTTGGGCTTGGCATGAAAAGGAGTAGCCAAGAAGGAGTAGAAAAAGAAATCGTTTCAGTGCGTTCATATTTGTTCAAAAATAGTGAAACTTACTACTGGTTCGATGAATGTCGTGGCATACTCATTGTTTAAACATTTCACTTTGAGTTTTGTTATTTTTGATACGATGAAAAACCGACTCCTATTTATTTTCATATTGCTCGCTTGTTTTTACTTACCAGAAGCACAGGCGCAATGTGTTAAAAGCACACCATACGCCCAAAACTTTGACGGCTCAAATTGGGTACCTCAAACGTCTTGGCTCAATTCAGGCTCAATTCCCACGTGTTGGAATAGGCTTTTATCCACAGGTAATTACTTATGGATGGCTGGCCCTCCTGCCTTGGGAACGCTTAACTCGGGCCCAAGTGGTGATCATACCTCGGGTACAGGCGGTTATGCAGTGGCAGAGGGTTGGAACGCATCAGGTACATTCAGGACCGTTACGCATTTGATTACGCCTCCCATTGATTTGAGTAACGATACTACACCGCGGTTGCAGTTTTACTATCATATGTACGGTTCCGATATCGATTTGCTCGACGTTCGCGTAAGAAAATTGGGTACCACGGCTTGGACGCAGATTCACACGATTAACTCAACTACGGCCGCCAGTCAGTTCACGTCTCAAAATTCTGCTTGGCGCAAGCATGTTGAGTCTCTTTCGCAATGGGCGGGTGATACCATTGAAATTAGGTTTTCAGCTAAGCGCAACACTTCATTCAGTTGGTGGACACAAAGCAGGGTGGCTATTGATGATATTACTGTTGAAGAAACGCCTAGTTGTGACCAACCTTTAAATATTACGACGTCTAGCTTGGTATCTACTTCGGTTCAATTGAATTGGACCAGTTTAAATACCAACCAACTCGGCTATCAAATCCAATATGCTCAGGGCAATGGGGGGGCATCAGGTGGTACAATTGTTAATTCAACGACGAAACCTGCATCGCTCACTGGATTAAACCCGAACACAACCTATTCTGTCCGTGTACGCGATGTCTGTTCAGCAGGGGATACCTCTATCTGGTCGCCGTACACAACGTTCATTACGCAATGCTCTTTTGCAACTGCTCCTTTTACCGAGAACTTTGACGGTACAAGTTGGGATCCGGCGTCCACATGGAATGTTCAAGGAGATTTAGATCAGTGCTGGTTGGATCAAGGATCGGCGACACAATTCTGGACACCGGGACCGCCGGCCTTTAATTGGACGCAAACGGGCCCCGCTGGAGATCACACAACGGGTTCAGGTCAGTACATGATGAATCAAGTGACGAGCACCTTTGTGAGCGGTACCAATCCTCGGCTCATTTCACCATGGATTGATTTGGACACATTGGTCTCGCCGGAGTTAAGCTTTTACTACCATGGATTTGGAATTGGAATGGGTGACTTTGATGTGTATGTACAGAAACTTGGCGGCAGTTGGACGGCACTGTGGGATACGTCAGGGGTGACACACAGCTCTCAAAATGCACCTTGGACAGAGAAAATACTATCCCTAGGTACTTCGTATGCGGGCGATACCGTTAGAATTCGCTTCGATTGCACAAATTCGCAAAATTCATTTTATACGCAATTTGCGATTGATGATATTAAAATTGATGAAGAACCCAGTTGTCCAAAGCCTGACAATACTGCGGTAACAGCCGTTGGCGTTTTTGTGGCTCAACTAGATTGGACTTCAGGCGGTGCGTCAAATTACCAATTAAGATACCGAGAAGTAGGCACAAACAGCTGGAATTGGACAACGGCAAACACCTCCGCTAAAGGAATCGGAATGCTTAGTGCTCAAACTACTTACGAATGGCAGGTTCGCGATTCCTGTGGTAGTGGTGATGTAAGTGATTGGCGCAATGGTCCAAGGTTTAGAACGAATTGTTCTTTTTACACGGCGCCGTTTGTTGAACAATTCTCTAGTGCTTCAACGTGGATAGGCCCTGCTTGGCCTGATCAAAACGGCGAAATTGACGACTGCTGGCTTCGGTCGGATACCGTAGACTACTTCTGGACGGGAGGAGGTACCGCTGCGCATTATGCAGGTACGGGACCGTCTGGTGATCACACTTCAGGCACAGGTGGTTATGCTTTCGCACGTAGCGCAACGCCATTTAGTAATACCGCAGATACCGAACTCCGCACCCCACTCATAGATTTAGATAGTCTTCAAAGCCCTGAGTTGATCTTCTGGTACCATATGTTTGGGCCAGATATTGATAAACTTAGGGTCTATGTAAAAGCTTTAGGTCAATCGGTTGTTCTTTTAAAGACGATTAGCGGTCAACAGCAAAGCAGCTCAAATGCAGCTTGGATGAAAGAAACCATTAGTCTCTCGGCTTTTGAAAACGATACGGTACAAATCATCTTTAAGGCGTGGCGCGACGGTACTGGCTCTTTTACAGCCTATCAAGCTGATATTTCTATTGACGATATTCGAATAGATGAGCCTACAACGTGTCCAATGCCTAACATTTCAGTAAACAGCATTACCTATAATTCTGCAGATGTAACGTGGTCCGGAACTGCAAATTCTTCCGCTCTGGAGTTTGGCGTCCAAGGCTTCACTTTCGGTACAGGCACGAGGGTTTCTGCGTCAAACCAAGCCTATGGGCTAAATAATCTTCAACCTTCAACTACCTATACTGTATGGGTTCAAGATACTTGTACCTCTTCACTCGTCAGTCTCTGGGATAGTATTTCTTTCACTACGTTACCCTGTCCTTCTATTACTGCCTTAGGGTCGGTAGCTCTCAATGCAACTACGATTCAAGGAAATTCTTCCACGGTTGGTTCCGATTCAACAGTATGGTATTGGGGGGATAATACCCAGGATACAGGTACCACTGCACAACATACCTACACCACTATTTTTGGAAATATGAACGTATACCAAGTTGTGTACAGCTCCTGCGGGAGTGTAGATTCCTTGTTGCACACGGTCACAGTATGTGATTCGATGAATATTGTTACTGGCTACACCATTACTGGCTTAACGGTTGATTTTAATACCACGGGATCACAGGGAACGGGTCTGAATTATGATTGGTCTTTCGGTGATGGTGGTGTTTCTTCAAATACTTCAGCGCCCACGCATACCTATGCCAATTCAGGCATTTATGTTGTAACCCTTACTGCATCAAGTCTTTGTGGTGATACAATTGTAGTCTATGACACAGTTGAAGTGTGTACGCCGGTGACGCTTTCCTTTAGCGAGATAGCCACGGGTAACAACTTCTCTTTCACTGCAACACCAGCAAATTTGACCAATTATAATTGGGATTTCGGGGACGGTTCGGTCGGTACAGGAAGTACTGCAAGCAACACTTATTCGACCAATGGAACATTTACGGTCGTTTTAACTGCCACAGACAGTTGTGGAACACAGTATACCTATTCTAAAGATGTGGCCACTTGTGATCCGCCAATGGGGAACTTTAGTTTCAACATTGTTTCGACCAGTTCAAACGGTATGACCGTGAATTTCTTTGCCTCTTCTACAGGCGCAACGCAATTTCATTGGTATTGGGGGGATGGCACGAACGATAAAGGCAATTCGCCGAATGCACAGCATACCTATGGTGTGATTTCCTTGCAGTACACGGTACGCTTGTTCTTAATCAATGATTGCGGAGATACTACGGTGATTACCCACAGCTTGACAGAGGTTGGAATTGATGAAGGTTCGAATACCATAAGTGTTTATCCAAATCCTACTCAAGGGTATGTGCAATTAGAATTTGGAACTACATTAACCGCTGACATTGAAGTGTTTAATGCTGCTGGAATGAAAGTATCCGAAGGAAAAGTACAAAGCGGTAATGACTTCCAATTGGATCTTCAGCCTTTGCCTGCAGGAAGTTACGAGGTTCGAATTTCGACGGAGAACTATTTGTGGCGAAGACGCATACTGAAACTCTAAGTATTTCCTAGCGCAGTACCTTATATTTGCTTGAACGCTTCAAGCGAACGTATCACACTATGAAACCTATTACCAAACTATTGGTCGCAAATCGCGGTGAAATCGCCTTGCGAGTTATGCGCAGTGCCCGAGAAATGGGCATTAAAACAGTAGCTGTTTATTCTGATGTAGATCGGAGAGCTCCACACGTACTTTTTGCCGATGAGGCAGTATGTCTCGGGCCCGCACCTTCCTCTGAGAGTTATTTAAAAGGAGATAAAATCATTGCTTTTGCAAAAGAACTAGGTGTTGATGCTGTTCATCCAGGCTACGGCTTTTTGAGTGAAAATGCGGCATTTGCTGCGGCAGTTGAAGCTGCAGGTATCACTTTTGTAGGCCCGCGTGAGCATGCTATTCAGGTGATGGGTGATAAACTTAGTGCGAAAGCGGCTGTAGAGGACTTTGATGTTCCGTTAGTGCCAGGTTCAGATGGGGAAGTTACTGATGTGGAAGCTGCAAAGAAATTGGCCACGGAAATTGGATTCCCAGTAATGATAAAGGCTAGCGCTGGCGGAGGAGGTAAAGGCATGCGTATTGTGCATGAGGTAGCCGATTTTGAAAATCAAATGCAACGGGCTGTTAGTGAAGCTACCAACAGCTTTGGTAACGGAGCCGTTTTCGTTGAGAAATACGTTCAAAACCCACGTCACATTGAAATTCAAGTGCTTGCAGATGAGCACGGAAACGTTGTGCACCTTTTTGAAAGAGAATGTTCGATCCAACGTAGACACCAAAAAGTGATTGAGGAAGCTCCTTCAGTAGTACTCACGGCGGAATTGAGAAAAGCAATGGGTGAAGCGGCAGTAAATGTGGCGAAAGCCTGTGATTACAGGGGAGCAGGTACGGTTGAATTTATCTTCGAGCCGGGTGGTAAGTTCTATTTTCTAGAGATGAATACGCGTCTTCAAGTTGAGCACCCCGTTACCGAACAAATTACAGGAATAGATTTAGTCAAAGCACAGATTCAAATCGCCCAAGGAGAGGTACTGCCTTTTACTCAAGAGGATTTAAAAATTCAAGGACATGCGATTGAGGTTCGTGTGTACGCGGAGGATGCTGCTGCGAATTTCATGCCCGGTACGGGAACTCTGCGAGAATACCGCAGGCCACAGGGGTTGGGAGTTCGTGTAGATGATGGCTTAGAACAAGGTATGGAGGTGAGTATATACTACGATCCTATGATTGCGAAGTTGATTACGTTCGGCGCCAACCGTTCCGAAGCCATTGCACGTATGAAACGCGCCATGAGTGAATACCGAATCAGTGGCGTTCAAACGACCATAGACTTTGCCCAATTCGTGATGGATCATGAAGCATTCGTCAGCGGTGAGTTTGATACGCATTTTGTTGCGAATTATTATACACCAGAGGCTTTAGACAAAAGCAATGCAGAATTGGAAGCTATAGGAGCTATGGCATTGAGTAATCTTCTTCAAACACAGAAAGAAACGCAAAGTACGAGCACGTCAAATGGCCAAAGTCGTTGGAAACAAAATAGGAGTTAAAGTTATTTTTGCTTTTTTGTGCTGCTTTACAGCAAATGCACAAAAAGTGGATACTTTGAGCACGTCGCCAAAGACCAATGGTCCTCTTTTGGGTCAATTGATTATCAATGGAGATACCGTTGCGTGGTCTGTTCTAGATGAGGTCCTATTCGTAGCTAAACCTACATTAAACGACGTTCAAGCACGACGGAATTATTACGCACTGATGAAAAAAGTGGGAAGAGTGTATCCTTATGTTAGAGAGGCGGCACTGCGAATGGATTCGGTAAATATGCAGCTGGAAGGAATTGATCGCAAAAGACAGCGAAGAAAATACACAAAATCGTATCAGAAGTACCTTGAAGAGCGCTTTGAACCTGAATTAAGAAAGCTTACTCGCAGTGAAGGGCAAATATTAAGCAAATTGGTCTTCAGGGAGACCAATACGAGCGTATACGAGATTATTAAGACCTATAGAAACGGCTTTTCCGCGCGTTTTTGGTCAATGACAGCGTGGTGGTATGATATTGATTTGAAACGGCCTTATGATCCCGAAAATGATGCCGAGGACCGATTGATAGAAAACATTCTTTTACGAAAATTCATCGCAGGAGAATTGGTTCCGGCAAGAGCAGAGGAACGTATTCTATACCAACGCTAAAATCTATGGAAGCGTTTTCTTAATTTAAGCCTTTATAAAACGTTCGCCTGCAGTGAAAATAGCGGAAGCATTACGCATTTTAGAATTAGATACCTTGCCAAAGAGCGAGAAGGAAGTTTCTGTCGCGTACAAGAGGTTAGCTAAGAAATGTCATCCTGATTCTGGCGGTTCTGAAGAAGCTTTTCAGGAGTTGGGCGCGGCGGTTGATTATGTTTTACGTGCTCTAGCCCTAGTTGATATTGCGGTTGAAAAGAACAAAAAGCGCTCGAAGGAATCCGATGCATTAGCAGAAAAACGCGCGAAAATGCGCGCAGAGATGCTTAAACGCAGGGCAGAAGAGGACCGCAAGCGTAACATTAAAGCAACATGGGCGATCAGTATTATTCTCGTGCTCATTGTACTTGTTGGTATAGGTACGCTAATAAGGCCGCGATATATACACTGGATGGTAGAGAAAGAACGTGTCGAGCGTATGGCTACGATAATTAGTACTGGTCCAGACCGCAGTTATACTATAGGATGGGAGTACCAAGGCCAATACTTTACTGAAGTGCTAAACGGCCGATTCATTGACGGTAAATGGCTCGTAGGACCGGCGGGTATGCCCATGATGAATGGTGGAAAATATATTGTTTCTTTCAACGGAAGGAATCCAAACTACTTTGAATTAAAGGATAAATACATCGATCCTGAAACGGCTGATCGCTACTTTTCGCTGGTAAAATATCCACTCGCTGCGGCGTTCGATCTGTCCGAAAATGACCCTGATGTGGTTTGCATTTACTGGTCCGTATTGGATGATTTTGGTGTGGATGGTGTAGCGCATTTGTTTTTCGGCGGTTTGCCGATGCGCAAGAATTGGAAGCACAACGAACGCAGTTTCCAAGCATTAAAGGAATCGGACACTTTCCAAAAGCTGTACAGAAGTTGTTTGGGTATAGAGTAGGAGATCACCCATTAGCCAATATCTTTGTGGTCTAGATTAGCAATACGAGTTCTATGAAACCTTCATTAGCGAAAGGCACCAGAGATTTTTCAGCGGCAGAAGTGCAGAAGCGCCAATACATCATGAATGTATTGCGAGAGCAGTTTGAACTGCGCGGTTACGATCCCATTGAAACGCCTTCATTTGAAAATATTGAAACCCTCACAGGTAAATACGGTGAGGAAGGGGACCGATTGATTTTTAAAATTTTACGCTCTGGAGACTTTACTTCCAAAATAGACGAAGGAATTTGGGCCTCAAAAAACCCAAAGACACTTACTTCGAAAGTAGCTGATAAGGCATTGCGCTATGATTTGACCGTACCGTTTGCACGTTATGTGGTGCAGCACCAAAATGAATTAGCCTTTCCTTTTAAGCGTTATCAAATGCAGCCGGTTTGGCGTGCTGACCGCCCTCAGAAGGGCCGTTTTCGTGAATTCTACCAATGCGATGCTGATGTAGTTGGTTCTGATAGTTTGTGGCAAGAGGTGGAACTGATTCAGTTGTATGACGCATCTTTTACACGACTAGGGCTTTCCACGACCATTAAATTAAATAACCGTAAAATCCTTGCTGGAATGGCGGAGGTACTGGGGATTAGTACTGATTTTATTGCCTTTACGGTAGCCATTGATAAGTTAGATAAAGTGGGGCCAGAGGGCGTTTTGAAAGAAATGCGCACACAGGCACTGCCGGAAAGTGCGGTTATCCGCTTCGGAGAGTGGTTAGAAGAAGGCCTAACCCTTGAGCGTTTGACAGGGCTATTGGCAGAAAGTTCCGAAGGTAAATTAGGCTTGGAAGAAATGAATTTCGTTATGTCTCATGCGACTGCAGGATTGACGTCATCTGAATTAGTATTCGACTTTACGCTTGCCCGAGGATTAAATTATTACACAGGAACCATTTTTGAAGTGGCTGCAAATGGTGTAGCAATGGGAAGTATAGGCGGCGGCGGCCGCTATGCAGATTTGACCAGTATATTCGGAATGAAGAATACCTCAGGCGTTGGGATCTCTTTTGGGCTGGACCGTATCTATTTGTGCCTAGAAGAATTGCGCTTATTCCCAGATACCACGGTAAATTCTGCTGCCGTTCTCTTCGCAAATTTCGGTACTGAAGAGAGTGTGGTTGCTTACCAATGGGTTTCTAAACTGGTGGCTTCAGGAATTCGGGCAGAGCTTTATCCTGATGCGTCAAAACTTAAAAAGCAATTTGATTTTGCCGATAAGAAAGGCATTGGATTTTTAGCATTAGTGGGCACCAATGAAATGGCAGCAAACGCCATTCCTGTGAAGAACCTTGCTACAGGGGAACAGACTACTTTGGATTTTGAAGGAATCTTAGCGGCAGTCAAAGGACATTAAACGCTGGTAATTCTATCCCAAAGTTTCGGATCGTTGTGTTCCGGCTTCATCAGCACACTACGCACTACAGTTAGACTTGGAATATCCCATTTGATTTGCCAAGGACAGTTTCGTTGCGGCAGGCTGAATAGCGCTAAATGGAGGTTTTCTTTTGCTTTTTGTTCAAAAAATGCTCGGTTAAGAGCGCTGATTTCTGAGGCTTTTACTCCAGGAAGACTGAATACACATATATCTAATTCCGGTTCTAGCACCCACCAATCCTTCGCAATCAATGAACGTTTTAATCCTTGCGCTGCTTCAAGACTCGCGTTTAGACGCTTTGCAAAAGCGCCAGAACGCACATAGGGGAATTTCTGTTGCGTCGCCCAAAGTGCCGCTGCCGCTGCTCCTGCACGCGAACACTCCAATGTAATTTCACCCAAGTGAAGCTGGTCGGAAGTGAAATAGGTGTATGGACTGTCGTGTTTGTAAAATCTACCTTCTTCTGGATTTTTAAACAGCACTGCACCGCATCCATATGGTTGGAGACCGTGTTTGTGTGGATCTATGACTATTGAATTCGCTGAAGACATAGCGTTGAAATGTCGTAACGTATTGAAAGGTAGATCTGCTAGTGTAAAGTAGCCGCCATATGCGGCATCTACGTGTATACGAGCATCATAAGTATGTGCTAATGGAACAATATCCTCAAGGGCATCTACGACGCCCATGCCTGTCGTTCCTAATGTCGCCACAACTGTTGCATTCACTCCTTCGCTGCGAAGTTCCTTCAACATAGTCTCCAGCGCAATTAGATCCATTGATCCATTTTCGGTCGAAGCAACTGCCTGAAAAGGCATGCCCAGTACCTCACTCATTCTACTGTGGGTATAATGAGCATGTTCATTTGCCAAAACCACGGTTTTAGCATGGCACTGCCGTGCGACCCAAAGGGCTTCAAGATTAGCGGTTGTTCCGCCCGAAGTCAAATGCCCGAGGGGCTGAGAATAGCCCACCATGGTTCCAAGTGCCTGAATCGTTTCTAACTCTAAGGCAGATGTCGCGCGTCCACCGTCTAAAGCATGATTGTTCGGATTCACAAAACTGGTCATCCAATGGGCGGCCTGTGCAAGTGGTAATGGCGGTTTAATCATCTGACCGGCGTAATCCGGGCTGTGGTAAGGATAGTTGTCCTGAAGCTTATGGGCCAATTCTTTTAAAATGGCCTCATCCGCTGCATCCAAGGGCAGTTGAGGAAATTCTAGATTCAATAAATGCGTCCAATCCATGTTGGAAAAGTACATTAATTCAACCAAGTATTCACATAGCTGTGGTCCGGATCGTAGCGTTCTAGCTGCATTTTAGTATTGAACTTTCTAAAGGGTCGCGGATCGTTACCGCGGCCTGCGATGTATAACCAATTCCCGTAGTTCGATGCCGGATCGAAGTCAATCAATTGGCTTTCAAACCATGCGGCACCGCTACGCCAATCCAAACCCATATCATGAATGAGGTAGGAGGCAACGTTTTGCCGGCCCCTGTTGCTCATGAACCCGGTAGCTTGTAACTCCTTCATGTTGGCATCTACCAAAGGATCGCCGGTTTCGCCATTTTTCCATTGCTCATATTTACGGGCATTAAAGTGCGGCTTCCATGGCTTTTCAGGTTGTAGTCCTGTGGGAATAAAAAGCTGTTTTCCAGCATTGTAAGCTGTCCATTGAAAAAATTCTCTCCAGAGTAATTCGATAAAAAGCCAATACGTACTGTCGTTGCTCGTGTGGCGTTCTTCGAATTGGTCCAATTCGTCCATGACTTGGGCCGCACTTATGCAACCCACAGCTAAGAAGGGTGAGAATTTTGAACTGAACGAGCGACCCAGCATGCCATTACGAGTTTCCTTGTATACTTGGACGGCTTGCTCGCCTTCCCAGAAATAGTCCTCTAGTGCACGCCATGCTTCACGAACACCTCCTCGATACGGGAAAGAAGTGCGTTCATCTGGTGCTGGCGCTGTGACTTCCCAATGTCCTTGCAACTGTGTAAAGTTGCTTAGATCTGCTGGCGAAATGACGGGTTCTTCCCAAGCTTTTCTCGGCGCCGAATATTTTTCTAATTTTCTTCTAAAAGGCGAGAAGACCTGTGGCATGTTTTCTAAACTAAATGGGAAGTCATCCGGTTCGTACAGTGTGCGTTCTAGGAAGAATTGAACCTCGATGCCTTCACTTTTCCCCCACAAACTTAGCTGTAGTTGTTCGTGCACCTCATATGCTGCTAATTCTTTTGGTGCGTAAATAGCATTTGTCTCGAATGTCGCCGCCAATTCTTTTAATGTTGAAACGGGATCGCCTTCTAGGACTAAAAGATCACTTCCTTGTTGGCGCAATTTTTCACGCACATCCATAGCTGCATCGTGCAGAAATTGCTCGCGCCACATGCCAATAGTGGGGTTGCCCCAAGAATCGGTTTGATCTGCAGAAGGAATAAAGTATACCGGAATTACCCTCTCAAACCTAGTATAGGCTTGATGTACAGGGGCATTGTCGCCTAGTCTGAGATTGTTTCTAAACCAAAGGATGCAAGTACTCATGTTATAATGTGTTGATGTTGTCTAATAGGGATTGCGCTTTCTCACGAATACCGGCTTTCACATCGGCGTTCATTTTATCATAGGTCCGGTAAACCATGCCAAGGCGGAAGTTAGATTGTAGTTTATCCCGCTGGGAATCGAAGAAATTCCAGTACAAAGCATTAAATGGACAACTATCGTCTTCCGTTTTAGTCTTTGGATTGTAGAAGCATTGGTCGCAATAATCACCCATTTTCTTCATGTAATTCGCAGAGGAAACATAAGGCTTGGTCGCGATCCAGCCGCCATCTGCATATTGACTCATCCCGCGGGTATTTGTGATTTCCACCCATTCAAATGCATCAATATAAATGCCGAGGTACCACAAATCCACTTCATCCGGGTCAATGCCGGCTAATAGGGCAAAATTTCCAGTAACCATGAGACGTTGAATGTGGTGTGCATAGCCGTGGTTGAGGCTTTGACCTATGGTATGGGATAGGCACTTCATTTTCGTTTCGCCGTTCCAAAACCATTGCGGTAGTTTGCGGTCAAATCCAAAGAAATTCTCGTCTGCAAATTCTGGCATACGATGCCAATAAACACAACGCATAAATTCACGCCAGCCTAAAATTTGTCGAATAAAACCTTCTACTGCATTTAATGGGATTTCAGGATTCGCACGGTAATGGGCTTCAACGCGCTGGCAAACGTCCAGCGGCTGTATCATTTTAGTATTTAAAGCGAAGGAGATACGGCTGTGGTAAAGCGACCAACTTTTTGTTGTCAACGCGTCTTGATAGTCGCCGAAAGAAGGCAATCCGTATTGGAGCCAATGGTCAAAGATTTCCCATGCTTGAGTGGGTGTAGTAGGCCAATAAAAATGTTTGGGATTTTCAAGCTTACCTATGGTGGGCAGTTGTGCGGCTAGTGCATCTTTTAACTCCGTACTCACATCGGTGCTTGGGACGAATGGTGGAGGTGGAAGGTGGTTTTTAGGAAGTTTCTTCCTGTTTTGAGCGTCGTAGTTCCATTTACCCCCGGCCGGCTGAGCCATATCCATAAGGATACCTGTTCTTCTGCGCAATGCGCGGTAGAAGGTCTCCATTAAAAAGGTTTTCTTTCCTTCGAAAAGCCCTTGGAATTCTTCGCGTGTGCTTATAAAGTGCTCGCTTGAGCACCACGTAATCTTGAATCCTTCGTCCTTTAGTTGTTCTAAATCTTCTCGCAAACGCCATTCGTCGGGCTCTTGCAATTCAATTCTTTCCGCGCCGTATTGATGCGCAATGGATGCTAAAACGGTGCGTAAGTTGGCTTCAGTGCTGTCTAGGATTTTATGGTAGTGTAGCTGATGCCCTTGCGATTTTAAGGAATGGGCGAATTGACGCATCGCAGAAAAAATACCTACTACCTTCTGAATGTGGTGGGGTGCATAACTGCCCTCTTCGCGCGATTCAATCATCACAAAGGTGTGCTCGTTATTCACCGTAGAAAACCAGGAGTGTTGTGCGTTGAGCTGATCGCCCAAAATAAGTCGGAGTGTCTTGCCCATTTTAAGGAATAACATGGGCTCCAGTAAAAAGTTTAGCACAAAAAAAGGAGCCAATTTCTTGGCTCCGTACCCCTAACCTAATTCAAAGTTGCCTTTGAATGATGTGAATATAGAATAACTAATTGGATTCCAATGCCCTAAGGCTTAAAATAAGGTAAAATACTTTTCAGCGTTGCTTTTGCTTAGGTATTAAGTCTTATCGATTAAAGATAGACTTTGAATGAGCGAACGACTTCTTCAAGGCATTTTTCGCGTGATAAAGAAAAAGAATCTTTTGGACAAGGCATTTGCAACTCTAAGAGCAATCCATTGCTCAGCGTATCACGTAAAATTAATGTATGGCCAATGATGTAATCTTCTGGGTCCTGTTCGTAGCGTCCATAGGTGATGTACCATTGATTTAAAGTATCCTGTCGTTCAGTAACCCAGCTGTCTCTCTTCGCCTTTTGGACGTCCATCATTATTTGTGCGGTACGCTGTTCTGCAACTGAGATAAATGCGCCTTGCCTTTTGAACGGGTGTACTTTAAGTAACACGCTTCCCGTACTGTCATCGTTGTAACGCGCCACTTCGTAATAATTAAAGTTCTGCTTCCCAAACTCGGGCATACGGACAAGGTAGTCGTAGCTGAGGCTAAAGCTAAAATCTATAGGTGGAAGAGCATAGTACTGTGCTTGTTCGAAATTAAAGGTATAGCGTGCGTCAAGCTTACAGGTATTTTCTTTTGAAGAACTGCAGCCCAGCAGTATGGCTGCAATCAATATTGCAATTATCTTCGCTTTCATAATGTTATCTCCATTCACATATTCAGTGCTTCCCCACGAGGAAACCGGTGTGCCTTCAAAAGTAATGAAGGACCTTGTAGCAGGAGGTACTTTTCTTGAATCAATTGCCAAAGCTCCATACTATTGGGAGTCCTTTACTGCCCAAGCCCAAGCGCAACAAAATTATTCGTCGGAAATCCGAGAGATTGTTGCGGAGGCATTGCACCGACAAAATACAAACCTTAGTTCTTCGGAAGAGGCTTCCCTAAATGCGTTTCGTAAAGGAGCACTAACCATTACGACGGGACATCAATTGATGGTTTGCGGGGGCACTGTGTTCTTTGAAGCGAAAGTTTTAGGTGCCATTGCACTGGCTGCCACTGCTTCAAAAGCATTAAATATTGACGTCGTTCCTGTTTTTTGGATGGCCAGCGAGGATCATGATTTTCAAGAGATCTCATCCTTCAGCATAGGGGAGCACCGATTCATTTGGGAGCTACCGGAGGCTAAAGGTCCTGTGGGGCGTTTACCGACGGATAGTTTAGCGGACCAATTGGAAGCCTGGCTTCAGAACGTACCATTGAGTCATGCACAAAAAGCACTGGTCGAGCCTCGCCTTCAAGCCTATAAAGAATGTGAAAATCTCGCAGAAGCTACACGACAATGGGTTCGCCAATGGGCGGAAGGTTTGGGAGTACTAGTACTGGATGGCCATGATGTAGCTTGTAAGGCTGCGGCTGCTGCACTTTGGTCGGCAGAGATGGATGGTGTTTATTCCAAGCTGATTCGCAAACAATCTGAAGCCTTAGTTGCCGCGGGCTATGAAGCACAAGTATTTCCGCGTGAAATCAATCTTTTTGACCTTCGCGACGGCGACCGTCAACGATTTGAGCAAGCCGACCACGATTGTCCGTATCATCATATCAGTCCGAATGCTTTAATGCGACCTCTGTATCAAGAATTCCTATTGCCGAATCTTGCCTATGTAGGTGGCGGTGGCGAACTCGCGTATTGGTTGCAACTTGGCGAAGCCTTTAAAAAATTGGACCGTCCAATGCCGGTACTTTATTTGCGCAATAGTCTGTTGATTCAAAGTACTAAACTAGAACGCGCACTCGAACGGATTGGTGTACCGTTAAAGACTATTCTAAGCCATTCACCGGAGTTGTTAAAAAAGCAATTCATTTCACGAAATATTTCCCTGCAAGCAGAAGGTGAAGCTTTACAACTGCCTTTGGAATCGGCGATTCAACAATGGAATGCATCTTTATTATCAGCATACCCTGAGCTAAAGCAACATGCTGAAGCGCTGCGGGTTAAGATGTCAAAATTGGCCCAACGTACCGCTGAAACCCGGTATAGAGTGCAGAAGCGGCGTCACTCAGAAGTAATGACGGCCATAGATACAGCCTATGCTGCGGTTTTTCCATCGAATACGTTTTGGGAACGAAAGGCTTCGTATGCCGACCTAGTAGGTTTTTTGGGTTATGATCCTCGTGATGAAATCGTTGAAAACATGTCAACAATAAAGGCAGGAACTTGGGTGCTGAGCAGCAAAAAATAGTGGTATTTTTGCCGAATGCAAGAAACCATTTTGATCCTCGACTTCGGTTCACAATACACGCAACTCATTGCGCGTAGGGTTCGTGAACTCAATGTTTATTGTGAAATTCATCCCTTCAACAATCCGCCAGAAATCACTTCGGATGTGAAAGGTGTTATTCTGAGCGGCTCGCCTTACAGCACACTGCAAGAAGATGCGCCTCAGTTTGATTTAAGTGGCATCAAAGGGAATTTACCGCTCTTAGGAGTTTGTTACGGCGCACAGTATATGGCCCTAACCTCTGGCGGTAAAGTTGCCCCTAGTGAAATCCGCGAATATGGTCGCGCGAACCTAAGTACAGTGGTTGCATCTGACAGCTTGTTTACCGGTGTCGAAGAAGGGTCTCAAGTATGGATGAGTCACGGAGATACGATCATGGATCTTCCGGAAGGCTTTGACATTATTGCATCAACCCATGATGTGCGCGTTGCAGGGTATAAAGTGAATGGTGAAGCGACCTATGGTATTCAGTTTCACCCAGAGGTATATCACAGCACGGATGGAACCCAACTCCTGAAGAATTTCCTTTACGATATCGTTGGAGTGGTAGGGGATTGGACCCCAGCACATTTCGTTGATGAAACGGTCGCTTCTTTGAAAGAACAACTTGGAAACGATAAAGTAGTTTTAGGTTTGAGTGGTGGCGTAGATAGCTCCGTGGCTGCCATGTTGTTGCATAGGGCCATTGGGAAGAATTTGTATTGCATTTTCGTGAATAATGGCTTGTTGCGCAAAAATGAATTCACGGATGTTTTAGAGCAATACGAAGGAATGGGGTTGAATGTGAAAGGTGTGGATGCATCTGACCAATTCCTTTCTGCACTTGCCGACATCGACGAACCGGAAGCGAAACGCAAGGCCATCGGTCGTGTGTTTATAGAAGTATTTGATCAAGAGGCGCATTTGATTGAAGATGTGACTTGGCTGGCTCAGGGAACTATTTATCCAGATATTATAGAAAGTATTAGTGTAAATGGACCGTCTGCAACCATCAAGAGTCACCACAATGTGGGCGGATTACCCGATTTCATGAAACTGAAAGTGGTTGAACCTTTGAAGACTCTATTTAAAGATGAGGTACGTCGTGTAGGCGCTTCGATGGGCATGGCTGCGGATCTTTTAGGTCGTCATCCTTTCCCAGGTCCTGGATTAGCCATTCGTATATTAGGGGACATCACGGCTGAAAAAGTGGCTATTTTGCAAGAAGTAGATCATATTTTTATTCAAGGACTAAAGGACGAGGGTCTTTACGATCGCGTTTGGCAAGCTGGTAGTATCTTACTTCCAGTGAATTCCGTGGGTGTGATGGGCGATGAGCGAACGTATGAGAAAGTGGTTGCCTTGCGCGCTGTAGAAAGTACGGATGGTATGACTGCGGATTGGGTGCACCTACCTTATGAGTTTCTTGCCAAAGTGAGCAATCAAATAATTAATAAGGTAAAGGGGGTGAACCGCGTTGTATATGATATCAGCTCGAAACCACCAGCCACTATCGAATGGGAATAAAACGTTTACTCCTTTTATGCTTTTTTGCAGTAACTACTACAGTTCTTAGTGCACAGTCGGTCACTGAGCATGTGGTAGTTAAAGGGAATACACTGTATTCGCTTTCAAAACAGTATGGAATAACAGTAGATGCGCTTATTGAAGCGAACCCACAAATCGTAGGGACAACACTTTCATTAGGAGATATCCTCATCGTTCCAAAACAGACTCAGGCAGATACATCGCCTTTGACAGCAGCCGTGTCAATATCGGATTCAATAGATACCGCACATGCTACCCCCGCGTTTGAAATGTACAAGGTACGTCGTGGCGACACTCCTGCCGGTTTAGCGAAGGAGTGGGGATTTCCCGATATGGCCTCCTTTTACCGCATTAATCCAGATGCACGTTCCGATTGGAAACGCGGTTTGCAATTAGTAAAGCCGATGAACGAAATGGCGGTATTGCAGGCAACCGCAGATACTCTCGTTGTAAAACCGGCTTCAACAGCAGATACTGCCGTTTTTTTGAAAGCAGATAGCACAAGATCAAGCCTCGAAGTTTTAGGGATTTTACCCTTTTTCCATATCGATTATATTAACGAAACGGCTTTAGCTAAGCGCAGTCCTGTGGCTATGAGTTTACGTATGGGTATGGAATTCGCTGCTCACCTACATAGCGATAGCTCCTTCGCTGTGAATATAGATTTTATCGACTCTCAGAATCACAGCGACTCGTTGAAGAAAGCGTTGGATTCATTGGACCTCGAGCAGTATGACCTTGTCTTGGGACCGCTCTATTCAAAGCGCGTTCAGCAGATGGCAGCGTATGGGGTGGCCAATAAATCGGTCAACTTGATGAGTAAAAGTGACGTCATCAATGATTTGGGAGTTTATAATACCGTTGTAGCGGAAGAGAATTTCTATCTATCGCTGCGTGATTTAGTCAATAACAGAGACTCACTCGCTGATAATAGCGTGCCACTCGTTGTTACCAAAAGCCTAACTCCGGCATGTTCCGTGTTTTTTGAAGGTTTCGATAATCCGAACAAGTGGTTGGTTACCAACGATGAAAAGTGGTCGTCAAACGAAACATTGGCCCAATTGGATACTACGCAACATTATGAGCTTATTATTTTTGACAGTGACCCCGCTTTTATGCTAGATGTACTGCGAAATTTAAGGTCTGGAAACGCATCTTATACTTTGTACGCCACAGAATACCAGTTATTTAATAGTGGGATCACTAATGATAACTTCATGAGAGAAGCGGAAGTGATTTGTGCTATGTCGTCTTATTTGTCTTATCAAAATTCCAACACCTTATTGTTTGTTGAGGCCTTCAGAGCCCATTTTGGTATTGAGCCGAACAACTACGCAATAAGAGGATTTGATATTGCAGATTACCACATCATTCGCACACTATATGGAGAAAGTCCAATGCGCGGAATTTACTTAGGGTTTGATCACACGCAAGGCAAAGAAAATAAGTGGGTCGAATTGCGTCGTTTTGAAAATTTTGAGTGGAATCTACTTCGGCATCCATAGCGAACAAAAGTGCATGCCTTTCGTTTTATACGTAACGAAAACACCCCAATGATACCGAAAAATCCAATCAAAGTAGGCGATGTATTGCCTGCATTTGCGCTTCTTGACCAGAACAACCAGCGCGTTCATAGCTCAGATTTCATAGGTCGGCCGCTTGTGATATTTTTTTACCCTAAAGACCATACTCCCGGTTGTACCGCACAAGCTTGTGATTTTAGAAATTACGAGAGTGATTTTCAAGCGGTAGGAGCTCAGGTCATAGGTATAAATGATGCTTCCGTTGAATCGCACAAGGGCTTTGCAGATAAATACAGTCTGAATTACCCTATACTTAGCGATCCTGGACACAAGGTGCGAAAGTCTTTTGGTGCTCCGGGTTTATTGTTCAACACGGTGGCGAACAGAATCACGTATGTGACCGACGAAAACCACCGTGTAGTTTATATCTTTAAGAGTCTAATGCGTGCGACGGATCATGTGGAGGAGAGTTTGTCCTATTTAAAATCATTAGTAAAATGACAACGCTTGAATTAACTGTAATGCTGCTAACCTTCTTTATTATGGAGGGTGTCGCTTGGGCTGCGCACAAATATCTTATGCACGGTTTCTTATGGTTCTTGCATGATGACCACCACACAAAAACTCCTGGTGCATTAGAAAAGAATGATACGTTCTTTTTAATCTTTGCGATACCCTCATGGCTTTGTATTATGCTTGGTCTAATGTATGGTGCTGGCATTAGCGTCGCGGTAGGAGCGGGTATTGCGCTTTATGGTTTTGCCTATGCGATGGTCCATGAGTTATTCATTCATCAACGTATTCCAATATTCAAACAAACGAAATCAACGTATCTTGAGGCCATTCGACTTGCGCACAAAATGCACCATAGGCATTTGGGTAGAGAGGACGGAGAAAACTTTGGTATGCTTTGGGTACATCCCAAATACATTAAACAAGTGCGTTCGCTGCGTGCTAAATCGTAACTGCTCGTGTTTGAAACGAAATGGCTTTATCTTTTATTGAATCTCGCTACGTTAAGCGTTCCCTTGATTCGTAGCTTCGAGCCAAGGGTGGCCTATTACAAGTCCTTCGGTTCACTTGCAAAAGCCATGCTCATCGTTAGTGGTTTTTTTTTAGTTTGGGATATATGGTTTACTGAATTAGGTGTGTGGGGTTTTACCCCGGCATATTTAAGTGGAATATATCTTTTCGGGTTGCCCCTCGGTGAATACCTCTTTTTTATCACCGTTCCATTTGCGTGTATTTTCATTTACAAGTGTTTGGAGCTGTTTTTTCCCGAGGGGATAATCACTTCAAAATTGGCTGGTAAAATTTCTCAGTTACTCATTCCATTCTCATTGGCTGTAGGAATCATTTCCTTCGATAAGATTTACACCGCGTCCACTTTTATTTTGTTAGGAATTGCGTTAATCTACGTAAGCTGGATTGCAAAATGCAGTTGGTTGCCTCGCTTTTATGAAAGCTATGCATTATCGCTCCTTCCTTTTTTTCTAAAGAATGGGATTCTTACAGGTTCATTTTTAGAATCGGAGGTGGTATGGTACAATAATTCTGAGAATTTAGGAATTCGAATAGGTACTATTCCCTTTGAGGACATTTTCTATGGAATGTTACTCATATTAGGAACATTATATTTCTATGAGAAATTTGAAGCCTCTCGCAAGAGCCGCCTTGCCGCTTCGAAGACCTACCTTTAGCTAAAATCTAATCGCAGCAAGCACTATGGAGGTTCTCTTAAGCCCAGAAGGATTATTGTCCTTACTTACCCTGACTTTTTTAGAAATTGTTTTAGGAATTGACAACATTATCTTCATTTCATTGATTTCGAATGATTTGGAGGCCGCTCAGCAACCAATAGCACGCCGACTAGGTTTGGGGCTCGCGCTAGGTTTTCGGGTATTAATGCTCCTTGGTATTACGTGGTTGATAGGATTGACTGAACCAATATTCCATTTAGGAGAGCACCCTGTATCCGGTAGAGATGCAATCCTATTTTTAGGTGGTGTGTTTTTATTGGCCAAATCCTCCTCAGAAATTGTGAAAAAGACAGAAGGGAAGGGTCATGGTGATCGCAGCAAGAAACACAAATCCTTGCTAGGTGTGATCATTCAAATAGGCTTGTTGGATATTGTGTTTAGTTTCGACAGTGTTTTAACCGCTATAGGAATGACGCACGAATTGGTCATTATGATTGTAGCTGTAATTATTTCAATGGTAATAATGCTAGTGTTTGCGAGGCCGATTGCAGAGTTTATTGAGCGTCACATGAGTCTGCAAATCCTTGCTTTAGCCTTTCTTATCATGATTGGTACGGTGCTCATTGCTGAGAGCGCCCACATAGAGATTCCGAAGCCCTACATCTATTGTTCCGTAGGATTTGCGCTCATGGTTCAGCTGTTGAGTATTCGGGCTGCTGAGCGCAATAAATAATTATTGAAATCGGCCGACCAGTCTGAAATAGTCCTTGAGCACTTCAATATTTGCATTTTCATTGCCTTGAGTACCATAAAGAAGTAACGAATCCTGACCTTCGATGATAAACGAGCGGTGGTAATCGAGGGCGTTTTGAAAGAGTAAGGCGGCCAATTGGTAGTGCTGTTCAAAATCCATTTTATCCAAATAGATCTTTACTTCAACAGCGTCCACACGAATGGTTACCGTATCTCTAAAAAACTTTCTTGCGCTTGGTTCTGCTACAATATAGGCTTGATCTGCCCGCCAATTATTGACTATCGAAAAATTCAAAAAGGGCATTGTCGTGTCCTTTAAGCATTTTAAAGAACGGTGCGTCTTAAACCCTTGTGAGGTAAGTTCAGCTCTTTCGTCGGTACGGTATTTATAGATACGTGTGTTGTTAAAGAAAATTTCGTCACTTTCTAAGACGGAATAATCCGCAGGTGCCTGCCAATCGATAAGTTTGTGCTCGTAAGGCCAAATGATGCTAAGCAATACGATGACGCCAATGAAGGCGAGGGCGTAGGTATAGAGTTTCTTTTCCACGGTAAGGCAACAATATCTGTCCCGGCTTGTTTACTTATTAGCTCAAAGAAAATAATTCATGTCTACATCTTCTAGTACTGTTGCAGTGGTTGGTGCGGGAATAGCTGGTCTCAGTGCCGCGATTCGCTTAAGAATTGCTGGAAAAGAGGTTATTGTATTTGAGCAAAACTCCTACACAGGTGGTAAGGTGACGGCTTTTGAAAAGGAGGGTTTTCGGTTCGATATGGGGCCATCTTTATTCACGCTACCACATTTAGTCGACGAATTGTTCGAGTTAGCCGGGAAAAATCCGCGTGAATATTTTAATTACCACACGCATGATGAGGTGTGCCGGTACTTTTGGGAGGATGGAACAAAGCTCACTTTATTCCCTTCCATTGAGAAAAATGTTGCAGCTGTGTCATCAGTATTTGGACCTTCTGAAGGGGGAAAGTTGTTCGATTATTTTGAAATGGCGCGTAGAAAGTATGACTTAACAGCGCCGTTCTTCTTAGAAAAAAGTTTGCATAGTGCGCGTACTTTCTTGACGCCGAAAGTTTTGAAGGTGTTAGCGGAAATTCCAAAACTCGGATTGTTTTCTACCTTGAATGAAGAAAATGAAAAGGTGTTTAGCGAGCCTAAATTGGTTCAATTATTTAATAGATACGCCACATACAACGGATCATCACCCTTCCAAACGCCGGGGATCATGCAGATGATCACGCATTTAGAGCATAGTCTGGGCACACATTTTCCGGTAGGGGGTATGCACGAAATATCCCAAAGTCTAACCCGTTTGGCGGTAGAATTGGGTGTTCGTTTTGAACTGGACACAAGAGTAGAGGAGTTTATTATCGAGAATCATGAGATTACGGGGTTGGTTGCTGGTGAAAAGATTTGGACCATTGACCAATTGGTCTGTAATTCTGATGTGAAGTACGCTTACAAACACCTCATGCCAAAACAGGTGAAAAGGCCTAAAAAGACCCTTGCGCAAGAACCTAGTTCTAGCGCGCTCATTTTTTATTGGGGACTTTCTGAGCAATTCCCTGAGATGGATTTACATAACATCATTTTCAGTGAAGATTACAGAGAGGAATTCGAGAATATTCGAACGAACGGCCCATTCTGGGAGGACCCGACGGTCTATATACATATCTCAAACCGATTAGAGCCTGGGGATGCTCCAGAAAATAAAGACTGTTGGTTTGTAATGGTGAATACACCTTACGATCAAGGCCAAGATTGGGAGGCTATCGTTCCGTTGGTACGCGAAAAAGTTTTGGAGCGTATCTCAAATGCATTGGGGACTGCTGTAGGACCACTGATTGAAGTCGAAGAGGTATTGCGTCCACAGGATATTGAAAAACGTACTTCAAGCGTTGGAGGCGCGTTATACGGAACCAGTTCAAACGAAAGAATGGCGGCATTTTTACGCCATTCTAATAAAAGCAACTCCATTAAAGGGTTGTACTTTTGTGGAGGATCAGCACACCCTGGTGGTGGCGTACCGCTATGTTTACTTAGTGGAAAAATTGCTGCTCAATGGTTGGTAAATGATGAGTAATATTTTGAAAATCATAGAAATAGTTAAAAATTACGCTGGATGGATTTTAGTGATCTTTCACGTCGTAGGATTATTTTTGCTGGGTGGCGAATGGCGTGATGAATTAGTATACCTCACCCCGTTTAATTTATTGCTGCTCGCGGGTTTGTTTCTTTTGACCACCGAACGTCCTTTGGTAAAATGGGCCTATTACCTTCCTATACTCTTGGGATTTTTGATCGAATTAATTGGGACTAATACGGGTTTTCCATTTGGCGTATATTCTTACGGTTCGGCATTAGGTCCAGGTTTTTTAGGCACCCCAATAATGATCGGCGTATTGTGGTGGGTGCTTATTCGTTCATTCTATGATTTAACAGGGTTCAGGTTTAACCATGTATGGATAAGGAGTATTCTTACCGGTTTAGCCATGCTTGCGATGGATATTTTGATCGAGCCCGTGGCGATAGAATTGACCTTTTGGCAATGGGAAGCGGTTGCAGTACCTTTTGAGAACTACCTCGCGTGGTTCGTTTTGAGTACACTTTTTGCCCGTTTAACTGCATCAGGAGATGCACGTAATCCTTTGAGTATCTGGGTTATTGTTGTGCTTTCGGTATTCTTTTTTGTTTTAGGCTCGTTGTACGCGATGCAGTAAAAAAGGAAACCCCCGCCAAAGGCGAGGGTTAACGTTCAGAATTAGGCCAGGGTACGAGCCTACCGGTCTTTCAGTTTTTTTAACTCTAGCTCCAGCGCTTCTAGTTTCTCTTCAATGGATTCCTCCATTTCTTCGAGGTTCTCTTCGATAGATTCCTCAAAGTCATCAGCATCGTAATATTCAATAGTCGCGCAGTCGGTGCAGGATAAACCCTCTGGCGTCATTTCCCATTGGTGTCCCAACATATCACCGTCGTACATATCTTGAACGTTGCGTATGTCGTACATGATGTTTTCAATGCTCTCATCTAAATAGACTGTCGCACCTACAGGTAAACGCAGCGTGACCTTCAAATCTTGTCCTCTGTACAAAGATTCTTTAGGCACTGTGAAGTATTCGCTTAGTCGCAATGCTTCTCCTTCTTGTGCCGTAGGGTAGTCAAAGGACTGTGCTCGCGCTCGGGCTTCGGAATGGTTTCGACCACTAGCAGCATGTTTCAATTCAAGACTCGCAGTGGAAGATCGGCTCGCCTCTATATTGAACCGGACATTTTCAATATGTAGTAATTCGTCTTCTACGTCAAAGAAAAATCCTTGATCGTCTTCAAGAATGTCTGCGGTGATATCAAAACTCATGCCCGATAAAGTGATTTGATCGGTTTCTGTTGCACGTTCTCTAAAGTCCGTAAGAAGCGAACCTGCGCTGATGAAAATGAGGATCAATCCAACGATGAAACTGGCAATTCCAGAGAAGGAGAGGAGTTTCGAATTGGTCAATTCTCGTCCAAATATTTTAGCGAGGAAAACCACCAATGCAAACAAAGGCAGTAATAGAGTGAGCAAGGTACCCGCACGTAATGCGAGTAAACGCCATCCGCTGCCGAATATTGCTTGAGCGCCGTCTAGACCGTAGATATACCCGTTAAAACTAAGAAAATTAAATCCTTCAAAATTCCATGTACTGCCGAAAATTCCGAGCAATGTAATGATGAGCACAAACGCGATTAAGGCACCAAAGATGGCCAGCAAGACCCCGATAAATTTAAAAACGAATGAAAAAACAGATCCGATTCCGTTCACTACAAAAGAAACAAAACTGTTGACTCCCGATTTGATTTTCTCAGAGGAAGTATAATCTTCAACTTTTGTGAAAAGCTTCTCAATATTATTGAGATTAACAGCTTCACCGCGCATTTGGAGTTTTTGAGCAGTCGTTTTGGCCTCTGGAATGGCGGCCCAAAGAATCACATAAGTGATGAACCCGATACCCGTGAAAAAGAGTAAGATTAAAAACAGTACTCGAATCCAAACTGGATCGATATCGAAATAGGCACCGATACCACTGCAAACACCGCCCATCACTTTTTCGTCCGGATTTCTGAAGAACCGACGGGTTTCCTTAGCGCTCTTCTGCGGTCCTTCGCCTTCAATTTCATCGACGAATGCTTCAGGCTGTCCCAATGTTTCGATAATAAACTCAACGTCAGGAAGCCCCACGACTTGGCGCCCGTTTTCTTTCATGCGTAGGTGGAAGATTTCGGCGATACGCGCTTCTATATCCGCAATGATTTCTTCACCACTTTCTTCTTTGCCTAAAGCGGTTTTAACATTGGATAGGTAGGTTTTGAATTTTTCATAGGCGACCTCATCGAGGTGGAAGATGATGCCTGCAAGGTTGATGTTTATTGTTTTATTCATGATGGGGTCGAAGTAAGTTGTTCAACGGCGCTATTTAGGTTTTCCCAGGTGCCTTTTAATTCTAATTGGAATGCGCGTCCTTGCGCACTGAGACTGTAGTATTTACGCGGCGGTCCTGCGTTGCTCTCTTCCCAGCGATACTCCAAGAGCTCGGCATTTTTAAGTCTTGTTAACAAGGGGTAGAGGGTTCCTTCAACAACAATCAATTCGGCGCCTTTTAATCGCGCTATGATGTCAGATGCATAGGCGTCTCCCTTGCTTAGAATGCCTAGAATACAATACTCTAAAACACCTTTACGCATTTGTGCTTTTGTATTCTCAATCTTCATTTAAGGTCTTTATCAATGTGAAATCACCGTAAAAGGTGAGTAATATGGTGCTTGCATCTTCACGAATCAAAAAGTGAGCTTCATCGAATCGGGTTCTACTCCCGCGTATGAACAGGTAGTGGTCTAAACCATCGTCGTCTTCAATGGCCACTTTTTTGTAACGCGCTTTAACAAGGAATTGCTCCCATTCGCTGGTAACTTCTTTGAGGTAGCGTTCGTCAGAAATACGCAACCATTGTACGCGTTTAATCTCACCGTTAAGCGTGCGCTCGAAGTTGCCATTTGCAAAATCAATATCTAATGGGAGAGCGCTGAGCAATGATCCGCCAAAACTGAAGCCGGAAACATAGGGCTTGGGTTCATATTCTTCATAGAGTTCATCTGCTAAACCTTTGGATTGCCCAATTGCGGGGATAGTGCAAATAAAAAATGCTAGGAAAAAGAGGTGTTTTCTCATTGATGTAAATTATTTGAGACAAAGATATATGTTAAAGTAGGTACTATGCAATACAAAGTACTATAAATATATTTTAAAGTAGCAATTAGCCTCTATATTTCGCGAAAATGAGACAATGAGGTTTCCTGATTCCTGTATTCCTGCATCTTGGCTAGGAGTGTGCTGATTTTTGAGACTCTTTTGCTTCTGTTGCCGCCCGTAATGGTTGTAAGTTTCTGTAAATTAACATATTATGGAAATTCTACAATTGATTGTTGAAGTTGTGCTTTTGTATTTGCTCTTGGATTTATTAACGGGAGTGGTACATTGGTGGATGGACCGTTACGGTCGCGAGGACATGCCCATAGTTGGGAGAGCGATTATCGAGATCAATACTTGGCACCATGCTAATCCGCGCAAAATGATTACTAGAAGTTATTGGTATTTATGCAAATCGGGTTGGGCAGGCGTTACCGTTATGCTATTGGCTGTTTTCCTTGTACAAGGAACGGTAGCTTGGCAATGGTGGTTCATTGGGCTCTTGGGGGCGAATGCTAATATTGTACATCAATGGACGCATAAATTTCCAGATGAGAAACCGAGACTCGTACATTGGTTACAACAAATCAAGGTGCTACAAAGACCGCAAGATCATGCACGTCATCATACTAAGCCGGAAACGCGCTCGTATTGCACGTATACACCGTGGCTCAATCCAATCTTAGATTATACGAGGTTCTGGTTTGCAGTGGAGCGGGTTCTTTCATGGTTTAGAATTTATACCACTGATCGCGTGGACTAGCGGGTCCCTTTCCGTGCACGTATGGCATAGACTAAAGGGAAGAAGCCTTCTTTTCCTTTAATTTGGAATTGGCCCGGAGCCTTCTCTGTATGCTCAAAGAGTGCGTAAGGACTCCAATCGCTTTCACCGAAGAAGGTGAGTGAACGTTCTGGATGATCGACGATCGGAAGAATGAGGTCGCTGATACTGTGGTTCCAAGTATAGTTCACCATGGTATCGGCCTCTGGCGCTGCATAGCTGCCGGCGCTATTTTCAATAATTACTCCGGTATTAAAATAGGGGTATTTGATCTCCTTAAACTCTTCATCAAGAATCCATAATACCGGATGAAAATCTACCAATACCAAAGATCCGCCAGGTTTGAGGTAATGGAAGGCTGCGTCCATCCATGCTTTCGCTGAAGGATGCCATCCGACAACGCCGTAAGACGCAAAGACAACATCAAAGGTATTTTCTAAATGCGGCAACGTCTGCAAAACATCGGATTCAATAAAGGAAACTTGGGTGCCGCATGCTGCATTTAAAATAGTAGCCTGACGAATGGCTTCGGGGCTAAAATCAAGTCCTACAACGCGGGTTGCACCGAGGGTGGCTAGGCTGATCGTATCCTGCCCGAAGTGGCACTGAAGGTGCAAAACACTCTTGTCTTTTAAATTAGGCAATACATCCCGTTCAATGGAGTGGAGCGATTGCTGGTGCTCTATAAACGATGCGTTGTTATAAAAAGCGGATTGTGGATGCAGGCTTGCCCAGTGGTTCCAAAGTGCACGGTTCTGCTCGAGGTAGGTTAGGTGATCCATGTTTTAGCGTTTAAGCGACTCTTCGGTTTCTAATTGGACCTTTTCTCGCTCGTATTCTTCGTAACAAAGAAGCAATGAAACGAGGAATTGATAGTCGTTGAATGTTCTGATCTGCGTCTCCGAATACTTACAATAGAACATGAATGCCTCCATTTCTTCCTTCGGAATGCCCGTTAAATCTTCCAATATGGTCCGATTATTTCCTTCTTCCAGTTTTCTGCGGTAGTAATCTTCCTGCTGCAACTTTCTTAATGCCGCCAATTGCTGCGGACGCTTACCAAAGCTGTAGTACAGAAAGTCCAATGGGTTTGCTAGCGTGGGGGCTACCGCTTGCGGTATCCGAATATCCGCATTGGAGGGAACGCGCGGACTTCGTTGCGGCATGGTGCGTGGGTTGTTAGAAGTAATGGCGTAAATGCTCACCTCGTCTAGCAAATAATTTCGTGGAATGAGTTTGAGTATTTGCTCTTCCCCTGCGTCGATTGCTGCACAAAGTGCACTATCTATTGGCACGTATTTGAACTGATAACCAATATTTGATAAGACGAGTGTATCGCCTTCTGCTACAGGTATCTCGAAGTACCCTATGCCGTTCGAAACAGTACCCATAAAAGTTTTATTGTTGACGACATGTGAATTTGGCAATGCAAAAGTTGAATCTCTATCCACAACAGTCCCTTTCAATATGTAACTTTGAGCAGTTAGCGTTGTGCCATTAAAAGCAAACAACGCGAGAAGAATAAGTACTAAATTAGAAATACGTTTATACATGTCAGACGACGGTCAAAAGGTCATTTTTTCGATGTCCAAAGTGAGCAAAGTCCTTCCTCACAACAACAAAGCTATATTGAAGGACATTTACCTCTCTTTCTTCTATGGAGCCAAAATAGGCATCTTAGGTTTAAATGGCTCGGGTAAATCGACACTTTTAAAGATTATTGCTGGGGTAGAAAAAAGCTATCAGGGTGATGTGGTTTTTGCACACGGCTATACTGTTGGCTATTTAGAGCAAGAGCCTCAGTTGGAAAAAGGCAAAACAGTTTTAGATATTGTCAAAGAAGGCGCTGCTGAAACCGTAGCCGTTTTAGATGAATACAACAGCATCAACGACCAGTTTGGTTTGCCTGAGGTGTATGAAAATCCGGATAAGATGGAGCAGTTGATGGCTCGTCAAGCGGTGCTTCAAGATCAGATTGATGCAACAAACGCATGGGAACTAGAGACGATGTTGAACCGCGCGATGGATGCATTGAATTGTCCACCATCGGACCAATTAGTTGACCACCTCTCAGGAGGGGAAGCCCGTCGCGTAGCGCTCTGCCGTCTTTTGTTGCAACAACCCGACGTACTCTTATTGGATGAGCCTACCAACCATTTGGATGCAGAGAGTATTTTGTGGTTGGAGCAGCATTTACAACAATATAAGGGGACCGTTATTGCGGTCACGCACGACCGTTATTTCTTAGACAATGTAGCGGGATGGATTTTAGAATTGGACCGAGGAGAGGGGATTCCTTGGAAGGGGAATTACAGCTCTTGGCTCGATCAGAAAACCAAGCGTATGGCGCAAGAAGAGAAGCAAGCTTCAAAACGCCGTAAAACCTTAGAGCGCGAGCTGGAGTGGGTGCGCATGAACCCAAAAGGACGTCAAAGCAAGAGCAAAGCACGTTTGAACAACTACGAAAGCATGTTGTCTCAGGAGCAAAAAGAGAAAGAAAGCAAGCTTGAAATCTTTATCCCGGCGGGGCCTAGATTAGGTACCAATGTCATTGATGCGAAAAACGTGAAAAAGGGCTTTGGCGAGAAATTGCTGTATGACGATTTGAATTTCTCCTTGCCTCCGGCAGGGATTGTTGGAATCATCGGTCCAAACGGTGCGGGTAAAACCACAATCTTTAAAATGATTATGGACCAGTTACAACCGGATGCAGGCGCTTTCGATGTAGGAGAAACGGTTCAGATTTCATACGTCGATCAGAGTCACGAAAAGTTGAATCCTGAAAAAACCATTTTCGAAGTAGTCGGAGAGGGTACAGAGGAAGTACTGCTTGGTGGCCAGCGCGTAAATGCTCGTGCATATCTGAGCCGATTCAATTTCGCAGGCGGTGATCAAAGCAAAAAAGTGGGAGTTCTTTCTGGTGGGGAGCGCAACCGCCTTCACTTAGCCATGGCCTTGAAAGAAGGGGGTAATGTATTACTTTTAGATGAGCCTACTAATGATTTAGATGTCAATACATTAAGAGCCTTGGAAGAAGCGTTAGAGAACTTCGCAGGGTGTGCGGTGATTATTTCGCACGACCGTTGGTTCTTAGATCGTGTTTGTACGCACATTTTAGCGTTTGAAGGTGATTCTCAGGTGTATTCTTTTGAAGGTAGTTTTAGTGAATACGAGGAAAATAAATTGAAGCGACTAGGACGTACAGAGCCTACTCGATTCAAATACAAGAAGTTGCTAAAAGACAGCTAGCCAACTCTTTTTTGACTAAAAAAAATAGGGAAGCCCGCAAACACCATGCGGGCTTCTTTGTTATCTTTCCGGACCTATCAACAGAAACCAATTTTATGAGAATTCAACTCAGTGACGAGCGCCAGGAAATGCTAGAAATGGTGCGTCAATCGGCCAAAGATTTTGCAGAGAAAAATATACGACCTCATGTCATGGAGTGGGATGAAAGTCAACATTTCCCAGTGCCCTTGTTTAAGGAAATGGGCGCTTTAGGATTTATGGGCGTATTAGTTCCTGAAGAATACGGTGGTGCTGGCCTGGGATACCAAGAATACATCACGATTATTGATGAAATCGCACAGGTTTGTGGTTCAATAGGACTTTCCGTTGCAGCCCACAATTCACTTTGTACCGGCCATATTTTGCAGTTTGGAACGGAAGCACAAAAGAAGAAATGGTTGCCAAAGTTGGCTACGGCTGAATGGATCGGTGCGTGGGGGCTTACAGAGACCGGAACAGGTTCTGATGCAGGAGGTATGGATACCACTGCTGTTTTAGATGGAGACCACTATGTATTGAACGGCTCTAAGAACTGGATCACACATGCAATAAGCTCTGAAATTGCTGTTGTCATTGCACGAACAGGGGAAAAAGGCGATTCACACGGAATGACAGCATTTGTCATTGAAAAGAGTACGCCCGGTTTTACCGCTGGTCAAAAGGAAAATAAATTAGGCATGCGTGCCTCTGAGACCGCTTGTTTATTCTTTGATGATTGTCGCGTCCCAAAAGAAAATATTCTCGGTAAGGTTGGTGAAGGCTTTATTCAATCCATGAAAATACTAGACGGTGGACGCATCTCTATTGCCGCATTATCTGTCGGTATTGCCCGCGGCGCAATGGATGCGGCCATAGACTACGCAGATGAAAGGGTGCAGTTCGGTAAGAAGATTCGCTCGTTCCAAGGCGTGAGTTTTAAACTCGCTGACATGTCAACGAAGGTTTATGCCGCTGAATTAATGACCAGACATGCTGGTGC
>ENA-OREM01000193-OREM01000193.1-marine-metagenome-genome-assembly--contig:-NODE-193-length-51614-cov-4.645187_pt1 | contig 51614 bp, 96 predicted proteins | sample MGYA00248623_ERZ508561 | MGnify/ENA primary metagenome ERZ508561 (study PRJEB26227, sample SAMN06264494) | marine metagenome | isolation source: Columbia River Estuary | place: USA:Columbia River Estuary...
ACAAGCACGAACTTAAGCAGCTCACCGATATTGACGAGGTGCTGGGCAACCAAATCGATGCGAATGACAAGAAGTTTGAAGAGTTTGTTGAACATAACAATAGAATTCTAAGAACATAAGAGCTTGCAATCGGAAATAATTTGTCACGTGCTCAGGAATACTTCGGAGAACTTTAAACCAGCCTAAGTGCGATTGAATAAGACAGTCTTTAATTCATACAAGATAAATTGGATGACATCGAATTGAAGCAAGAACGAGAAAGATTAAAGACTCAACAAGACCGTCAATTAAATCGCTCTCAGATACGTGACATCCGCTCTGAGAGCCTTGATGAAGCGTTCGAACTACTCATACAAGAAGACATGAAGCTTCGGCAGCAAAAGGGGTCGTCTTCAATTGCACCTGGTAACGATAATGCCTTACAAGAGAAGTCTATCGATGCATTGAAAAAGAAAGCAGAGAAGTCTGGTATGCCTCTAGGTATTCTAAAGAAAGTATATGATCGTGGTATCGCCGCATGGAGAACTGGACACAGACCAGGTACTACTCCTCAACAGTGGGGCTTTGCACGTGTTAACTCTTTCATCACTAAATCATCTGGTACTTGGGGCAAAGCAGACGCAGACTTAGCCGCTAAAGTACGTAAAGAAGAAGTTGAAGAAGGCGCAGTGTCTCCTGCACAGAGAGCCGCAATCGCTATCTCTAAGAAAGCGAAAGCTGGTAAGCCTGGTTATGACAGTGAAGGCAAAGCACTAAAAGAAGATTGTTGGAGTGGTTACAAGCAAGTTGGTATGAAGAAGAAGAATGGCAAAGACGTTCCTAATTGTGTACCAGAAGAAGAAAATGATCCAGCAATCGAAAAGCAGAAAGACGGCTCGTACTCATATAAGCGTCAAGTCATCAAAGAAGAAATCGATGTGTTGTTTGAAGGATTCATGGCTAACAAAGTTAAGTCTGTTTCAATCAATAAAAAGATGTATGACCATGCACTAAAGACATTGAAAGATGTTCTTACTCGTAAGCAGAAAGAAGCTAAAGCGAAGAAGACTGGCATGAGACATAGTTCTGAATACTATGCCGCACAGATTGCTAGAACGTACAAAGATGTAGATGGTAAAGTACTACACAAGATGCTAGGCGAAGAGCATATCTTCGAAGCAGGTGGTGCTGGAGATCGTGGTACAGATAAACTGACTAAGCGTTATAAGAAAGATACGCCTGGTGAAAGTGTTTCTGAGTCCATTGATGAACTATTCGAAGCACAGTTTAAAGTAGAAGTTGAAGGTCTACCTGACATGTTCATCGATGCAAAGAGCGCAGGCGATGTAAAAGCGACTTTACGTAAGAAGCTAAAGAAGCCTGATGACGTACAGAGCATTGAGCGTGTAACACCTGACAAGATTAAGAAGCACTTTAGAATGGTTGTTCGTGGTGATCAAGACCCAACATCTATCAATGAAGACGTTACACAGAAGCAACTAAACGACCTTGAAAAGTTTGCTGATAGACTGCTAGACAAGTTTGGTGTTGATGTAGAGTTCACAAGACACTTTGCAGATCGTATGAACGATGACAGAAACAAGCCAAAGATCACTATTCCTGAACTACAACGTTTCTTCAAGAAGGTTGCTAAGAACAAAGCAAAAGATATCAAGCAACTAGGTGATTCCGAAGCAGTATTGAAAGACATTCAAGCAGACTTGAACTTGCCTGTAGTTATCAACTATGACAAGAACAAAGAAGAGTTTGAAGTTGTCAACAAAACAATCATGCGTAAGAAAGACTTTAAGACACCTGATAAGGTAGTAAAGTACTAATGCGTTTCAAGTCTTACATAAGAGAGTTCAAAGTAGAGTATCCAGACTCCAAGAAGACACTGGGTATTCCACGTGACAAGATGCCACAAGTCAAGTCTAAGGACTATCCTGAATTGGTTGCTTTTCTAAAAAGCAACGGTATTAGGATGACTAAGCGCAAAGTAAAAGCGAAAGATTTGAAAGCAACACAAAGTAACTTTAATGTAGATAAGATTACCCAAGCAGTTGCTAAGTACAAGACGTTGGCGCAAGCAAAGCCAATTATCGTAAGCAGTGATGGATTCGTTATCGATGGACATCACAGATGGCTAGGTGCTGTGAATGTAGGTGGAGATATCTCTATCATGCAAGCAAGTGTCAAAGCTAAAGAACTGTTGGATGCTATTAATCAGTTTCCAAAAACTTTTAACAAGAATATAAATCAAACATAAGGTGAATATAAAATGTCCTTTCCACTAACAAAAGAAATGCTAAGTGCAATGATCGGTAACAATCCTAAGAGCGATGAATGGTTCGATGCTCTTGCAGAGATTATGCCCAAGTATGAAATCAACACTCCAAATCGTATTGCTGGTTTCATTGCTCAGTGCGCCCACGAATCAAATAACTTCAAGTCACTTGAAGAGAACTTAAACTACAGTGAAAAAGCACTGAACTCAGTGTTCGGTCGCTATTTCGGAAAAGGTAAAAGAGATGCCGCAGAATATGCACGTAATCCTGAAAAGATTGCAAACTATGTTTACCAAGATGAATTCCGCACAAAACGTGGTGCTATGGGGAATACCAACGATGGTGATGGGTGGCGATTTAGGGGCCGTGGCCTTAAGCAACTTACAGGCAGAAATAACTATACAGCATTCGGAAAAACAGTAGACTTGACAGCCGAAGAAGCACAAGAGTACGTAGCAACTGAAAAGGGTGCTGTAGAGAGTGCTTGCTGGTTCTGGAACACAGCGAAACTAAACAAGATTGCTGATGCAGGCGATATCGTTAAGATGACCAAGAAGATTAATGGTGGTACTATTGGACTAGAAGATAGAACTGCACGTTGGGAAAAAGCACTTGCTATTCTCGGCGGTGAAGTAGCACCTGCACCAAAGAAAGCTAAGAAAGCATCTTCAGGTGTTGATATGACTGCTGTACTGAACGTTGGTTCTACTGGCGACACAGTGAAAGCAGTACAAGAGTTTTTAGGTATCGGCTCAGACGGTATCTTTGGTCGTGGTACTAAACGTGCTATCAAGCAATGGCAAGCATCAAAAGGCTTGACTGCTGATGGTGTTGTTGGTCCCGCTACATTAAAGAAAATGTTCGGATAAGATAAGGACTAGAACGATGAGAAGTTTAAAGAGTTTCATGCATGAAGCAAAAGACGCTGGTGAGTACGATCAAGAAGGTCGTATGGCTAAGACTCAACTAAAAGGTATTCTTGCAGACGCAGAGCATATGATTAAGATGTTCGGTGATGATGATAACTTGCCTGAATGGGTACAGAACAAAATCACTAAAGCGGCTGACTACCTAAACTCTTCTCATCGTTACATGATGAACAAGGACGGTGAAGAATAATGGCTTGGGTAACAGTACCAAATAACACTCAGTGGGAATATGATAATGCGGCGACAGCCTCAGACACATACTCTGACACACCTGGTACTATTAGCGGTGGCGTTAGAACATTCACTTTGCCTGGTGGTAATGCAAGACAGACATACATCAAATGCAGAAAGACTACTCTTCCTGCTGGAGTTGGTGAATTAGATAAAACGTTTTGGGACGCACAATGATGAATTCATTTAAAGGACATAGGGCAACACATATAGATACAGTCTGTGAAGAGTGTAACATTTATGAAGATATGGTTGTAGAAGCCGCTGAGTATCAAGGGAAGAAAGTCAATCTGAATGACCCGATACGTACATCAGAAAACCCTAATAAGAAATTTAAAGTATATGTTAAGAACGATCAAGGCAACGTTGTTGTAGTTCGTTTCGGTGACCCCAAGATGTCGATCAAAAGAGATGACGCTGGTGCAAGAAAAAGTTTCAGAGCAAGACATGGGTGTGACAATCCAGGTCCTAAGTGGAAAGCAAAATACTGGTCATGCTATCAGTGGCGTGCAGGCGCTAAAGTAGATAACTAATAAATACAACAGATAACATTTAACTCGGAGAAGACAATGTTCAAGAAAGAGATTAAGCCATTAGCTGAAGGAATGGCAGATAGCATTACTAAGTCTATCAACAAGCTTCAGCACGTAGAAGAAAAAGCATCACGCCCTGCTGATCATGCAGAAGGCGATGTTAAGCCCGCTGATATTTCTGGTGAAGAAGAAGTCAAAGCTGACGGCTCCGCTAAGAAAGCGCCAGTACGTAAAGGCGACAAGGCTGTAGCAGAAGCATACATGGACGAGAAGTCTTGCGTAGGCGAAATGAAAAAGCTACACGCATCTTCATGCTCAAAGACAGAAATGTATAAGAAGGTAAGCGAGAAGTACGGTTGCTCAGAAGAGAAGTTCGAAGAACTATACGCTCAGTATTGTGGCGAGGCTTATGAAGAAGTTCAAGAAGACAACTCTAACGACAAGTCAGACGATGGCGAAGGTATGGACAAAGTTCAACCTAAAGCAGTTAAGAAAAAGTTTGGTGATCGTAAAGACAAAGATATCGATAACGATGGTGACGAAGATAGTTCAGATGAGTATCTTCATAAGCGTAGAAAAGCAATCTCTAAAGCTTTGGAGGACTAAATGACTAACGAACTAAACGAAAGATTTAGTCCTATGCATGTCAAGCAAGCGATTGGTATTGCGTCTGATAAACGCTATGCTGGTGGCAACATGACTGGTGCAGTCAAAGCTATTGAGAAGATGAAAAAAGGATTGTCTGATCATCCACAAGTTAGGGCGGTACTTAAGCGTCAAAACGAAGATGTGAATGAGAAGTTTGATCCTGCTGACTTTGATATGGTCGCAACTGACAAAGATAAAGCTGGCGCTAAGATGAACATTATCATGCAGTTGCGTAAAGCGGCTGACGTGAGAGGTAATCTTCCTATTCAATTTGCTGACGGTAAGAAAGCTAAGTTACCTCCAAAAGTAATTGAACTTGCACTTAAGAAGTTTGCTTCTTTTCGTAAGCCAGATACTAAAGAGAAACTTCAAACTGCAATGAGTAAATCATACAAAGATATGGTACATGCTCTGAAAACTATGCGTGAAGAAGTTGAACTGGATGAAGCAAGGCGTACTCCTGGTCATGATCAAGTAACATTCAAAGCTGTTCCACATAAAGACGTAGATGACTTTGAAAAGCTTATTAAATCTGTCGGCCAATTTAAGATGATTATCAAAGGAACTCCAAAGGGCACTGACTTTATTGTTTCAGGTCCAAGAGCGTCTATGGATAAGCTAGATAAAGCACTTAGATCCAATAAGCGATTTAGCGAATCAGTGGAAATTGATACTACGCCTCTAACTGAGGGAGTAGACAAGGCTAAGATTCAAAAGCAAATTGATCAAGCAGAGAAGTATCTTAAGAGTTTCTTTGGCAATACTTCTTCTGTCAAAATGAAAAAGTTTGCTATTCAGAAAAAAATTGAGAAACTAAAAAAGCAACTCAATGAAGCTGAAGAAGATTATTGTGATTGCGGATGTGAGTGCGGAAAGAAAATCTGTGAATCGTGTGGTAAGCCACATAGCCCAGAAAATCTTGATGAATCTAAGATGGCTGGATGGGTAGCAATTTATAACGGTAAAAAAGTAGAGATCAAAAAGAGTGAAGCAAATGATCTATACGGAGCCAAGATGAAGGCTGCCAAGATGCTAAAAGTGCCTAAATCTAAGATGGGTCTCTTAGCTATTAAGCCTGGTTATAATGAAGAGGTTGTTCAAGAAGCTAGACCACCACAAATTCAGAAAGGTAAAGCTAAAGGCTCTATCTCTGCAACTGGTATACGTGGCAAAGGCAACAAAAAGTTTGATGTAGATATTAACTTCGATAACGGTAAATTCTCGTTTCGTATCACAGATGAATCTGGAAAGTTTCAAACTGTAGGTATTAAGCAAGCGTCTAAGATGTTAGGTGAAGAAGTTACTAATGAACTAATGGCTGAACAGAACCTTCAAGAAGCACCTAGCTACAAGCTACATCACAATACTTTTAGCGGTGCAGTACAAGAAGCAATTGCAGTCGCTAAGAAACAAGGTTATGACGTTGATGAAGATGATTGGTCTGATAAAGTCGCTACTGGTCCTAAAAAGCCAAGTAAAGACAAAACTAACAGATACTCTATCAAATTAACTAAGAATGGCAAGCCCACTCGCAAGTTTTTACAAATTCAAGTGTATAACATGGGCGCAAAATACGAACTGAACTGTTACGTTCAATAAATACTAAGAACCATTTAAAAGGAGAAATAAAATGGCACTATGGGGAAACACAGACGTTGATGCAGATATTCCGTCTCATTTGAGTACGGCTGACAACGCAAAATGTTACTTTGTCGATATCACTGAAGCAGGTATAGCGGCTAACAAAGCAAAGGGTCTAAATACTGGTGGGTGGAATCTTTATTCAACTTACACTGATGGAACTGGCGCAACTCGACACAAAGCCGAAACTCTTGTAGCTATGGGTGTTACTGCAGCCACTGCAGGCGATGCTGGTACTACTGGTGTTACTGCTGACGAAGACGCAGTTGTAGCTGATAGTTAATCCGCTGATAGTTATAAATATACTGGAGAGCAATAAAGCTCTTCAGTATTATAACTAAAGGTGAATAAACTATGAAACTTGACGAAGACAGCTTTTTGTTGTATGCTGCCAAATATTACGATATTAGAATGGCCGCATCTTCAGAAGAATTTTATGACGATCTTAAACGATTTCAACATCTGAAAAGATTGTTTAAGCGATATGATGACGATGACGATTTAAAGGTAAGACTGATATTGAATCATCTAACCGTATTGTATAACTGTTTTGGTTATTCAGCGACCACTATGTTATTTTACAAACTAGAAGACTATCATCAGTTTTTAAAACCTTTTGTAGTCTTTCTAGCTTTCATGCCTGACGTAGTAGAATATAGTGATAAGAAAATTATATCATCCGAGATACCTTTAGACCTTAGAATTATAAAAGAGTTAAGAGAATTATGATAGTCGATCTTTTTTTAGTATATCAATTTATCCGCAGACTCGCTACGCCGTTTACTGAATGGAAGGCGCATGAGTTGGGCATTATTGACGATAAAGGTGTACAGCTAAAGAAGCGCAGAGACTTTACGACACGTGAAGAGAAGGATGCGTATGGAATATTCGACATCATGATTACTAAATTAAAGAGATTGATTGAGAAGGTACCTGGCGGTAAAACAAGACTTGGGTCTTACGCCGCGGCTCTCTATCTCATAAAAGAACACAGTACCATTTTAGATCAAGGAGAAACTCTCACGGAAGAGCACCTTGAAGAAAAGTTAATGGAATATATGTCACTTGTCGAATCCACGCAGTTCGATGTGGATCAATTATTTGAACGGGCATTTGAAGAAGATGCTCCAGCTAATTCAGCAGGTGGTGGAAATATCGCAGGAATTGGAGTTGGAGCTGACGGAGAACCCGGTGTTAGTGTAGCACAACAGAAGAAGCGTAAGAAGTCTTCTCCAGTTGTGAAAAGATTCAAAGACCGAGTGACTTTACTCGGCGCAAATACCAAGGGTTAATAAATGAGCGATTTAAATACTGTCAGGACAGACGTTGAGATCCTTAAGAAAGACGTATCTAATATACAAGGTCTACTAGGTAGACTTGATATCGCAATCGATAAGATTGCTGATGCGACTAATGGTATTTCCCAGATACTTGCAGTTCATGCAAGCGAGATCAAAGACACCGAATTGGATCTAGTAGAGCGTAAGCGGCTAGCAGAAAAAGAGGTAGATTTACTTCACAAACGAATCTCTCAAAAAGATGCTGAAAACAAGGAAACAGCAGAATTTCACCACAACACTCTCATGACATTTCTTAAAGAACATGATGAGCGAAGTGAGCAATACATCACCAAGATGAATGATCGTATTACTACACTAGAGAAGTGGAAATGGGTCATGTTAGGTGGCGCTACCGTTGTGGGATTCCTATTAGCTGAACTAGAAGGTTTTTTACATATTCTCAGATAATATGTCTTGACACCACGCTCCAATAGTGTATAATGACACTTATAGTCTAATACAACAGCGGAGTTTCATTTGAATATTACAGACCTAAAGTATTCTGGCATCTTGTCTACTCGCCTAGAACGCTTCTCAATAAAATCACATTCTCCATACAGAGCAAACTTTCGTTGCCCTATCTGTGGCGATTCACAGAAGTCGAAGATGAAGGCACGTGGGTGGATTCTAGAGAAAGACAATAGCGCAATATTCTACTGCCATAACTGTAATGCGTCTCACGGGATGCGTAACTTCTTAAGAGCAGTTGACCATAACTTATTCAATGAGTATGTGATCGATACTGCACTAGAGATGGGACAGAAGAGGGAACTCTTTCAGAAGAAGAAAGAAGAACCAATCAAGCCTCTTGATAAGCTTCAAATGAAAGCGCCCAACTTTCGTAAGAAGGGCTCGCCTCTACTCAAAATAAAAAAGATATCTCAGCTAAATTATTCGCATAAAAGTAAGATTTATGTGCAAAATCGACAGATCCCAGCATCGAAACAATATAAATTATACTACGCACCAAAATTTAATGAGTGGGTAAATTCGATCATACCTGGCAAGCTTCCTACTGTAGAGAACGATAAGCCTAGATTGATAATGCCATTCATAGACAAAGCAGGTAATCTATTTGGCTTTAATGCTAGGGCGTTTGGTAATGATGAGTTAAGATACATCACTATCATGATTGATGAGAATATGCCTAAAGTTTTTGGCTTAGATGATGTAGACTTTTCTAAGAAGTATTACGTAGCAGAAGGTCCTATCGACAGTCTGTTTCTGAGTAATGCAGTTGCTATGGCTGGCGCCGATGGCAATGCAAGTGGACTAGAGAGTACAGAGAATGCAGTCTTCATATTCGACAATGAGCCTCGAAACAAAGAGATCGTTGCACGTATGGAAAAGTGCCTAGATAGAGGATATAAAGTTTGTATCTGGCCTAAAAATGTATTGCAGAAAGATATAAATGATGTTATAATGACTGGAGTAACGCAAGCTTCACTTGAGTTAATTATAGATAATAATACGTTCTCTGGCTTAGAGGGCAAGTTACAACTTACATATTGGAGAAAATGCTAATGGATGGAGAAGTGAATTGATCAGAGCAATCTTTGCATGTGATAGAGAAAATGGAATTGGCAAGACGGGTACTCTGCCATGGGCGCATAACTCAGAAGACTTAAGGTGGTTTAAAAAGTGTACAGACGGTGATGTTGTAATTATGGGCAGAAGAACGTGGAACGATCATAAGATGCCTAAGCCTCTTCCTAATCGTTACAACATTGTTATATCATCTCAAAATATACCAGCTGGTCCTAATGTAGTATTACATTCAGTTAAATCAGTAGAACAGCACATTAAAGAGTTTAATCAAGACATTTGGATCATTGGCGGTAAACATACGTTTGATGAACTAATGTACATGTGTGAAGAAGTGTGGATTAGTCGTATCAATGGAGTGTACGATTGTGATACTCGTATAAGTGATTTAGTAGACTTCGAACTATACTTTAAATCCTACGATGTAGATAAGAACTTACGAATTGAAAAGTATAGAAGATCGCTATGAAAACATATTTGAAAGCGTTAGCAGACGTATTGTCCTCAGGCGAGGAAAAAACTGATCGCACTGGTACAGGTACTAAAAGTATCTTTGGCTATCAGATGCGATTTGACTTGACAAAAGGCTTTCCGGCTGTTACAACTAAGAAGTTAGCTTGGAAGTCAGTTGTCGGTGAGTTACTATGGTTTCTCGAAGGCTCTATGAACGAGCGTAGATTAGCAGAAATAACTTATGGAAAAGATAGATCAGAACTAACTGAGAAGAGAACTATCTGGACTGACAATGCAGAGAATCAAGGCAAAGAACTTGGCTACTCTGACGGAATGTTAGGTCCAGTCTATGGTTTTCAGTGGAGAAACTTTGGCGGTGAGATTTACAATAGTGCGCCACATCTTAAAGGTACTGATCAGATTGAGTGGCTTATCAATGAGATAAAGACAAACCCAGACAGTCGTAGATTGATTCTAAGTGCATGGAATCCTAATCAGATCGACAAGATGGCTTTGCCACCGTGTCACACATTGGCACAGTTCTATGTTAGTAATGGAAAATTGAGTTGTCAGATGTATCAGAGAAGCGCAGACTTGTTTTTAGGTGTACCCTTTAACATTGCAAGCTACTCTTTATTGACTCATATTATAGCAAAAATAACCAACTTAGAAGTACAGGATTTCGTACTTACGGTTGGGGATGCACATATATATACTACACACTATGAAGCAGTGAACACACAACTACAGCGAACCCCGCAAGAGTTACCCACACTGAATATCATTAAAGACTTTTCTTCTCTTGAAGAAGTACTGGGCTTGGATGTCTCTGACTTCCAGCTAGATAATTATAACCCATTAAGTGCCATCAAAGCAGAGATGGCCATTTAGAACGGAACCAAAGATGACTATAAGAATAGACAAGAGTAAAGATGATCTTTTAGCAGACTACGCTGTAGGTATGCTTAAGGATTTTTATTTAACAGAGTATGAATCATCACCTCAAGAGGCATACAAACGTGCCGCTACTGCGTGGTCAAAATACAAAGATGATATGGATGAAGATTTAGCGCAACGATTGTACAACTATGTATCGAACAAATGGTTCATGTTTGCGTCACCCGTATTATCAAATGCTCCTAATGGATCTAAGCAAGGCAAAGGCATGCCGATCTCTTGTTTTCTAACTTATGTACCAGACACTCTAGAAGGTCTAATTGATCATACTGCTGAATTGCGATGGTTGTCAGTCTACGGTGGCGGTGTTGGTGGTCATTGGTCTGATGTTCGTACAGTAAGCGATATTGCACCTGGTCCTATGCCATTCTTACATACAGTAGATGCTGATATGATTGCGTATCGTCAAGGTAAGACTCGTAAGGGTTCTTATGCGGCATATATGGACGTATCTCACCCAGATATTATCGAGTTCTTGAACATGAGAATTCCGACAGGTGACGTTCAACGTAAGGCACTTAACTTACATAACGCAATCAATGTATCAGATGCATTCATGGAAGCTGTAAGTAATGGCGGCACTTGGGATCTGAAAGACCCGAAAGATGGCAAAGTTAAAGAAAGTGTTGATGCCCGTAAGCTATGGGAACGTATCATGGAGATTCGTTTTCGTACAGGTGAGCCATATCTAAACTTCATTGATACTGCTAACAATGATCTACCTCAGCCTCTTAAGGATCTAGGTCTGAAGATCAATGGATCTAACTTGTGTAATGAGATTCATCTTCCAACGTCTGCTGAACGTACTGCGGTGTGTTGTCTATCTTCGTTGAACTTAGAGTATTATGATGATTGGAAAGATACGTCTATTGTAAAAGATTTGGTTCGTATGCTTGATAATGTATTAGAATACTTTATTGAGAATGCGCCCGACACTATTACACGTGCGAAATACTCGGCTGCCAGAGAACGTAGTATTGGTCTTGGTGCAATGGGCTTTCACTCACTTCTACAGAAGCACAAAGTGGCTTGGGAGTCTGAACTAGCGAAAGAGATTAACGATGTAGTATTCAATCACATTAAGAGTCAAGCAGTAGAAGAGACAGAGAAACTTGCTGAAGAACGTGGTGACTATCTTGATGGTGTAGGCAGTGGACGTAGAAACTCACATCTTCTTGCTATCGCACCTAATGCTAGTTCTGGTGTTATTCTTTCAACGTCTCCGTCTATTGAGCCATTGAAAGCTAATGCATACACACATCGTACACGTGCTGGTTCTTTCTTAGTGAAGAACAAGTATCTAGAAGAAGTGCTTGAACTCAAAGGAGAAAACAATGACACTAATTGGACTTCTATTATTACTAGAAAAGGTTCAGTTCAACACCTGCCCTTCCTGACAGAAGGCGAAAAGGCAATCTTTAAGACTGCCGATGAACTAGATCAAAACTGGGTTGTACAGCATGCCGCAGACAGACAAAAATATATCTGTCAAGGTCAATCTGTGAATCTATTCTTCCCATCAGGCGCACCTAAATCGTATGTCAATCAAGTACATTTACGTGCATGGAAAGAAGGTCTAAAAGGTCTGTATTATCTGCGTACAGAAGCAAAACAACGTGCAGAGAATGTTAGTGAGAAAGTCGAGCGAGTAGCACTAGCAGGAGATATGCGTACTATCGTGTATTCTAAGAAAGATTGTCCGTTCTGTTCTATGGCAATGGAAGAGTTAAAGTTACGAGGTATTCCTTATGATAAGATAGACCTCAAAGAGATCGGCAAGACAGCCGCAGAAGTAACTGGACGTAAAGATGTCAAGAGTGTTCCGCAAATCTATATTTCAGGTGAGTATGTTGGTGGATACAATGAATTGATGGAATTTTTAAACAAGCCTGTCGACCTCGATGAGGGAGATGAGTGTAGAGCGTGTGAAGGCTAAACACAAATAACAAATATAAAGGAAAGAAGAAATATGGCACTACTAGATTTATCAAAAAGCTATCGCCCGTTTGCGTACCCGTGGGCAGTAGAACTAACAAAAAAGCATGAAGAGATTCATTGGGTAGAAGACGAAGCAGAATTGAGCGAAGACGTTCAAGACTGGAAAACAAAACTGAGTGAAGATGAGAAGGATTTCGTAACACAAATTTTGCGATTGTTCACACAGTCAGATGTACAGGTTGGTGAGAACTATCACGAACTGATGATTCCAAAGTTTAAGAATAATGAGATCCGCAACATGCTTGCGTCATTTGCTAATCGTGAAGGTGTGCATCAACGTGCATATGCTTTACTGAATGACACGCTAGGTTTGCCAGACGAAGAGTTTCACACTTTCCTTGAATACTCTGAGATGGCAGATAAGCTAGACTTTATGAAAGAGGGTAACATCAATACTCACACAGGTCTTGCCTTAGTTGTGGCACAGTCAGTATTCAATGAGGGCATGTCATTGTTTGCCTCGTTCGTAATGCTACTAAACTTTCAACGCTTTGGTAAGATGAAGGGCATGGGCACAATTGTCGAGTGGTCTATTCGTGATGAAACTATGCACGTACAAGGCAATGCTAAGTTGTTCCGTGAGTTCTGTGAAGAGCATCCACGTATCGTAAACGATGAGTTGAAATCTAAAATCTATGAGATGGCTGCCAACTCAGTGAAACTAGAAGATAAGTTTATCAAACTAGCGTTTGATGGTAAAGATCAAGAAGGTATTACTGAGAAAGAAGTAAAGCAGTATATTCGACACATTGCTGACCGTAGATTGCTACAGTTAGGCATGAAGCCTAAGTTTGGTGTAAAAGAGAATCCTATGCCCTGGCTAGATTGGGTACTCAACGGTGCTTCACATGATAACTTCTTTGAGAAGAGAGTTACTGAGTATTCAGTTAACGGCATGGAAGGCGATTGGGGTTGGGACGAAAACACATCTGAGGGTGAAGTTTGCGGTCTTGATGGACAAGGCTGTCCTGCTTAATGGATAAGTGGCAGAGTGCTTACATGGATACGGCAGAGAGGTTCGCTTCTCTGTCAACTGCCGTCAGACTAAAAGTTGGTTCGATTGTTGTAAAAGATAATCGAATCATCTCTATTGGTTATAACGGTATGCCTTCTGGTTGGACTAACGAGTGTGAGTATGAAGTAGAAGACGAATTGCCTACTAGTAAACATGTCTACATAGCACCAGGCGAAAAGTCTCCTAAGGAATATAAACTTAGAACTAAGCCAGAGGTAATCCATGCTGAAGCCAATGCTATCGCAAAGTTAGCAAAATCAAACGAGAGTGGCGAAAACGGTACAATGTACATTACCCACGCTCCTTGCACCGAATGCGCTAAGATGATATATGCTAGTGGAATAACTACGGTTTATTACAAGCATAAGTATAGGGATGAAAGTGGCGTTCATTTTCTACAAAAATGTAACATAAAGGTAGACCAATTATGAAAAGACAAGAACTTTTCTGCGACCATTGCGAAAGCGAGTGTACAGTAGAAACTTTAAATATGGAAGACCCCATATTGTTTTGCCCTATTTGCGGTAGCGAAATCGAGCATATTGAAGATATGTTAGAAGATTGGGACGAAGACGAAGAGGCTTGGGACTAATGTGGAATTACGGTGACGTTGAGTTCACCAGTGAGATGATCAAAGAGTATGTTGGATTTGTTTATGTCATTACTGACCTCAGTAATAAAAAGAAATATGTAGGTAAGAAACTATTCAAGTCTACAAGAAGACTAGCCCCACTTAAGGGCAAGACCCGCAAGAGAAAAGTAGTCAAAGAATCAGATTGGAAAGATTACTTTGGATCTAGCGAAGAAGTAAAACTAATACTTGAAGAGAACGGTAGAGATTCGTTTCATAGAGAGATTATACATCTATGTGATTCGAAAGGAGAAATGTCGTACCTTGAAGCCAAAGAGCAGTTTGACAGAGAAGTGTTGCTGTCAGACGAATATTATAATGGAATTATAAATTGCAAAATACATAGGACACACGTAAAAGGATTAAGAAATGACTAACAAAGAAAGGAATAAGATAGTATCAGACTTCAACAAAAAGTGGAAGTATCGATACGATAAAGAACAGTACGGATCCTCTGATGCATGGGTAATCATTCGCAAAGAAAGTGACTCTGGTAAGTTTGAGGGAGACTGCGAAGACTATGCGTTATCAGTGCTATGGCGATTATGCGGGCAATCTGATATAAGAATGTGGTGGATGCTACTCACAAGACAAGCAGGTATTTGCTGTGTTGGTTCGTCAAAGACTAAGATCACTCACGCTGTGTTGAGATATAAGGGCGAGTACGTAGATAACTGGACTAGAAAGTTTGGCGATAAATCCGCAATTGAAAAGAACCACACGTTTCACTGGTTATACGGTCATGGACTGCTACACTTCACAATAATTAAAATGCTTATGAGCAAAATAGTTCGAACCGTTAAAGGTATCAAACGATAGAAAGGAATATACTATGTACGCACCATTGCCTTCTTGTGTGACAATTAAGAAATCAGACATTCATGGACTCGGTCTATGGTGTGTTGAAAAGATAGAAGCCGGTCAAGAGATCGGCTTATCTCACTTCTATTGGGGTGATAGACTGATGCGTACACCTTTAGGTGCTTTCTATAATCACTGTACGATCAACGATAATATCGAAAAAGAGTCTAAAGATAGTAGGTTCTTCATGGTGGCAAAACGAGACATCTTACCAGGAGAAGAACTTCTATGCAATTATACTTTCTACGATCCTACTCTTGATGATCAGTGATGTGCTTGATGTATTCATCGATGCTGTGATCTGAGAAAGAATCAACTTTACCTTGCTTGATTCCCATCCATATGCCACGTAACTTATCTTTTACTCTTTGCCATCCAGTTGGATTTCTGACTTGACCGTAAGCATTGATATAGTGTTCCATACCATGATGAGTGTATCCCATTATCTTTAAAGGCACTGTTGTTACGATATCGTTATTGTTCTTCCATCTATGATGTACAACGCCTAAGCTATTACAATATCCTTTCCAACCAACTCTCGGTGAGCCGTAAGTAAACAGCATCACTGGGTCATTCAATCGTTCTTCAAACTTACATCTGCTTGCCATAATAGTAGCCATAGCCGCACCTAACGAATGTCCACAGAACCACAGCTTACGATCTAAGTTAGCTTTTCGGTCAATGTCTTCACATATCATAGGCCAAATGTCATCCACTTCTGTTTTAAATCCACGATGTACACGTGAGATAGTTTCAGCTAGAACTGGCATGGCTTTGAGGTCTGCCTTAATATCACCAAACTCAGTTGGCTGAGTTCCTCTACATGCGATTACGAGATCGTGTTTGTTTTGAAATCTGTAAGCCTGCGCTCCTGATTTATCATAAAACTCTGTAGTAGTAAAGCCTAAGGCTCTTGCTCCTCGTTTTGCTTCATCTGGTGCGAGATATGCGATAGCTGATAATTTTGCGAAAAGAAGTGATCTTTCCATAACTGATTTGGCTGTGATTGATGACATGTTAACCCCTGTTGTGATTGTTATAATTATTTATATATAACTTGACATTCACGTTGTTTTGGTATATACTTGTAAAATAGAGACTAAACCTGGAGCTAATATGATGAATGAGAATGAAATCAAAGACCCTTTAGCTGGTGAGCCGTTGACTGACTTTAGAATGTGGTGTTCAACTCTGTGGGAAGAGCATAAGGATGAAGTATTCAACTGGACAGGTAGGAAAGTGGACTACACTTCAGCCCAGTTCTTTCATAAGAATAAGTGGTACCTTAAATCACTGTACGTTAGTAGAGGAAAAGACAGATGGAATTTTTAGAACTGTTAATTGCCGCTATTATCACATACTATGGTGTCAAAGCTTTGTGGGTAAGCACCCAGATTCTTGACGAAAGAAAGCAAAGATATAGAGATGGCACCCACGATTATTATGGAAATAAAATCGAAAAAGATGAAAATAATGGTTGACATTCTGGTCCAACCTGTTATTATATAGAAGTAATTGAGAGAGAGACTAATGATTAAAGCCCTAGAATATGCTACAAAGATGCACGAAGGTCAAGTGCGTAAGTACACTGGTGAAGAGTATATCACTCACCCTGTTGCTGTCGCTGATCTTGTTGAAGAGTACATGGATAGCAAAGGTACTTTCACTGAAGAAGAGATTCAAATGGCTATACAAGTTGCCATTCTTCATGACACTGTTGAAGACACTGTTGCTACTATGGAGAGCATCGAAGGGTTCTTTGGACCTGAGATTGCGAAGGGTGTATGGTTCATGACTAAGACTCCTGACTATGTTGGGAATCGTAAGTTTCGTAAAGAGTTGTGTGAGATGCGTTTGCGTGAGGCTCCTGAGATCATTCGAATCCTCAAGACTTGCGACATGTTTCACAACAGCTTGAGCATCGAAGAGCATGATCCTAAGTTCTGGAAGACTTTTAAAGAAGAGACTGTTAGCCTCTTGATTGCTATGGATACCCTAGAAGTGATGGGTGAACTTGAAGTGTTAAACGCTAAGTAAAGGATATATTATGAAGATTAAAGGCGCTACTACCGTATTGAATAAAGAATGTGAATTCTTAGGATTATCATGGGACCAGCTGATGCAGTTCATTGAACGTAATCCACTTGCAATGCCCATTAGAGTTTTAGATGCATATAAAGTTTATAAAAATGCAAAATAATGGTTGACATTGCCAAAAAAGTGTTGTACAATACAGTATAACATAAAGAAAGAGAGTATATTATGAATATTGATTTTACAAAAGTTGACGTCCAATACATTGGCGATATAGATATGAAAGATTATCCAGATTTCTGTGATGCTTATATCGAAGAAGCCTTAGTAGACGGCGAACCTGCTACTGAAGAACAACTTGACGCTATAAATGAAAATGCGGATTTTGTTTACCAGGAAATTCAAAATTATATATTTTAGGGGTTGACATCAGTTTAGACACCTGCTACAATGTATATGTAATCAAAAGAAAGTGAGCCTAACATGATCGATTTTATTAATGCTGATAACGGAATGATTCAAATGTTTGACGGTAACAATATGGTTGCCGAAGCAAATACTGCGAAATCTATTTGCTACTTCATTCAAGAGTTCGGTTTAGCTGATAATGTTTTCGGTTCATCGTCTATGGACTTCGCTTCTGAGTATGGCTTTGAAGCAGATGATTATGCAAGCGAGTTGTGGAATCACGGCTTGAAAATGGTTGAAATGGCTGGAGTTTAATATGACTGATCAATTCAAATCCTTTATGAATTCCCTCTGGAACTGCGGTGATGTTGTAGTCCCAGGCTTAGGGACTATCGTCTCTACACGTGCCAAGTATGGCACTGATATTGAGGCAATGTTGCTTGATAATGGCACCATTCGTTTGATTGACGGTAGTGAATTATTTGCTCATTTTCCAAATTTATTTGAAAAAAAGGGTTGACATTCTGGACCAGTCTGCTATAATACTTGTATAAATTGAGAAAAGCGAGTTATATTATGAAAAATGAAATGAATGAGTTACTAGAAGCCATCAAGTTCGACTACCTTAAGTGGACTAGTCGCAACCATACCAAAGAGTTGAGTGAGATCAATGTCAATATGATCAACGAGTTCAACGAAAATCTTCATTACGAAGAAGGCAGAAAGTACATCAAAGTGATGACCAGAGGCTCTGTTTGGGGTTTCATTGTGAAAGCCGATGACAAGTTGTTCAAAGCTGGTGACATTTTGAAAGCCGCAAGCTGGTCAGCCCCTGCAAGAAACAAGCCTAGAGGAAACGTCTTCACTGACCTATCTTGGGTTCAGTGGACTGGTCCCGCTTACCTTTAAGGAGATTGTATGTCTAATCTATATAATGAAGCCTTGCTTGAGAACCTCTTTGAAGAGGGTCTTGAGTTAGGTCTAAGTGACGAACAAGCCGAAGAGTATGCTTGGGCTAAGTTTGAGGAGAAAAGCTTATGAAGGCTATTTTTGATTATGCCGTTTCGGTAGTGATTGTAGCGAGTCTGATTGGTGGATTCGCCTTTGCCCTCAATACGTCTTTAGGCATTCCTGATGTCAACTTTAGTCACTCGACTGGTGATTGTGTCGAAGTTATTAATTATGAAGAAGGAGACAATTACTCTTGTGAAAACCTTCCTTCTAAATTCAATCATGTGTGGGTAAAATAACATGAATGCTGAAACTGTAGAAGAGATCACTATACTTCAAAATGCCTTAGTTGCATTGAATGAGGGTGCTAGTGACGAAAAACAAATGGCTATGGAAGCGTTAGAAGGAATGCTTCTGAGTAAAGTTCAAACTTTGTTGGAGTACGAGAAGAATGCCAATAATACCTATTGAATCTAATCGTATGCCAGAACATGGTGGTCCTCAAGATCGTGGTAGTGCAGATGCCTATTATGGTCGCAACTATGACCCTCATTGGTATCCCTTAGGGACTCACAAAGGTGAGCGAATTGAAGTTTCTTCGATGTCACTAGATGAGATTGAAGAGTATAAATATGGATACGATAACGAGCAAGACCGCAAAGATTGGGGTTAGCAGAAAGGAAATAAAATGAAGTTAGCAGTTCTAGGAATTACTGTGGTCGCCCTTACAGGATGTCAATCTATTGATAGTTCTCCTGCACGACTACTCCACGCTGTTGAAGAATGCTCTATGGTAGATGTTCCCGTATACGGTATGGTAAATCGCCCAGCCTCATCTGGTGAAGTATTGGGTGGAGCTATCATTGGCGGACTGATAGGTAATCAGTTTGGCAAAGGTGATGGTAATACTGCAATGACCGCACTGGGAGCTATCGTAGGAGGCAGTTCTGCCGGTGAACGAAAGACTGAACGTGTGATAGTAAGCTACAACAAAGAGAGACGTTGTACCACTGTCTACAGATAATAATCAGTCCCCTTAGTTCAGCTGGATAGAACAACGGATTTCTAATCCGTAGGTCGCAGGTTCGAATCCTGCAGGGGACGCCAAAACAAAGAAAGGATCTTAAATGATCAAATCACGTAATACGCCTACCACTAAGTCGGCAATCAATAATGACGAGATGTCATTACTTCTATCTGAGTTTATGGATAAGTGTGATAGCATTGAGCAAAAATTGGATCTGTTGATTGAGAGGCAAGAGGCAAAACTCTGTCAATGTGATGATGAAGGTGCAACAAATGAACTTAAACTTCCATAAAGCAGTTGATTTTGTAAAAAGCTTTTTTGTAATAAAGAGAGATCCAGGCGATTTAGCCAGACACCGTCTGTACTCTGATCGCTATGAAGATATGCGAATGTAATGAGGCAAAATGTATACAGTTGAGTTTGACCAAGACTGTACTGAGATCGTAGTATTAGATCAAAGTGGAGAGTTTGAAGATGTGTTAGTTTCTTTGTTTGATGACTATTGTTATATCGAACAGTACAGTAATGAAACAGGTAGATATCAAAGAATTATGCTAACATCCGAGATGTACTATAAACTTATGATGGCATGGCAATCTAGTGAAGGTGCATATATTTTAGAAAAAAATGGAAAAAGTGCTTGACAAAGGTACACTTTTATAGTATAGTGTACACATTGATTTAAAAGTTTTCACTCGACGGAGTGAGATCGTGGTGACTGAAAAATACGTGAACGTGCGTATAAGGTATTTCTCAAGAGGGTAGCGCCCTGTCCTAGCGGATGCAAGAAAGTTTGAAAGCCAGTTGAACGGGAGCGTTCAGTGCAAGTAGATACAGGTACTCCCAAGTCCTGTCCACAACCTAATTAGATGGCGTACCGGTCCCGCCCTGCATAGCAAAAAGACCGTTTTCTGGAGCGTTACTTGCTACGAGCCAGATTCTATAAAAGAGAAAGCAAGTTACGACTGTGTTGGGTGTCGATACAGTAAGAGACTAATCTGCCAAATACTGAGCAAGATAGGGCACCCCAATTTTGATGTCGTTGAGGGTCGAATGCGCCTGTAACTCAGCGGATAGAGTATCGGTCTACGAAACCGAAGGTCAGATGTTCGAATCATCTCAGGCGCACCAGTTGTAAACTAAGGAGAGAAATATGAGAGAGATGTTAATCCAAGCAGTACGAGCCCACGCAAGTGGTCATGTACAAAAGCATAAGGCTAATGTAGAAGTCTTTCTTGCAAACGCAGTAGGTGTAGGTGAGCATCCAGACGTCCTCGATTCTATTGAAAAAGAATTGGATGAAATGGCAAGATATAATGATCAAATTGAAATGATCGATAAGTACTTTAAGGAAGTCAAAGTATAACTTTTTTTGCAATCTATCTAAAGGAGATTCAGATGGAAACAGATGAAGATGTTGATAAGCCTTTGATTGATCGACCTAGTAGAGGAACTAGACTACGCAGATCATTAACCGCACGATTAGGAAGAAAGCGCATCAAGCGTGTTCGTGCTTTGATTAAAAAACGTGAGGATAGAATTAATGAAAAGCGGACTAGACCCTACAGTCGTAAAACACGCACCAGTTTTCGATACTAAGAAAGCAATTTCTTACTATGAAAATAAAGATGGTGTACCTATAAAGTATGTCTGCACTACTGATCTACTGGCGAGTGATTTGCCAGTAGATATTTTTTATCGTAAGACCCCACATCCAGAGTTCGGTAATCGATACTTTGGTCTATACAAGAATCCATACGCAGATGATGCCAGAATAATGATCACTAATGCAGATGCCGTTGAAACTTCAAAGAGGTACATATTTGGTGTGATTGAAGATAGAGATGGATTCTTATGGTATTCTCAGTGTCATCATGATTGTCTTATGTTAGACGGATCAATGATAGATGGTGGTAGAGAGTATATCAGATCAACCAATCTGAAAGGAGTTTTCAAAATCGTTGAAGGCGAGTTCGTTGAGAGACTTAATCTAGAAGATGAGGAAGACGATGAATGGCTCGGTCAAGATAGTGGTATAGAAGACTTCACAAATTATTAAATAAAAAGCTTGACATTACCATCTAATTGGCGTATACTATACTAGTATTAAAGATAAGGATAAGCTGATGATATTCTATGTTACTGGCAAATGTAAGAATAAAGATGTAGTAGAGCAATACGTTATAAACTGCTTGAAGTATCTTAACCTTCATCGCATGACTAGTAAATCGGTGATTATCAATTTCAAGAATAAGGTAGAAGGTGACGCTCAAGGGTATTGCTTTGCTATAGAGAAAGATGCCGAAGTGACGATTAGTAAAACTTGGGCTGGTAGAAAGTTGACGTTCATGGAACAGATGCAGACACTAGCACATGAGTTAGTACATGTTAAGCAGTACTTTAGAAACGAATTGTCCTATGGTGAGACTGGAGACTTTTGTTGGAAAAAACGCAATGCTGGTGGATATAAATATGAAAACCAGCCTTGGGAAAAAGAAGCCTTTAAAATGGAGAAAGAGATATTCGTGGAATGCTTTCCTTTTCACATGGAAATAAATTAAAAATTTGGGCTACTTCTGCCGTAAGGAGAAGCAATGCGCCTTCCTCACTAATAATATAAATGTGAGGGAAAAGTTGAAACAAAACCCAAGCGTGTTCAACAGCCCATACGTAATAGGAGAGCAATATGGCTACAAAAACAAAAGCGTTTAGTGCCGTTCACATAACAAATTCGAAGAGGACTTCGATAGGACGGAACCCAAAGATGTCTTCAATGAATAAATCAAAGAAGGCTAGTTATAAGAAGTATAGAGGACAGGGATAACTTGTCAAGGAATATAGTATGAAAATTGAATTAAAGGTTGAATTAGATACACTTGAGGACAAAGATTTAGGATCAGAATTCATCGATCTTATCTTGTTACTTAAAGAGCGAATTGAAATGTTAAATGAAACTGAGGAGTAATTAATGCAGTATAAAAAGAATGATGTAATCACGGTAATCACAGTAGCTGGTGAATACATTGGTAAATTTGTCGATGAAAGCGCAAGCACTTTGACAATCGCTGACCCTAAAATGCTTGTCAATGGTGAGCAAGGTATGGGTTTTGGTAATGGAGTCTGTGTGACTGGAGAGAAAGATCCATCTGATATGACTTTCTACATTGGTGGTTTAGTGTTTGTCGCTAAGACATCAGACCAGGTCGTGAAGGCTTATCGTGAGGCAACCAGCGGTTTGATCGTATGATCAACAAATCAGTTGCCAAAGTCGTCGCCGATCCAGATAACCCTGAGGAACTTTGTTTGGATTTTCCAGATGAGTTGCTTGAAGAAATGGGCTGGGTCGTCGGTGACGAACTTGAGTTTAGTGAAAAGAATGGTCACTGGATCATTCAGAAAGTGGAAGGTTCTAATGAATAATTTTATGAAAAGAAGTATCGTATTTGCTGTAGACTGTTGGCGATTGATAATGAATGTGAAGTATAATCCTTTACGTTTTATTCCAGATCCCGTTATGCAGACATACTTTATGCTTGTACTGTTTATCATGTGGAGCGCATTCTTTGGTATGGTTGTAATGTATCACATGGGATTCATGGGATACGATATCGTAACAAGTATCTGGGTTCATGTATCTATTCTAATTCCTATCGCTATTACTAACGGTGTCTTCATTGATGCTGAACGTGATGGTGCTAAGTGGATCCAAGAGTGGAGAAAGAAATGAGCGAAGAAGTAGAAGTAGGATTCAGAGTTCATCGTGCCCATAAAATGATGGACTGGGTTGAGAATGAAGTAACTGAATGGGCTGAAGGTATCGTCTTCGAACACTACGGTGTCGAAGAAGTAACTGAACTGACCCGTGATCAAATAGAAGAGATTGCCGCTGAAGCAGACAGACTAGATGAGGACTATGGAGATATCATATCTTTAGGTTTCTTTAATATTGTCCGCTGGTGGGAATCCGAAACTGAGGATTATGTTTTATGAGAATGTTGCATAAAAACGTGCTTGTGACAGAAGCAAAGCAGGAATCAAAATCTGCTGGTGGTATTATTTTAACAAAAGATATCGATAAGGCTGTAAAGCCTGCTGTCGTATTAAGCGCAAGTGTTGCAGTAGCAGTCGCTCATCCAGAACTTAGTGTTGGTACTGAAGTCTATCTAGATTGGAAAGAATCAATGCCTATTACAGTGAATGGTGAGAAAGCCGCTATCGTACACATCGATCATATTAAGGCAGTCTTGTGACAATGCCATTTGAAAGAAACTGGGCTATAAAGAACACTGAACTGTTTTTAATAGATTTGATGGATTCTAAAAAGACTCCAAGAGTGCCAAGTGCTGTGCGTAAAGAAGCGTATCGGTGCTTGAAGCACTACCCCAGTGACTATCATATGGAAGAAGCGCAACGACTAGCGCCTAGCGTATTTGGAAAATTAGATGACTGACAGTAAAATTATAAGTATATTAAGAGGCTATGAACACTGGGTTGGCAAAGATCCGTGGAAAGACATGGCAGATAGATTCGAAGAATTGGTCAAGAAGGAAAAATCTGATGAGAGTTCGAATAGGACCGTATCGGAAGAACCGAGCTGAGAAAGTTGAGATAGAGCCTTTTGATACTTGGAGTATGGATTCTACTCTGGCTCTAATAGTACATCCAATGCTGGTGCAACTCAAAGACACCACACATGGCGCACCAAATGTTGATGACGAAGATGTGCCTGAAAAATTACGTTCTACAAATGCCCCGCCAAAAGAAAATCATTATGACACTGATGCTTACTGGTTCGATAGATGGGACTGGGCTTTAGATGAGATGATATGGGCTTTTCATCAAAAAGTTAAAGATGATTGGCAAGACGAATACTACGGTCCGTATATCGAAAAGAAAAATGAGTTAGGCGAGTTTGAGTGGTTTGATAGTGAAGGAATGAAAGCACATCAAAAAAGAATGTCTAATGGATTTAGACTATTTGGTAAATATTATGAGAACCTGTGGGACTAGATTTATAAGTATAAGCATGAAAGGAAAGCTTATGAAGTATTTATTAGCACTAGCCTTAGTAGTTCTCTGTACAGTACCTGCAGAAGCAACAGATGAAACAGTAGAACTAATGCCCTTTGACTTTACAGGTCAATGTTTACCTCTAAGAGATATGGCAGAATATCTAGGAAGCACTTACGGACAAGTGCCCTTTATGCAGGGTAACAGTTGGATAGAAGTAGATGAAAGACCTATAGCGGGAGGACTGTTGATAGCAGTCAATCCTGTATCAGGCACCTGGTCTCAGGTGTTTATAGCTCCTGGCGAGATTGCTTGTATCTTGTCGTACGGAGTAAATTTACAAGTAAATGGAGCATATACCAAACCTAATGGCAACTCTAATCGAAAGCCTTAAGAAGGGCGTAGTAACGATAGATTTTACAAAAATTGATACTGGAGAGAAGCGTGTAATGCCTTGTACGCTAAATAACAGTAACATAACTATTAAAAACATAGCACCAGATAGCGACTCGATTGTAGTCTGGGCTTTAGATAAAGAAGATTTTCGGGATGTAATAGTGTCAACAATTAATGAATGGTATGAAGGTTTTCCTAATGAGTAACTGGCACGGTGGTAAAGGCAGTCGGCAGAGGAATACTGATCAGAAAAAGTTTTCTGCTGGCTATGATGCTATTTTCAACAGGAAGCAAAACGAACATGGAAGTTCAACCGATAATAAGCGACCTGACAGGGGAGCTAATAACAAAGACAGAGCGACTGTCAAGGGCTGAGTACGAACAAAAGAGAACGGTAGAGAGAGTTCAGCATTTAGCTGACGGCACTATAAAGATAGTTACAACTGACTACTTTATGACAACTTACAATGCCGCAGGTAAAAAGAGCGTAGTGTATTCTACTGGTCAACATGTAAACATCGTGGTATGATGGAGAAGTAAAATGGGAATGAAATTAGCAGGAGTTATGGCATTGATAAGCTTTGTTATGGCAGGTGCTTTCTATTGGTATTATAATGATACTCAAGAACGCATGGCAATACTGAATGAGAATAATGCAAAACTTGAAGTGGCTGTACAGACTAGCGAGGCGGCAGTCGAACAACTACAAGTGGATTTTCAAAGAGCAAGCGAAGAACTCAATAAAGTAAATACTGAGTTTGCTGATATCCGCAGACAAAATAGAACACTCAGCGATAAGTTGGGTAGACATGATTTAGGCAATCTGGCAGAAAATAAGCCAGGTCTAGTAGAGAGAATTATAACTGGAGCATCTAACAAAGCAGGTAGATGTTTCGAACTACTGTCTGGTGCTGAACTAACAGATAAAGAAAAGGAGGCAAAAAATGGCAAATCATTCAATAGCGAATGTCCTTGGCTTTTTGATCGTTACGTCACTACTGATTAGTGGATGTACATCTATGCCTCAGAAGATTGAGGTGTCAGCAAAGCCAGTAGAAAAACCAAAATTAGTTTTACCGAGTGCAGATGAACTTAATCTCAGAGAGGTTGAGTGGCATATCATTACTCCCGAGAACTGGGAAGAGCAACTTGCAAAACTTAAATCAAGTGGGCGATCAATCGCATTTTTTGCTATTACGGATAAAGGGTACCAAGATTTAGGACTAAACTTCTCTGATCTACGTGCATATGTACAGCAACAAGATGCTATTATAGCCGCATATCAGGGATACTACAAGGCATCAGAAGATGCGCTAGATGACGCTAACGGACAAATTGAAAGTGCTAAAGATCAGGTAGAAGATCAACAACCTGAAGATGAAAAAACTCTTTGGGAGAAAATAAGAGGCAATTAACTTGAAAGAAGCTGATAGGGTAGAAGTTGATTATGTTGTTACCTATGAGCAAAGAAGTTTTTCAAAAGACATGCTACTAGTATGTTCGATTGGATTAAACGTTGGATTTTTATACGGGATAGTATTTTTACTGTGAGGCAAAACATATGTCAAGATGGTGGAAAATTTGGAAATACGCATTAGGTTCGTTTAATGATGAGGACACCAAGCCCGTGGAAGATCAAATCACAATCATTAGAACCGTAGTACTGCTACTCAACGCAGTAACCTGTTGCCTTATCATAGCATCAAACATAAAAAACTTATTTTAGTACTTGACATATAATACCATTCCTTGTATACTATAGAAAATGTAGAAAGGAATGATATGCGTGAAGGATATTATGATTACATGCTTAGACGAAATCGTGAAGAGGACAATAAGATGAGTATTAAAGATAAGTACGTTGTGGTTGACACAGTAGCGACATATAGAATGCGTTACGTAGTCTCTATGGAAGAACTTCAAGAAGAAAATCCCGCTTATCCTGTAGACGCAGAGTGGGCGTGTGACTCCGTTACGTGTGAAGAAGTTGAGGAGTTTTCTCAGAAGTATTTGGGTGAGCAGATTATTGACCACTATGTGGTTGATGAAAACGCCATCATAGATACCTTTGATAAAGATAATGACTATCTTAGCGAATGGACACGTGACCAAAAACTTGAACACATTCGATGTTCCCTTATACATAATAAAGATAATGGAGACATCTATGATTAAAATATACGGCTCACCAAATTGTATTTGGTGTTTAAAAGCAAAGCAACTATGTGAGAGCATGGAACTAAAACACGACTACATACTAGTCGATGATATTGGGTTCGATGAGTTCTCTAAGAAATTCCCTGGCATGAAAACTGTACCACAAATAATGTGGGATGAAGTTCATATCGGTGGATACCAGGAGTTCGCTGTGAAAGTGAATGAATATATAACTAAAGAAAGTGAGGAAAGTGATAATGACTAAATCAGAAATCTTGGAAAGCCTGAAGGCAGGTAAAGTTGATCTTGAGTTTATCAAGGCTGACGGTACTCTGCGTAAAATGATCGCCACTTTAAGTGACGATTTTATCGTGTATGAAAATGCACCAACAAACTCAAAGAAGCAAAACGAATTCGCTTTGCCTGTTTGGGATACTGAAGCAAACGGTTGGCGCTCATTTAGGTGGGATAGCTTGAAATTGGTAAACGGAGTAGACATTCCTGCTGGAAGCTTACTCAGTGCCGCCTAACATCGTAACCGAGAATTGTTCTGATCACATCATTCGTCTTATTAAACGAGATGTGAATCAGACGATTCTGCCTAAGTTTAGTTTCAACTCTGTCGTGGATGGGCGTATCAATATACTGATACCTCATCTACCGCCAGATCAAGTTGATCCAGAAGAAATTAAAAGATACGACTTGATCGTATTTTTTAACTATTGGCAACAGCAAATGTATAATCTATTCTTAGATGTACCATATTCAAATGGTATTGTAATGAGAGATGCTATAGATCCTATTGTCACACACGAAAAGCCTAGACTAAGCACTAATATCTTATATGCAGGAAATATGGATAAAGGACTTGATATAGTTTTAGCCTCGTTTAAAAGACTCACAAAGCGCAAATTTCCTAATGCTAGACTTATAGTATGTACCGATAGAGGCAATAAAAGAAAGCTACCTTCGCATTTAGAGGGTCTAGAAAGTGAATTGATTTCTAATACTAAGATCGATTGGTATCGAAAATGTGATGATGATTTTATGAGAGGCGTATACTATAGAAGTCATATATTTGCATATCCTACAGATTATCCAGAAGTCTCGTACACTCCTTTGATACGAGCAATGTCTGCATCCTGCTTTTGTCTACACTCTTCTTACGGCTCATTACCAGAGACTTCATTGAGCAATACGTCTATGTATGGCTATGATGAAGACAGACTCCAACACGCCAACAAATTTACAAGTGAACTAGAAGGAACTCTTAACATATATAATCATAAGGGACTCAGGGCATCGATGATGCGTGAACTAGAAAATCGAAAGAGTTCTATTGATGATGTATATAACTGGAAAAAACGATCTTACCAATGGAATGATCTTCTATTAAATCTATTAACTTGAAAAAAAAGGTTGACAACCATTTCGTACTGTGTTAATATACGTTATAACTTGATGGAGTAACACATGGCAAAAGCTAAAACAAAACTGCCTCGTAGAGGCAAAACTCAACGATCTCTCGAAGAGGGTCATATTGGATATGAGACCACAGACTGGTCTAATATTTCTGCTGATGATTATCAAAAGAAAATTACAGAGACGATGCGGCACTATGGATACTTCTATGAGAAGAAAGCCTATCAGTCTTGGATGCTTGCTTGGATAAAAAAGAATATGCCAGAGAGTGTCGAGAACTTTAAGGCTGCCGAGTCTTGGAGATGCACTTCAACTATGTCCAGCTTGTGTAAGATGGAACTCAATGGATGTGTTCTGCCTGAGTCGAGTAAAGATTTTCAACTAAAGCATGTTGAAGAACTGTTAGCGACTGGTAAAGTAAACCGTGAGTCAAACGTTCAGTTAGATGATAACGATGAGCCAGTAAAAGCTCCTAAGCGTAAGACTCCTCATGAGTTACTTGCTGAAAAGACTAACGAGTTTATTGGCGAAATCGAAGGATGTGTAGATGATTTCTTCACTGGAGATTTAGATAAGGATTGGTCTTTGTATGATGAGATGCGTAAACAGAATACTGCGGCTCAGACTGCAAGAGATACCATCTCATACTATGCTGGAGTCAAAGAAGAACTCCGTGAGTTGATTGAAGATAAGACTGAGGATCTTGTTGAAGGTTACAGTCATATGACTATCAAAGAACAGAAGAAGTTCTACGATTTCATATCAGAACTAATTTCTGATTGTGAGAAGTTTATCATTAGTAAGAAAGCTACACGTAAGCCTCGAACTAAGAAAGCAACTCCTCTGAGTAAGCAAGTCGAGAATGTATTATACCTCAAGGAATCACTTGAATATAAGATTGCGAGTGTCACGCCAGAACAGATGGTAGGTGCCCACGCATTGTATCTCTTCAATACTAAGACAAGGGTTATGAAGTATCTTGTCTCTGATCGAAGAGATGGATTCCTCGTTAAAGGTAGTACCATTCATGGCTATGACCAAGAAGAGTCCTTCAAGAAGATGCTGAGAAAGCCAGAAGCTATGATTGAGACGATAGGCAAAGCTACTAAGTCTAAAGCACTTAAAGAGTTTAAGGCTTTGAAGACTAAGCAATCTACAACAGATGCCCGTATCAATAGAGATACTGTTATCTTGAAGATAATCAGATGACGAATGTTATCGATTTCTCAAAGTACCGGAAACAGAGGTCAGAAGAAATAGCTGACCTCAAAGAAGACGTTCATATCTTAAACAAGAAGATTGCACAGAGGTTCTCTGTAGATGTAGCGCATGATGTAGTGTCTGCTATGTCAGAATTAGGATATGATGTTACCGAAAACTATGAGTCAGTGCTTGACATTATGGTTCTAATCGAATCAATAAGAGCATTGATACATAGAACTTTAGGAGAAGAGTATCACTTTCAGAGTGTATCAGATAGAATATTTGCTGATAGTGATATGGACTGTGAGACTGCCTTGTTCGATTTTTTAGATGAGATGGACGAATCTGAAAATGATCCTATATAATTTACTTGACAAACCGATCAGTTTGTGTTATATTAGTAAGATAATTAATTCAAACTAGGAGAATATTATGATACTGGTTGACCTAAACCAAGTTATGATTTCCAACATGATGATGCAAATGGGAAATCACCAAAATGCCCAGGTAGATGAGAATATGCTTAGACATATGATACTCAACTCCCTGCGGTTCAATAGACAAAAGTTTCACCGAGAATTTGGTGAACTTGTAATATGCGCTGATGATAAAAACTATTGGAGACGCCAAGTATACGCCTACTACAAAGCAGGTCGTAGAAAGGGTCGTGAAGAGTCAGAGTTAGATTGGAATGCAATCTTTCAAGCACTCAACAAAATTCGTGATGAGTTAAAAGAGTTTTTTCCATACAGAGTAATCCAGATCGAAACTGCTGAAGCAGATGATATCATTGGTACGATTGTTCACAAAGAAGGTGAGCAGTTAAACACTGGTAGTAATCCAATACTTGTTTTATCTGGTGACAAAGACTACATTCAACTACAGAAGTACGCAAATGTAAAGCAGTATGATCCCACACGTAAGCGTTGGATCTCAAACTCTAATCCAGAGGCTTACTTACATGAGCATATAATTAGAGGCGATAAGGGTGATGGTGTTCCTAATGTCCTGTCAGCCGATAATGTTTTCGTTATGAATATCAGACAGCGACCAATTACCAAGAAAAGGTTGCTTGAATTCTCTGATATAAATACTATGAATGAGGAAGTGAAACGCAACTACATGAGAAACAAAGCTGTGATTGATTTGGAATTAGTTCCTGATAGAATCAAAGATCAAATTCTCAACGAATACGAGGCAGAAAATCCTAAAGATAGAAGCCAATTGTTAAACTACTTCATTAAGAATAAACTAAGAAACTTAATGGAAAGCATATCGGAGTTTTAATATGACTACAAAATCACTAGCAGAGATTACTGCTGAAGTTTGCGAATTGAAGAGTACATCTGAGCAAGTCGCATATCTGAAAGAGAACAATAGTAAAGAATTGAGAAATATTCTTATCTTAATGTACGACAAGAAATGGAGTTTTTCAATTCCAGCGACACCACCTCCATACAAGGAGTCAGTGCATAGTGAGACGCATGGCATGTTGTATCGTGAGGCTCGTAAGTTGGCATACTTTGTCAATGAAATGAAAGAGGGTGAAAACCTTACTCAGGTAAGAAAAGAGTCCTTGTTCATTCAAATGTTGGAGTCTGTTGATGCTGATGATGCTAAACTACTCATTCAGATGTTAGCAAAGAAACCTTTTGCCCAATTAACTGCTGATACGATCAACGAAGCGTTTGATGGTATTATCTCAGAATCAGTAGATATGCCTCCAGCTAAGAAGAAACGTGGTCGACCACCAAAAGCAAAAACCACTGAATAAATCTAAACTTAAGTTACCAAAGGCACAAGTGAGATACGAATGGCTAAGGGCAAGAATAAGAAGTTCCGTGAATGGATTGAAGAGGAGTCTCTCAAGGATGAGGAAGACATGCGCTTTCGAAAGAAAGACTCCAAGCGTTACGATAAACGTAGGGCAAGTATTCAGAAGGCAAGACGCCAGAAGAATAAACAAAAGGCAAGTTTTTTTGAATAAAGGGTTGACTATACTATGAAAGTGTGCTATAGTACACTTATAAATGAAAGAAGGTTATAATATGAATAAAGATGAAAAATTAATACTGGTCGACTGTGATGGAGTCTTGGTCGATTGGCTACATAGTTTCTCTATGTGGATGGAAGAACATGGATATAAAGAGTTATCCACTCCTAATGAATGCTACGACATTCACACTACTTACGGTATCACTAAAGAGAAAGCTAGGGAACTAGTTAAGTACTTTAATGAAAGTGCTACTATGTGCTGTTTGCCTCCTCTGAGAGATTCAGTTAAGTACGTGAAAAAAATCCATGAAGAACTGGGATACGTGTTTCACTGTATTACTAGTTTGAGTTTAGACAGGCATGCAGGTCAGTTAAGAAAACTGAATCTTGATAATCTGTTTGGTAAGACTGTCTTTGATAAGCTTGTATGCTTAGACACTGGTGCTGATAAAGACGATGCACTAGCGCCGTATCTAGATAGTGGCTGTATGTGGGTTGAAGATAAGCCCGAGAATGCAGAACTTGGTGCTAATATGGGGTTGAATGCGATTCTAATCAATCACCCATTCAGCAAAGACTGGCACCATGATGAAGTCACTAAGGTAGATAATTGGAAAGAAATCTACGAAATGCTCAGTTAAGAGCGCAACTTAGATATAAATATCCATTAGATGGGTACACTTGAAGGCAGTCACACTGCCTTTTATCTTAATTACTGGAGTTACTTAATGCCTATATACACGTTTGAGAATACTAAAACGGGTGAACAAATTGAAGAAATGATGAAAATGGACGCACGTGAGGATTACCTGTCTGCCAATCCCCATATGAAACAAATCATCACTAAGGCACCTGCTCTTGGTGATCCACATCGTATGGGAGTAATCAAGACTCCCGATAGCTTCAATTCATTAATGAAAAACATTCATAAGAATAGTCCGGGGTCTAAAATTCAAACTAGATAACCATAAGGATGTTTCATGCCTGCACAACAACAGCAACGACTAACCAAAAGGCAAAGACGAGTTCTCAGACAACAAGGAATACTAGACCAAGACAATAATTTTTCACACGGATTCTCTATAAGTAGTGACATTCGCCCAATGACAGACAATCAAGCTGTAGCGTTTGAGTCTTGGGAAAGTGGAGTAAATCTAATGCTACACGGCATTGCAGGAACAGGTAAAACGTTTCTGGGTCTATACTTCTCTCTGAAAGAAGTCATGTCGAAAAACACTCAATATAAAAAAGTCTTCATTGTACGATCAGTAGTTCCTACTAGAGATATTGGCTTCTTGCCTGGCTCTCAGAAAGACAAGATGAAAGTCTACGAAGCACCGTATTACGATATTGCATCCAAGCTATTCAATAGAGGCGATGCATATGAGATTCTAAAACAGAGAAATAATGTCGAGTTTATCTCTACATCATTCTTAAGAGGATCTACATTTGATGACTGTATCATTGTCGTAGATGAGGTACAGAATATGAGTGACCAAGAGTTGCACACAGTAATGACACGTGTAGGAGAAAATTGTAGAATTATTTTCTGCGGCGATGTTAAGCAAGATGACCTTACTAGTGAACGCAAGAAAGAAATGTCTGGACTACGATTGTTCATGAAAGTGATCAAGAAGATGAAAGAGTTCAACTTTGTTGAGTTCGAAGCATCCGACATTGTTCGAAGTAAGCTAGTAAAATCATACATCATAGAACGAGATAGACAAGGACTATAAATACTCTTATGAATGATTATAAACAAAAACTTAAACAGATGACCGAACTCAATGCAGATGGAAATGAGAATCGTGGACGTGAGGGCGAAGAACTCTTAGTTGAGATCACGCCCGAGTGTGCAGGAAATCTAGGTCAAATGGGATGGGACTTTGGGGAAGATCAAGACTTCCCCAATACCCAAGAACGTAAATTAAATAGAAAGCATATGTTGAGAGGCTAACATGTCAGTAGAACAACCAAGAATTAGAATCTTCTTATTAGAAAACGGAAAGAGAGTTGCACATCAATTTGTACAAGCAGAAGTTGATGCGTTTCTAGCAGATAACGCTGGATCAAGTTTAGTAAGGTAGTCATATGGCAACCACTGCTCTTTTAGGTGCAAACTCAAATATTGCAAGCGATCAAGGCGGCGACGCATTCTTTGCTGGCAATACTGATGTTGGCGAAGAGATCACTAGACTACCTCCCGTGTACGCAAACGATGGATATTCAGTAAACGTGTCTTTTGAGGATGCTAATGGTGCCGCAGTAACTTCTGTGTCTGTCCCTAACAATGTAAATTTTAATTACTCTACTGGCTCTGACAATGTGACTATCACCCAACAGAATGATCCATTCAATGTTTCATATTCCTGTCTTATGGAAGATTACACAACTCAGACCTTCGCTACTCATACAGCCGCACTAGCGGCATCTGATCCTGCGTTACTCACGTTGATCTCTCTAACTATTCCGGATCCTGTGACTATCGAAGAATCTCATGTATTTACCACATCCGACTCGGCAATCACATTGAATCAGTCAAACCACTTTAAGGCTCAAAGCTTTATAAGTATTGTACAAGCACTAGCATAGAGGAGTAAGCATATGCCAATGGCAGCCAGAAACACTGACGATATTCTTACGGGTCATCCATGTGATGTCACCTCAACTATCGTAGCAACTAAAGCAGTTAAGGTATTCATTCAAGGTCAAATGGCAGCCGTAGTGGGAGATGCTATAGCTCCTCACACCATTCTTGCTGGCTCATCTTGTGTTCCTCATGCCGCTGTAACTGGTCCAGGTTCAACTAAAGTATTCTGTGGAGGGTTTCCTGCAAACAGAGTAGGAGATGTTGCCGATATGGGAGCTATCATAAGCGGTTCATCTAAAGTCATCATAGGCGGATAAAGTGGCGGATCAAAAAGCTGAAACAGTATTTCAGCAAGTGATACAAGAACAACAAGGCGAACCTAAAGAAAAGAAGAGACAAGAAGCTGAAGACCACTTCGTCAATTTTTTGGGTTATAACAGATCAGACGCTAAAACTCTATCAGAAAGATTTAGTAAAAAATATAAAAAATAGCTTGACATTTGGATCTACCTGTAGTAGAATGATAGTTCAAATGAGAGGAATTTTATGTTTAAGCATGTAGATCATGGTCACATTTTCGAAGAGTTGTCTGCGGAAATCACTGACAAAGGCAGAATGTACACCACACCAAGTGGTCAGATTCTCCCGTCCGTAACTACAGTTTTAGGAGTACAAGACAAATCAGGTCTTGATCGCTGGAGAAAACGAGTAGGCGAAGAAGAAGCAAATCGAGTTATGAACCAAGCCGCTACACGTGGTACTGCTGTTCACCAACTCGCAGAAGACTACGTGAACAACGCTGTCGATTGGAATAAAGGTGCAATGCCTGCTAATCTATTCACGTTCAATACAATCAAACCACTGCTAGATCAAAGACTAGATAACGTCTGGATTCAGGAAGCACCGCTCTATAGCGAAAGGCTCTCTGTAGCAGGTCGTGTGGACTGTATTGCTGAATGGGATGGTCAATTATCGATCATCGACTATAAGACCTCTAGACGACCAAAGAAGCTGGAGTATGTTCAAAGCTACTTCATTCAGGAGTCAGTATATGCCGCTATGTTCTTTGAAAGAACTGGTGTTCCTATCAAACAAATCGTGACTGTGATTGCAGTTGACGATAATGATCCTCAAGTATACATCGAAAAGCCTATGGATCATCTCCATAAGTTCATTGCTCTCAGAAAGAAATACAAAGATATTAATAATATTTGATAAAAAGGTTGACTTTAGTGTTGAACCTGTTATTATATACAAGTAATAGATTTTACGGGGCAAGATATGACAATACCGATGAAAGAGAAGTTTTTTGCTGAAGGCAATACGCTTCCTCAATGCGTTAATCCAGGCTGTACACGTAACGTACAAGTACGAGCATGGTCAAACTGGTCGTTCAAAACCGAATGTGGTACCTGCTATAAAGCACGTGCTACAGGTAAATTCGGTAAAGCAATGGAAGGCATTACTATTCACAAGAAGAAGCACTGTGAGAATGTTGACAGTCATCTTGGGTGGAAGTGTCCTGTCGATCAGAAAGCATGGGTCAACTTAGGTATGCTGAATGCACTAGACTTAGAGCATTATGACGGCAACCACAATAACAATGATCCAGAAAATGTCAAGACCATATGCAAGCTGTGTCATGGCAAGAAGTCAATGATATTCAACGATTTCAGTAACCAGAAATCATCAGCCAGATTTTTTAGCGGAGTATAGTATGATTAGTATATTGAAAGAAACAACTGACTGGGATATGCCTAAGGGTGAGTACCATGTCGATCAGAATGGTCATCTAGTGGCTTATCAAGCTCCAGAAGCAGAACTGAAAGTATTCAGTACGCCAATGAAGCAGTTCTCTAAGTCCAGAAGAAAGTTTAAAAAAGTTGGTGAATACGCAAAATAAAGGTTGACATTCTTGTTCGACCTGCTATAATTGTAGTTCATTAGATAGAGAGATAAGCATGACTTATTACACCCACACCAAAGACCCCATCGGATGTTTCACAGAGAAAGAGGTAGGCAACTATTTCGAGTACAGCAACAACGATGATCCGTTCAACTGGTGTGAGGACTTCCCACACAAGATATGGGTAGGTGATGTCGTTGGTCAAGGCTATCGTTATGGCATAGTCAAGAAGACTGTTGCCTATATTGCTGTAGACGAGGATGAGTTCGGCTTGCCTGTGCTAGAGAAATGGCAACTGAAGAAAAATGTTGAATATTTTGTAAATTAAAGGTTGACATTGCCAGAGAACCTGCTATTATATAATAGTAAATGGAGATAATAATGAATATAAAAACTAAAGAAAAAATAATCCAACTCTGGCAAGAGTACAATGCTATCATGGCTAATGCTTGGCCAGGCGATGAGCAAGAAATTCTAGATCAGATTGAGGCTCTCGGTGGGCTACATATGGAGGACGAAGCATATGCGTGAAGTTGAAATGTTAGAAACTTTGAAGAAAGATTACCTTGGCATGGGATTCAAAGTTGAGATAGACAAGTACCATCTGAAGGGCATTGCTGAAGGTCTAACTACTACAGAGACCATGCGATTTGTTGATTGGGAAGATGCTTGCGATTGGGCTGGTAAAGCAACGATGAATGTATCTTGTCCATACGTAGTCATGGAACTGCGTAATCCTATTACTGGTGAAAAGGAGAACTTCTAATGAAATTAGTAATTCAAACTCAGTTCAAAGAGAACTATGGCGCCCATGACTGGGACGGTAAGGGCGAGTGTCCACAGTACTGGAAGTTCAAGGGTGGCGAGACTTATGTATTCAACAACCTAATTCCTAATGATGTGACTCGCATCCAGGAATCTGGTATTCCAACTCTAACTCGATTGATCGAGAATAGGGACGAGTCCTTCGAGGAATATATTCTCGACTGGTCGTTCGAGGACAATGATGCGGTCGTGTGCGATGCTTGGGAAACGCCATGGCAACTAGAGCATATTAAGGGCGAGTGGATCGCTAGCCGTACTCAGCGTAGTGGCGAGTATTCTTCATGGAAGAAAGATATATCTGCTATTCACGAAATGTTTATCATGTCGCCAGGAGGAGTACGATCTGGCTATAAGAAGGAGATCGAAGTAGAAAGTGGCGAGATATTTTCTTATAGCGAATATCATGAGCGTCAGAAGCCTGTCATTGAGACAGAATATGATGGTATGGAGGTTGTGGTACCAATCAGTGTGAGTATACACTGATGAGGTGGATAGGCTGGGTATTTAATACGATTGCGTTTTTGTTCAATCTAGTATTATATCTAGTTGTTATGTTTTTCCTGCTCGGCTTAATTTTAGTGTTGACAGGACTGGTCTAATATTGTATAATGGAGAAATGAATATGTGGGTAGCAAAACCAAACTTGAATAACAGCATCGGTGTCAAAGAATTTGCCACTGCTAAAGAAGGCGCAGAGTACCTAGAAGAGTACACTGGCATTGAGATGGCTTACGACCGAAATCGTAAGACGAAAGAGATCACCTACGATTGGGAGATCATTGATAAACTATGGGAAGAAAAAACATGTACTATTTAAAATTTACAAAAGCCAATGGCTGGTCGTCATTGTATGAGATGTTCACAAAAGAACAAGTGAACTGGTTGAAGGTAGCCCTCGTAGGCGAAGGCATTGACGAAGATCAAATTGAGATTGGTGAAATGTCCTCATGAACATTTTTGTGCTTGAAGATTGCCCAGTAAAAGCGGCAGAAGTCCAGTGTGATAAGCACGTGGTCAAGATGATCGTGGAGAGTGGTCAAATGCTATCTACGGCTCATCGTATGCTTGACGGCAATCTTGAAGTCTACATAAATGCGAATGGTAGAAAAGCTAGACGTTACAATCTATCTGATTGGCGCCAACAAGTTCTATATAAAGCTGTACATTATCATCATCCGTGTACTGTTTGGACTATGGAATCTAGTGACAACTACCAGTGGCATTGGAAACACCTTGAAGCCTTATGTGCTGAGTATCGATTCAGGTACGGTAAGATACATAAGACTGAGACTACTATTCTAGAGGCATTGAGAACTATGCCTAAGAATATTCCTATTGGCGAGATGACAAAGTTCAGGCTCGCAATGCAATCGAATCCAGAGTGTATGAATGAAGAAGACATCATAGGCTCATACAGGTCATTCTATCAAACGAAGCAGACCAGATTCAAAATGAGATGGACAGACAGACCTGTCCCTAATTGGTTTACTTATCAGGAGAATGCGAAATGAAGTACTTTAAAATAGAACCCACATACAAGAAGTCACTCGTAGAACATTACGTATTCCGTAGGCCACTCTCCGATCTGACTGATGATGGTCCCGAAGGCAACATAGCAACATTGATCAAAGAGATTGGTTGGCGATGGGGCGATTTCATTGCCACTGTTCCAGAAACCGAAGATGAAATCACCGAGTGGTTATCATATCGTGATGATGGTGCCTATAGTAACTTCTATGATCTAGCGATAGATTATGGTCTGACGGAAACTGATGAGAACGGAGAAGAGGTTCTACCTCCATCGAAGTCCATTCAAGAGATGATTGAGGGATTGCTACTTCCCGACCTTGATGACGATTTTGTACAGATTACCGAAGATTATCCAGAGGCTGAGATGCAATCGACTTGGGACGGTTGTTGGGAAGACTGGACACTCAATACGGGCTACAAAGGTCCAGAGCTAGAAAATCTTGAATCTATCATCGAAGAGGTTGAGGAAGCATACTGTGAAGACTATGAAGAGGGTGTTGAGGCTCTTGGATGGGTATTCGGTGAGTGTGAGTATGAGATGCATTGTAGACCCATGATCACTCAGATTGATGCTGATGGAGAGGCAATCGGTGAGCCGATGCAAAGTGAAAGTGATGAATGATGGATTCAAATGGTTGGACGATTGGCTTGAGTCACTGTCTGAACTTTCGATTAGGCTGTTAATCTTCTTTGGAGTAGGACTATGGATTGTAATTGCTTGCGTAATAGTGTACAATCTATTTTCCTATGAGCCAGAGATAGAGTATACGTTTCATGGTCATCCGATAGACGTTAAGGAATTGAAAAAAGAGGATAACTAATGGAACTAGACATCTACGGAAATCCAATAGGAACTAAGTATCCAGGAGAAGACGGTTGTCCTGAAGGTATGATGTGTATTCCCGAAAGCGAATTTCATATGCAACTTTCAGCGGCAGGTATGGAATATGATGAAACATCAAGAGAGATCCAGCCAGTCAGTGACGCAGAAGCAATCATCGACTTCACAAAGGATTTGCTATTTTTAGACATTAGCGTGATACTTAACATGGCAGTTCCTCTCACTATATTTGCCATATATGGCTTAACTATCTATGCTGGAGTGAAATACATACAAAAAAAGTTCTCCTAAACCGAAAATAATGGTTGACTTACTGGTGGATCCTGTTATTATGTAATCTGAACTAGAGAAAAGGACAGATTATATGGAACTCCAAGTTGTCGAAATCCCAAACATTCATGCTTTTCAAGGCATGATTCCTGCTGGTAAAAACTTGACAGTTTATGAAAAAGGTACTGATCCCTTAGATGGATATGTACTCTACGGCTTCGATGAAATCGGCATGTTTGATGCTGAATTCAAAGTTCCTGCCTATTGTTTTTGTTAAAAAAAGTGAAAATAATGGTTGACATTCTGGTCAGTCCTGCTATTATATACGTATAGATAAGGAGAAAGCAATGTTTTCACAAAAATCAGTTCTAGCCCGCTTACTCGCTAATGAGAATATTAGCGTCCAGCAGGGCAATTTTGAGACTGCCTTCTTTGATGTCGAGAATCGTGTTCTTGGTCTTCCTCTCTGGAAAGAGATGTCGGCTGATGTTTACGATCTTCTCGTAGGTCATGAAGTCGGTCACGCATTATACACACCTTCTATTGAAAAGATCAAAGTCAAAGGTGTTCCATTCTCATACGTTAACGTGATTGAAGATATTCGAATTGAGAAAAAAGTTCTCAACAAATATCCTGGTCTGGTTAACAACTTTAAACGTGGTTATAAAGAGTTAGTTGATATAGACTTATTCGGTACCAAAGATAAAGACGTTAATGAGATGGGTTTCATGGATCGTCTCAATATCAAAGCCAAAGGTCGTGACCTTGTTGATGTAAAGTTCTCGGAAGAAGAGCAACCTTACGTTGATATGGCGATGAATGTTGAGACCTTTGAAGATGTTGAAAATGTTTGTCATGAACTGGTTAGCTGGCTTGGTCAAAAATCTGAAGATCAAGATCAATCTGAAGAGAATGCCATGACTAGTGATCAACTTCAGGATCTTATCGATCAACTTAAAGATGAAGACCAGACACCACCTCAAAGTGATGAAGGTCAGTCTGATGAAGATGAGAACGGTGAGGAATCTAGTGACTCATCTAGTGACTCAGAAGAGGGTGATGAAGAGGGAGAAGAAAGTTCTTCTGATGCCAAAGCCACTGAGACTGAAGATGAGTTAGAAGAAGACGGTGAAAAGTCTATCGCTGGTAAAGGGGCTGACAATCCTCCAAGTGATCTTCCTGAAGTAGAGACTGATAAGGCTCAAAGAGAAAACATGTCTGATCTGGTTGAAACTGGTTCTACTTTTCTACAAGGCATGACTCGCCAAGCGTTTGAACTACTAACCGCTGATTATAAGACTGTGCTTCAGAGCCGTATAGCCCATGATATCAAACTTGATGGTCTGGGTTACGAGTTTATGGAGCCAGAGGTTAGCTATGATACTTTCATGGCTGAGACCAAGCAAGTTGTAAACTTGATGGCTAAAGAATTCGAGATGCGTAAGGCTGCCTTTCGTTCAGCCCGTGCCCGTACCTCGACTAAGGGTTCACTTGATGTTAACAAGCTTCATTCATACAAGTATGATGACCAGTTATTCAAACAGGTGACTACTCTTGCCGACGGTAAAAATCACGGCATGATTATGCTAGTCGATTACTCTGGGTCAATGTACCAGCGTATGCCTGCTGTAATGCGCCAGACTATTGCTCTAGTGATGTTCTGCAAGCGAGTAAACATCCCGTTCGAAGTTTATGGGTTTACTACTCGCCGTGCTAACACTGTAGAGTTTACTGAAAAGCTGAAAGCCGCTTCGAGCAACCTAACTCGTTTTGAGTATGATGAATTGCAATTGAACCAGTTGTTCAGTAACAAAATGTCTAAATCGGATTTCAATCTAGGTATGCGTACCTTCTATGATCAAATGTATAAGCTACGTTACTTGCCTTCACTGGAAGACTTTGGAAGTACTCCTCTGAATGCCGCATTACTCGCTACTCAGTACCTGATCCAAGACTTCATGAAGTCTAATCCAGTACATAAGCTGAACCTAGTCACTCTAACTGACGGTGAAAGTGACCGAGTATTTTTGAGGTCTGGTGTTGACAACTCTTTTGCAAGCCGTGACTATGTGATGAACATCAACGGCAAGAAAGTTGATCTTCACATGGGTTGGGGAGATTCTCGCAAAAACACTGCCAAGATATTGAATGCTGTTACTGGTCCTAACGTGACCACAGCCAACTTCTTTATCTGCGACCGTCGTGATTTCAAAAATGAGTTATACACGATCCTGCCTTACAAGCATTCTGCTCAACAGGTAGCCCGTAAAGAGATGACCAAAAACGGTGTCTGGGTAGTCGAGAAAGAAAGTGGATATGATCGCCGATTCATTATGGTCGACAAGTCTTCCAGCATGTCAGGTGAGACTGATGATTTCGAAATCGAGGCAACTGCTACCCCAGCCCAGATCGCCCGTGCTTTCAAAAAGCATAGCGGATCTAAGAAAGGCAACCGAGTGGTTACCAAAAAGTTTGCGGAATTAGTCGCATAAAAGTGAAAATAAGGGTTGACATTGTGGTCAATCCTGTTAAAATACTTGTATAAATTGAGAAAAGTGAGTTATATTATGAAAAATGTTCAAGAAAAAATGCAAGCGATCAGTGCCGCTCAGAATGCCTTTGCTACTATAGAAAGTATTCGACCAGGTGCGATACCTCATGAGACTAAGGTACTGTTAGCTGAACTGAAAGTCGATCTAATGGATATCCAAGATGCCCAAGAAGAGGAAAACGCTTCTGGTCCATTCGGAGAAATGGACAAAGTAGTTGATAATTTTTTTGAAAATAGTGCATTTAATGGTTGACATTGTGGCTAGACCTGCTATACTACTTGTATAGATTGAGATAAACCGAATGACTGGAGACTATATTATGATGAATTTATCCGAAACCCAAGCCAATCTTCTTGATGCGTTTGTAACGTCCCACGAAGGTCAGGCTTCTTTTGAACGCCAAGAGATGTTCAAATTTGCTGAAGAGAATGGCTACACTGGCTCTGCCGCTTACACTCTGATGAAACAACTGCCTCGAGTAGGTCGTGGTGTTTACCAGATGATCGGCTCAGGCAATGTCGTTCCTATGACTCCGCAGGTATCGCCTCAAGCAATACCTCAACAAGCGGCACCAGCCGCACCTGTCGCCGCTGTCGGCAAAGTACAGTCTACTTCTTCTGAAGAAGTTTACGTGCCTAGTGCTGATTCCACTTTCGTAAAGTGGGGCTACTTCAATGACGTTAAGAAGATTGTTCAAAGCCAATTGTTCTATCCGATGTATGTTGCTGGTCTATCTGGTAACGGTAAGACAATGATGATTGAACAAGTTTGCGCTAACCTAAAGCGTGAATACGTCCGTGTGCAAATCACTCCTGAGACTGATGAAGATGATTTGATTGGTGGATTCCGCCTGCTAAATGGTGAGACTGTCTTTGCAAAAGGTCCAGTCATCAAGGCGATGGAAGCTGGAGCGATCCTGTTGATCGATGAAATTGACCGTGGCTCTAACAAGCTGATGTGTCTGCAAGGCATTCTAGAAGGTAAGCCCTTCTTGATCAAGAAAACTGGTGAAGTGATTACGCCTAAGCCAGGGTTCAATGTCATTGCTACTGCTAACACTAAAGGTCAAGGTGATGAACAGGGTCGCTTCATTGCGGCTACGATAATCGATGAGGCATTCCTTGAGCGTTTCACGATTACACTTGAGCAACCTTACGCAACGGCTGCCGTTGAGAAGCGAATCGTTAACAACCACATGACCAAGTTCGGTGCAAACGATACCGAGTTTGCTGAAAAGTTGGTACAATGGGGTCAAGCGATCCGTAAGACCTTCGAAGATGGTGGGGTTGATGAGATCATCTCTACTCGCCGTCTCTGCCACATTGTTCAGACCTTCTCTATCTTCGGTGATCGAATGAAGGCAATTGAGTTATGTGTCAATCGCTTCGATACTGATACACGTGGGGCGTTCATCGACCTTTACACCAAGATCGATACTGGTGCATACCAGACCGATGATGTTCCTACTCCTACTGATGAAGACTTCATTGATAATATGGATTCTACCTCGTTCTAAATAGTATTAGATAATCCATTGACGGGAGCTTCGGCTCCTGTTTCAATTCAAGGGATAAAATATGTCAAGATTACAATACCTACTACTTTTAAGCATAGCATCCTTTGCCTTTTATCCAGCGGCAGAGACTGAGTTATTTGTCGTTAGCATTATGGTGCTATATTCCACAATATTTTACTACTACGTTACAGCCGTCATGATGACCATTAAAGATATATCCTTTGATTGGGAAAGTGGCATAACTGAGATGTGGCAGTGGAGGTTTATCATGTCTATGGCAATGTTGATAATATACATGCAGGAATACGTAGAGGTCTTTTACTACATACTGCCGTTCTTTGTGATAGGCATTATAGGAGACATTTTCTCTACATTACTGCTATTAGGATACATCGAGTTAGGAGAATCAAAAGATCCTCCAGATGAATGATGCATTGCGATGCAATATTAGTTCATATTGTCACATTTTGTAAAGTTAGGGCGCTCAGGCGCCCTTTTCGTATAAATAATCGTATATAATGAAAACAACTCATAGGAATACAATATGGAAATGTTGCAGTTTGTAGCTGATGTGGGCTTTCCAATAGCCTCTGCCTTAGCCGGAGGTTTCTTTGTGTTTCTCACACTTAAGTTTATTCTGGATGGAGTACTCGGAGATATTAAAACTCAAAGAGGTTTCGCTCAGGCATTAGACAATAGAATTAAAACGATGAACAATGAAGTAGTTAGAATTGATGTTTCAGTATGCCATGCGTTTGGAATTTCACCTGACTTAAACCGCATTTCAAGAGCGGATGGACAACAGGATGCAAGGAAGGATTAACAATGTTATTTGTAGATTACACCTTTGATTTGGTAGGTGAGCATATCATGATGGACAGAGAACTAAAGCCTGAGATGGTAAAGATCAAGCATGGCGATAAGTTTATGGCATCGATATCAAAAATTGAACGAGACGGTCAAGTATATGAGCAAGTCACGTTTGTCAAACACCCAGACGACATAAGAACTACAACAGATACGGATCAAAATAAGTAATGGATGTAGTAGAACTAGATTTAGCCCAGGCTGTAAGTCAGTATGGGTTCCCAATAATTGCCGCTGGCGGTTTAGGGTATTTTATATTTTATATTTGGAAATGGGTAACTGAGGAAGTTAATCCCGTTATAGATGAATCGCATATGACGCTTATTGCTTTAATCGATAGAGTGCGTATGCTGGACAACGATCTGATTAGACTTAAAACGAAGTTAGACCTTGTCCTAGAAAAACAGGAAAAAGAGAAAAATGAAAAAGAGAATATTGAAAGGACTAACACTAACACTGTCAGTAATGTTAATACCAAATCTGGTAAACGCAAGTGAGTTGACGCATGACTTTTTGTCCCCAGCCTTTAACGGTCAAGGATATAGTTCGCACATTTTGACCATTGAGCAAATACAAGCAAACAGAAAAAAGGAATTAAAGGACGAGGCGAAAGCAGAGGAAGATAGATTAGAGAGGGAACGTAAGAGTACTAACGCTTACAAATTCCAGAACAATCTGGAATCAAGAATTTATGCTACTCTATCTAAGAACATTGCAGACCAGCTTTTTGGTGAGACAGGTGAAGGAACAGTTGACGGAGAATGGTACGAAGCAACGAGTCCATTTGGGGACATTATCTCATGGAAAAGAGAAGACGGTAGAATTTATGTAACCATAAAAGATTCAAACGGTGATATTATATCTGAGTTTGATGTACCTGTTGGGGACTTTGCGTTCTAATGAAAAGATTTTTTATGATATCAGCACTGATGCTACTGACTAGCGGATGTGCTACACTTACTGAAGACTTTGGATTTCCTAATGAGCCGGAACCTGCTAAAGTAATCAAAAACGAGAATACTGAGTTTTTGACTATAAAGGGACCATCAACAGGTAAAGCAGTAGTTGCAGTTTATGGCTTTGAAGACAAAACTGGTCAACGAAAGCCGAGTGAGAGAATGGCAAATATAAGTACTGCCGTAACTCAAGGTGCTGAAGTTTGGCTGATTAAGGCTTTACAAGAAGTAGGTAATGGTGAATGGTTTCAGGTAGTAGAAAGAGTAGGACTAGAGAATTTAACAAAAGAACGGCAGATAATCAGACAAAGTAGAGCATCTGTCGGAGATGAAAGAGCATTAAGACCTATGCTGTTCGCTGGAGTATTAGTAGAAGGCGGTATTATAGGCTATGATTCGAATGTTTTGACTGGAGGAGCAGGTGCGAGATATTTAGGAGTTGGTCCTAGTACTCAGTATCGTCAAGATATCGTAACGATTACTATGAGAATGGTAAGTGTACAGACAGGAGAAGTGTTAATAAGCGTTTCAACAACAAAGACGATTATAAGCACAGGTACCTCCATGACGTTTTTTAGATTTTTTGATATGGGAACTAGCAGTTTAGAGGCAGAGATGGGCCACACTATCAATGAACCTGTAAACTACGCAGTCAGAGTAGCAATCGAGCAATCGGTTGTAGAGTTAATTAAAGAGGGTGCCAGAAAAGGATACTGGGATTTTATCGATTAGCATTTTTGTTTTGATATGGAAAAAAGAGGAGAATAATTTAACATAACAAATAAGTCCAGGGTGGACATTTAAAGGAAAGTAATATGAGTTTTAATAAGAAACTTTTAAGTTTAGCACTATTAAGTGCAATCACAGCGCCAGCGTTTGCTAGTGATGTGTATATAGATCAGGCTGGTAGTGGAACTACTATTGACATTACTCAAGATGGTAATGGTAACACAGTGGGTAGTTCAGGAACAGCTTCAACATTAACTGGTGATACTCAGGACATCGATATCACTCAGACAGGTAATACCAACAAAGTCGATATCTCAACAGCATCTGGCTCAAACGATACGACAATTGCAATCACAAACACTGGCGATAGTAATGAAACTGTAGTAGGAATTGCTACCACAGGCACCACATTTACTTCTACTATTACTGGTGATAGCAACTTAGTGACAGTTTGTGGAACTAACGACGGATCAGGTGCCGCTACTACTGGTGCAATATCAAATGGATCAGCATCAGTTACTCAATCAGGTACTATTCCTGCTTGTTCTACTGAAGTTGCCGCTGTCGATACCACAACTACTTTAGTTACAAATGGTGACTACAACTCTGTTAACCTTGAACTGGATGCAGCCGACGCTGTAAACACGATCACTGTTGGTGGAACTGTTTCAAGTAGCTTCAATAGTATTGATCTCACGCAAACTGGAAGTGATTCACCTGTAGTAACAATGACGGTAGACGGCAACAACAATGCCATTGTCATTGACCAGCAATAAATTAATATTAGTATTTTTATTAGTATTAACTAGCAACCTCGCTTTTGCTAGTACTGAAGAAGTGGGAAGCGTTACTGAGCAGACTGGTAGTGCCGCTCAAATTAAGAGAGGACCTAATGAGGTTATAGAATCTCAAAAGGGCATTGGTATCTCAATGAACGATGAGATATCGACAGCAAAAACCAAGCTGGGTCTCACTTTTGTTGATGACACTAAGGTAAGCATATCTGAACAAAGTGTTCTAGTCATTGACGATTTCATATATGATCCTAACGCTGGTACTGGTAAACTTGCAATGAACATTGCTCTAGGAACAGTAAAATATTCCTCAGGAGCAATTGCGGCAAACTCACGTGAAAATGTAAAGCTTTGGACACCCACTGCTACTATATCAGTGAGAGGTACAGATTTTACTATGACGGTAGATGAACTCGGAAGAAGTCTTGTTATTCTTCTGCCTAGTTGTCCCGCTACTGGTGAATGTTGGGTCGGAGAGATTGAAGTTGCAACTGATGTCGGTATGGTTATACTGAATCAAGCATTTCAAGCAACATTGGTATCGAACGAAATGTCACTGCCATCAAAGCCTAAGATAATCGATCTCAATGGTCGAGGCATTGATAATATGCTAATCGTTGCACCACCAGATGAATTACGAGGTGTAGGATATATTGAACAGGCAGACGTAAAAGAATACCTAGACTCAGACCTACTAGAATTTAGCGAACTAAATTCAGACGAATTACAAGAAGATAAATTAGAATTTTTAGAACTTGACGTTAATCGACTCGATATTGATTTCCTGATAAACGTTCTGGATGCGACAGCAATGTTACAGGACGAACAATTAGAAATCGATCCAGTCTTACCGACATATAACGCATATAGAGAAATTGTACAAGCATATTATGATGAAGAGACAATCGGCATATACAGTGAGAGTTCTACACATATTAGTATGGTAACAACTCAGCGTGATGCTGATGGAGATGTAAATATGATAAAAGACAGTGTCCCAGCACTCATTCAGTTAAACGGAGGTGGCGATGTTATTATCAATATTACGCAAAATCAGTAGCCTCTTAATCGTATTACTGTTATTTCTTCCAACAAACGCCTACGCAGATAGCGTGTTTATATATTACACCAATGCTACCAGCGCACATTACAATAACCTAAAAAGTATATTAGAAGATGCAGGTTGGACTGTATCAGGCAGTAATACGACATCGGTGAGTTCAAACGATGTGAGTAATATGGACATGGTTATTGATATAGCGGGTACGTCAAACTGTGGTAGTAACTGTAGAAATGTATACGACAGCTATGTTGACGGTGGCGGAACACTAATCATTGCGGCACCTAATGGTGCAACGAATAGAATCAGTAATATCGAATCTCTTATAGAAAACGTAATGAGCGTGGGAAGCATATCTCTATCAAACGGATGTAATAACTGCTACGGCTCAGTGGCAATTGGAGATTATGCGTCAAGCACCTCAAGTGAAAACGTTCTGCCAGGTCCAGATTACCTATTCACAGCAAGCGGTGGTGAAGGAATGGCCGCAAATAGTTCAACGTCAACTTGGTACAGTTGGTACATATGGGACTATGGAGATGGACAAGTAATTGTGACGTTTGGATACGGACAGTTAACGTCAACCCACACTTATGCAGATAACATGGGAAATTTCATAGCATCATCTACTACAACTTCTGCTCCTACTCCAGTATATGGATCTTCAGGACTAACAACAGCACAAGCAACGAGAGTAGCCGCCGCTCAAGTACTGGCAGACAACGGACAAGGAAACACTGTTGAAATGGACATTGACGGTTCTAGTAATGACATATTCATAGAGCAAGCAGGTGGTCCCAGTTACGTATTACTATCGATACTAGGGAATACCAACGCTATCGACATTGATCAAGATATGGATTTAGGCGCTCACGGGTATACCGAAATCGCTATTCTAGGTGACAGCAATGAATTTGATCTTATACAAACAGGCAGTGGAGACAAAGGAGCGTTTGTACGTATTGATGGAGATTTAAACGATGTACTAGTCAGTCAGACTGGTTCAGGCAGTCATTACTTAGACTTAGATGTCGAGGGAGACAGCCATGAGGTTGACGTAGTTCAGTCTGGAAGTGGAGACCACGAAGCCACAATTGCACTAGATGGATCAGAGCCTTGGAACTTCGAACTGAATCAAGCAGGAGCATCTAATAAAACATACACTTTACCACATACCATGACAGACGGATCTGGCGTGAATGGCACATGTAATGCCACAGGTGGTTGCAACTTAACGATATATCAAAATGACTAAGTATAGAACTCCAGTTGTATTCTGGGAATCAGAGTGGCACTACACTGGAGAAATCGAAAAGATTAAATTGGATAATGGAGAGATTAGACACAGAAGAGTTAAGGTTCTTAAGTACAAGCGTAATCCAGAATACAAGCATACTCCTCTAGTAAGATGCACTAAATAGTAGATAACGACTTGAGAGGTTCGAGATGAAGATACTGCTTTCGCCATTATTTGCAATCATCACTACGTTAACTCTAACGTGGCTAACACTATTAAATCCTACACTGCTTCAGAGCATCGATCTGAGAATCAGTGACCAGTTGATCGTAAAGGAAAAGGAATTCGTTGAAGATGTCGTTCTCGTAGACATCTCTGAGAAGACTTTAGAAGTACATGGACAATATCCACTACCAAGAGACATCTATGGGGATTTAATCCTCAGATTGCGTCAAGCGAATGCAGGTGTTATCGTATTTAATCTATCGTTTCCAGAAGAAGATCGAACAGGTCAAGACGAAGGCTTCACGCTCATGCTTCCGAACGGAGTCATTCTTTCTCACTTCCCTAGCAATAAGGCTCAGAATAGATCCGCATACAGTACAGCTATTGTACAGGTTGGTGGTGATGCTTTGGATTATATTTACAATTATCCTGGCATAGCCGCAAACTTAGAGAAGTATGAGAATGCCGCTACTGGCATAGGCATTGCCAACACGTTGCCTGAGATTGACGGAGTAGTTCGAAGATTACCTATGATTGCTGGTGTACAAGATAAGCTTTACCCGTCTATTGTGTTAGAAATATTCAAGGCATACACTGGTTCGAATACGTTTCAGGTGAAGAGTAATGAGTTTGGAGTACAGGCAGTTCGTGTCAAAGGATTTCCAACAATCAACACAGACCCAATAAGTCGTATATGGATGAACCCAAACTATGACTTTAAACGATATGACCTAACTACAGAGTTTGATGATTTAAAAGGTGCTACAGTATTCGTGGGCGTGACAGCAGACGGAATATCTAACCCAGTGCCGACAGCATCAGGTGCCGCATATGGACACGATGTGACTGCAAGAGCATTTACCTCAGTCAAGAGCCAATACAACATCGTAACTCCACCTCTTGCAGATTTTGCTAAACTCGCAACTATTCTAGGATTAGGTCTACTAATAGTTGGATTGAGTTATGTGAGATTTGGTTGGGTACCACCGCTATTGCTGATCGGATCATCGATATACTTTCCTATATACTGGTTCAACAATTATGCAGAATTATATATCATAATGATGCAAGGTGCGATGGCTATACTAGTGTTTGCTCACGTGTATGGAGTCAAATACGGGCAAGAGTACTTCGCCAAGATGCGAATTAAGAAACAGTTTGGCACATATCTATCAGCACCTATGGTAGAAAAACTACAAAAGAATCCTGAGTTACTGCAACTCGGTGGAGAGACTAAACATATGACATTTTTGTTCTGTGATATACGTGGATTTACACCCATCTCAGAGCAATATAAGACGGATCCACAGGGTCTGACAGAACTTGTGAATAGATTCTTAACTCCTATGACTAATATCATTATGGAGAATGAGGGTACTATTGACAAGTATATGGGCGATTGTATTATGGCTTTCTGGAATGCTCCTCTTGATGTAGAAGAGCAAGAAAGAAAGGCGTGTTTGACGTCCGTACAGATGTATGAAGCATTAGAAGTCCTAAATGCTGAGTTAGAGAGTGACGGTTTGTTACCAATCAATATAGGCGTAGGAATCAATAGCGGCGCAGTCGTTGTTGGTAATATGGGGTCTGAGCAAAGGTTCGACTACTCTGTGTTAGGAGATGCAGTGAATTTGGCAGCCAGACTCGAAGGACAAACGAAAGGATATGGCGTGAAAACTATTATTGGAGAAGAGACGGCAAAAGAGATCGATGATGTATTTGCCACACTTGAACTAGACTGTATTGCTGTAAAGGGCAAGAACGAAGGTGTACGAATTTTCACTGTTCTAGGAGAACACTCTTGGTGGAATGAAAACTCTGCATATGTCTTTGAAACTAAACAGCACATAAAGATGCTAGATTTATATCGAATGCAGAAATTTGACATGGCAATCAAGTTCTGTGATGACTTAAAGGGGTGCTTTTTAGGCACTATGGACGGATATTATGACGTATGGATTGATCGATGCAAAGAGATGAAGACTAGAGAACTGCCTAAAGATTGGGATGGAGTGTATCGCCCAACGACTAAATAAAGCAGAATTGAGTGAAAAAAAGACTTGA
>ENA-OREM01000204-OREM01000204.1-marine-metagenome-genome-assembly--contig:-NODE-204-length-48587-cov-9.531622_pt1 | contig 48587 bp, 50 predicted proteins | sample MGYA00248623_ERZ508561 | MGnify/ENA primary metagenome ERZ508561 (study PRJEB26227, sample SAMN06264494) | marine metagenome | isolation source: Columbia River Estuary | place: USA:Columbia River Estuary...
TTGGGTTGTTTGAAATGGAGATCCTTCAACGTTATCAAAAAAAGTAGCACTTGTATCTAATTGATAACCAAATTTTTCAGAAAGTTGAACTTCAATTCCTATGTTTGGTGTTAAAATAAGTGCTGACGCAAGATTGAATTTTAGTTCAGTTTGTGCAGCTCCAAATGTAAAAATTAAAAGAAAAAGCAGAGTTGTTGTTTTTTTAAACATTGAAGCAAGTTATAGATAATTAGACTTCAATAATAATAAAATAATTTGTTTTTCAGTATATTCGTGAGTTCAATAATTTTAATATGTCAAAAATATTTAAATCATTTATAGGATTAATATTTATAGTTAGCTTTAGTTTTTCTAGTTATTCTCAAAATTTTTCTGATATTTCGAGTATTAATTTTTCAGAATTAAACAACTCTCAAATAGATTTATTATTAAGAAGAGCAGGTTCTCAAGGTTATTCTCAATTTGACCTATTAAAAATGGCAAGAGATCAGGGAATGGATCCTAGTAAAATAAATGAGTTGGACAAAAAATTTAAATCAACAGAAACTATTGCTAGAGTTGCCCAAAATGCAAGTACTCCTTTGGAGGATACAAGAATGAGACAAAGATGGGTTGAAGAAATGGAGGTTTTTAGACAAATGAAAGATTCTGATATTTTTGGATTTAATGTTTTTAATGTAAATAAATTTGTTGGCGTATTTCCATTAACTTGTTCATGATTTTTCAATTCTTCATTCTGACCATTTGAAAGAAGACTTGACTGTGCTTGAGATTGAGCAAATAAAAGTTTATTTTTAACTTTATTCTCTTCCACAGTAAAAATATCCGCGCAAACGTCAGCTGTACCTTGGTGAAGCAATTGGAAATATGAATGTTGGGCTGTAGAACCAAAACCTCCAAAAACAACCTGCCCTGTTTTTTTAAAAATTGATGAAATATTTGGTTGTTTCCCTATCGACTCCATTTCTAGTTGTTGCGCATAATCAGAAAAGAATCTCATCTTCCAACTATAAGACAAAAGAACTCTAGTTTGTTTGTTTAAAAAATTGTTATACCAAATATCGCTAAAGCTTAAGAGTTTGATAAATTCATTATATTTTTCATCATTTAGTAAGTGACTATCAGCCTCAAAACCACCCCTTAAGAAATCTTTAAAACTCTCGCCCAATTCAAGTATTGCCGAAAGCGATATTGGCGACCACATAGAATATCTCCCACCAATCTCATTAGGAAATTCAATAATATTATCTTTAAAGCCATAATCATTGGCATTTTTTCTTTGTGAAGTTATCGCAATGAAATGATCATCAAACTTACATTTAGCAGACTCTAACCAATTTTTTGATAATGCCATGCTCTGTAATGTCTCATCAGTGCTAAAAGATTTAGATGAAACAATAAAAAAAGTCTCTTCTTGTTTTAATGGCTTCACGATCTCAGAAAATTCTGTTATGTCTGGCCCAGTTAAAAATATATGATTAAAAATACGTTCATGCTTATTTGTTAAAGTCTCTATTAGTAGTTTTGGGCCTTCAAAAGACCCTCCTATACCAATAGTTACAACATTTTTAATACCTTTATTAATTAAAATTTCTTTTAATTCAATACACTTTTCAATATTAATTGAACATGTCTTTAAAAGCTCTTCCGATAAAAAATTATTTGACTTTTCCGCATATAAATCTCTATACACATGGTGAAGCGCTGATTGATTTTCTGTTTCATTGACAATTTCACCCATAAATAAATCTTTTATAGATTTAGAAATATTTAGGTTCATATAATGAGAGTTAAATAAAGAATATAAATTTTTATTAAATCCTATCAGCATAGATTTATAATCCATTTCATCGCTTGAAAATGAGAAGTTATAAATATTGCTATTTATTTTTTTTGTTTCATTCTCAATTTGCTCTAAGATTTTCATAAGCTATTAAATTGAGTTATAAATCTCATTTAAAGTAGCATTAATATCTTTGGCTTCAGTGATTGGCCTTCCAATAACTAAATAGTTTGAGCCCCTTTCAATAGCCTCTCTAGGTGACATGACTCTTGATTGGTCATCAATAGCTTTGGCTATCCTAATACCAGGTGTAATAGATTGAAGAGATTTTCTTTTAGTAACCAACGTTAATTCATGAGGTGAGCAGACCACCCCGTCAATTCCAGCTTCTTCAGCTAGATCTAGCATCGCATCTACTTGATCTTTTGCAGTTCTTTTAAAAATTGTTAAAGCATCATCATCAGACAAGCTTGTTAAAGCTGTAACTCCAAATATTTTGATGTCACTTCCATCGACAGCCTTCATTGCAGCTTTCATCATCTCTAACCCGCCAGAGGTATGAATGGTCATCATATCTATAGGTAGAGAAACTAGTCCCTCTATGGATTTCTTAACAGTATTAGGAATATCATGCAGCTTAAGATCTAAGAAAATTTTAAATCCTTTTTCTGATGCATATGTAATAATTTGGTGGCCCAGTGCATTAAAACTAACGCTTCCTATTTTTATCATACATAAATTGTTATCAAGAGAGTCAACGACCTTTTGAAAATCTTCTAGTTGAGTTTCATCTACTGCAACAATGATAGTTTTTGACATGATGTATAAATATTAAACTTAAGTTACTTTTCTATCAATGACTTTGAAGGCTTGAAATGCATAGTTGCCGTCTCTCCTAAATAAGAAACTTCCTTAGTCCTTGGATTAATAAATTTTCTTGGTCGAATATATTTTTTAGAAAATGTTCCAAACCCCCTAATTTCAACTTTATCGTCTAACGCAACTGCATCAACAATTGATTCTAAAATAGAATCAATTGCTAATGAAATTTGAGATTTGTTGAGATCTGGAAATTTTTTGCTTAATGCTAGTTCAATGTCAGAGCGATTAAAAGTTGGCTGTTTTTTACTACTCACTCAACTTCAAAGAAATTCTTTCTCTATCAGCATCAACAGCAAATACAATACAATCTAACTTATCACCTTTTTTGTATTGCTCTAGTGCTTCTTTAGGATCCTCTTCTTCAGATATATCTGATAGATGAATTAAGCCGTCGATATCGCCTTCCAGACCAACAAATATACCAAAATCTGTAATAGATTTTATTTGTCCATCCACCTTGTCACCAATACCATACTTATTAGCAAATTCTGTCCATGGATTAGCTTTAGTTTGCTTTAATCCAAGAGATATTCTTCTCTTATCATGGTCGATCTCTAAAATCATAACCTTGATCTTTTGCTCCATTTCTACAACTTTTGATGGATGAATATTTTTACTAGTCCAATCAAGCTCGGATAGATGTATCAAGCCTTCTATGCCCTCTTCAAGTTGAGCAAAACATCCATAATCTGTGATGTTAGATACAGATGCTTCATAAACACCGCCTACAGCATAGTTACTTTCAACATTTTCCCAAGGATCATTCTGAATTTGTTTTAGACCTAAAGATACTCTTAGCTTTTCTTTATCAAAACTTAATATCTTTACATCTATTTCATCACCAAGACTTAGAAATTCTGCCGGATTCGTTACTCTTGACCATGAGATGTCAGTTATATGAAGTAGGCCGTCTAAGCCGCCTAAATCAACAAATGCTCCATAGTCTGTTATGTTTTTAACAACACCTTTAACTATTTGGCCTTCTTCAAGATTTTTCAGCAACTCAACTTTAACAGCAGAGTTATTTTTTTCTAAAACAGCTTTTCTTGATAAAACTACATTATTTCTTTTGTAATCTAATTTGATTACTTTAAATTCTTGAACTGTATTTTCTATATCAGGAGCCTCTTTAACAGGTCTCACATCAACAAGAGAACCAGGTAGGAATGCTTTTACAACCTCGACCTCAACCGCAAAACCTCCTTTAACCCTATTATGGATTTTACCTGTTACAAACTCTCCTGTTTCAAGAGCGTCTTCAAGCATTTTCCATGTTGTAATTTTTCTAGCTTTTTCACGAGAGATTCTAGTTTCGCCATAACCGTCTTCAACGGCTTCAAGCGCAACCTCAACTTCATCACCTACGGCGATGCTTACTTCTCCTTCATTATTTCTGAATTCATCCAGAGAGACTACTCCTTCTGATTTTAAACCAACGTGAACTGTTACCCAGTCACTATCTACATCCAATACAACTCCTGAAACTATTGAGCCAGGCTGCATATCTAAAGTGCTTAAACTTTCATCTAGTAAAGCTGCAAATGATTCTGTCATTTATTTAATTTCCTTTTTGTGAGCTTTTTAGTAAAACTCAGTACTTCTTCAAGCGACATTTCCGAAGAATCAATAACTATTGAATCTTCTGCAGGGATTAAAGGAGACAAGACTCTAGTCTGATCTTTTAAATCTCTCTGCTTTATGTCTTCAATCAGAGCGAGCATATTAACTTCTTGGCCTCGATTCTGCAACTCTAAATATCTTCTTTTTGCTCTTACTTCAGGTGATGCAATTAAAAATATTTTTAATTTAGCATTTGGGAAAACAACTGTTCCCATATCTCGGCCATCAGCTACTAAACCCTTGGATGAATAAAACCCTCTTTGCAACTCAAGTAAATTACCTCTTGTTTCTTTTAAAGAGCTTATTTTTGATGCAGCTTTTGCAGTTTTTTCTGATCTTAATTTTGCAGTAATATCCTCTAAACCTTCTTGGATAGTTAAGCCCTCATTATCAGCTTTAAATGATATATCTTTCTTGATATGTGCAAGTATTTTTGTATGTTCGAGGCCAGCATCAAAAAGATATGCATAAACTCTATATAAAAGACCGCTATCTAAAATATCAAAGTTAAGGTGAGCAGCAATATTCCTTGCTAAGCTTCCTTTGCCTGATGCAGATGGCCCATCAATAGTAATAATATTATCTTTCATCAACATCTATACCAAGAGTTTTCATGACCTCGATAAAATGAGGAAAAGAGGTAAAAATATTTTTGCAATCTTTTACAAAAACTCCACTCGTTGATCTTAAGCTAGCAATTAAAAAACTCATAGCAATACGATGATCTCCATGAGAATCGATTTCAGCTGAATCTACAATATCTTGAGATGAACCAGTGATTTTAATTCCATCATTATATAATTGATGACTTACATTAATTTTGATAAGTCCATCTGAAATAGCTTGAAGCCTATCAGATTCTTTCACTCGCAATTCTTCTGCGTCCGATATTGACGTTTCTCCTTCTGCAAAAGCTGCAGCAATACTTAAAATTGGAATCTCATCGATTATATTAGGGATAACATCTCCGCTTATGCTTACTCCTTTTAAAGCAGAAGATCTAACATGTATGTCACCGACCTCTTCATAGGATATAACTTTTTCATTCTTGATTTCTATAGACCCTCCCATTGACTTGAGAACATCTATTAACCCGCATCGTGTAGGATTTAAACCAACATTTTTAATAATAATATTTGACTCTTTTGCAATTAAACCGGCAACAATAAGAAATGCAGCAGATGAAAAATCTCCAACAACCCTATATGACTTTGAGGGTATTAATTTTGAAGGAGTATATATTATTTTATTGCCAGCTTCATAAGCAGCAGTTTCTATATTTCCATGAAAGTGACTGATCATTCTTTCGGTATGATTTCTTGTTGGATGCTTTTCAATAACAGTCACGCTCTTATTTGCAGCTAGAGCAGATAGAATAATCCCAGATTTAACTTGAGCACTAGCAATTGGCATCTCATATGTAAAATTATCTATTACTTTACCTGGATAAATTTTGACCGGAGGTTTGCCTTCACTGCAGCTTATAGAGGCCCCCATATCATTTAAAGGATTTGCCATTCGCAGCATTGGTCTTTTAGTTAATGACTCATCACCAATCAAGGTTGCTTCAATATCTAAACTTGAAATTAAACCCATCATTAGCCTCATCCCAGTACCCGAGTTACCTAAATCTACTTCGGTTGTAGGTTTTTTAAATGGAATGTGCCTTTTTTTTATAGATACTGAAGTTCCATTGACTGTTATAGATGAGCCTATAGCATTTAATGCATTGGCTGTTGATATGGGGTCCTCGCCATTTAAAAACCCTTCAATTGAAATATCTTCATTTAGAATTGAGCCTAAAATAAGTGCTCGTTGAGAAATAGATTTATCACCAGGGCAAACAACTTCGCCAGAGATTGATGTGCTAGATTTAGCAAATAGATTCAAAACGTATCTTCTTTATATTTTTTTATCTCATCTAATTCACTTTTCAGCATGTCAGAATGGGAAAAAGTTGATGGGATTTCTTTAATTTTTGTAATTAACTCAAGTAAATTGTTGATTGAAAGTTGAAAGCTAGCTAAAGATTTGATTATATTTTTTTCATTCAGCTCAAATATATCTTTCCACATTTCCGGGTTTGACCCACTCAACCTAATGAATTCTTTTAAGCCTCCTCCTGCATTATCACCTGCCTCTGTTGAAGATAGTCTAATAGAATCAATTAGCGCATAAGATATTAAATGGGGTAAATGGCTTGTCATTGCAAATAATAAATCATGCTCCTTGACGGTCATTTCAGAAACTCTCATAGATAATGCATGTTGCCAAAAATTAATAACCTTATTTATATGATCTTCTTTAGCATCATAAGGATTGCAAATGATAGTCTTTTTATTGGTAAACAAATTCTCATCTAATGCGGATATACCTGATTTGTCAGATCCAGCAATTGGGTGAGAAAAAACTAAATTATTTGGTGAATCAAAATTCAAATGATTTTTAACACTAGACGTTTCAGTAATGGTTATGTCAGTATTCCAGAGGCTTTTTAAAGATGAAATAACTGATTGGGTTACCCTTGGAGAAACAGCAACAATAATTAGATCGATTTTGCCTATTAATTCCTTATTATTAATTTCTTCTAAAGACTCGAAAGCTTTATCTATAATTTTGTTATCAGCAGCCTGAGCCAAAGTTGTTTGATCTAAATCATATCCATGAACAACCAAACCTTTATTTTTAGTGGCTTTTGCAAGAGAAGATCCTATTAAACCTAATCCTATAATTAATATTTCTTGAGCAGGATTGGTCATGATAGGACCTCCTTTAATTTTTCTAAGAAATATTCATTCTCATCCTTCGTTCCAACTGTGACTCTAATATATTCAGGCATATCATATAAAGCTATCGGTCTTACAATCACCCCTTGCTTCATTAGGCTAGTAAATAAATCTTTTGCATCAAAATTACCTTTGAAAGATATGAAATTTCCTTGAGAAGGTATGCACTCCATACCCATATCAGTTAGTTGTTGGTATAAAAAATCTCTTTGATGTGAATTTAGTTCTACACTCTTTTTTATATGATCTTCATCTAAAATAGCTTCGCAAGCTGCATGTTGAGCAAGGGAGTTAGAATTAAAAGGTTGTCTAATTTTATTTAAAACTGCTATTAGGTCTGGGTGTGCAAGACCGTATCCAATCCTAAGACTTGCTAACCCTTGAATTTTTGAAAAAGTTTTAGTGATAAGAAGATTTGAATATTTACTCATTAATGCATTTGCATTTACATAATCCTCTGCATCAACATACTCAAAATATGCTAAATCAAGTATAACCAAAACAGATGATGAAATTTTGCTCATCATCGATTCAAATTCTTCATGAGAATTATAAGTTCCTGTAGGATTATTTGGATTAGCTACAAAACATATTCGTGTAGATTCATCTATAAATTCAGGAAAATCATCTAGTGCATGTTTCCAGTTTTTAGCAGGTACTTCAATAATTTTAGAGCCACATGATTGAGTAACAATTTTGTATACAGCAAAAGCATGCTTAGACATTACTGCACTAGTATCTTTATTAAGAAAGGCTCTTGCAGCAAGCTCTAAAACTTCATTAGATCCATTTCCAACAATAATATTCTTTTCAGTCAATAGCTCATGTCTTGCGATAAGTGCTTTTAATTTTTTAGAATCTCCATCAGGATATAAGTGCAAATTATTTGCTTGTGACAGGATCTTAGCTGCTTTTGGGGATGGCCCAAGAGGATTTTCATTGCTAGCAAGTTTAACTACTTTATCGGGCTTGTATTCGGCCACAACCTCATCTATTGATCTACCAGGTTCATAAGGATGAAGCTCAGCAATACCTTTATTAATATTATCTAGTAGTTTATTCATACATGCTGGGGATAAGAACCAAGTATTCTTACAAGCGAGCCTGCACTTTTAGCTTCTTTAATTGCAAGCTTTAATTTTGAATCATCTTTATGGCCTTCACAATCTATAAAGAAATCGTGAGAGTTAATATTTCCTCTTGAGGGACGTGTTTCAATTTTACTTAAATTAATCTTTCTTTTTTCAAAAGGTCTTAAGATATTTATAAGTGCTCCGGGTTGATTTGCTGTTTGAATAAGAAAAGATGTTTTATCTTTACCTGTTGAGCCGAGCTCATTTTGTCCAATGACAAGGAATCTTGTTTTATTATCTGAATAATCTTGAATATCCTTTTTTTGCAATTTCAATTTATATTTTTCAATAGCTAATGAATTAACAATACATAAAATATTTTTATTTTCTTTTGCATACTTTGCAGCTACCGCAGAACTTGGCATTTCTAATCTTTTGATTGACCCAATATTTTTTTCTATCCATTTATTGCATTGTCCAAGAGCTTGAGGATGAGATGCAATAGCAAAAGCTTCCTTTATATCAAACTTATTGCCAGAGGCTAATTGATGATTAATATCAAGATATATTTCACCAATTATTGATAGGCTTTCATTGTCAGCAAGACAGTTTAAGGTTGTATTAATAACTCCTTCAGATGAATTTTCAACTGGTACTACTCCAATATCTGACTCTCCTTTTAAAACTTGATGAAAAACATCATCGATTGTTGGTGATGGTATTCTTGAAACAAGCGAACCAAAGTGTCCATGAACAGCTGCTTCTGAATGTGTTCCCTCTGGACCTAAATAGGATATTTTTAATGCCTCTTCCAAAGAGAGACATCCTGAAATAAGCTCTTTGTATATTGTTTTTATCTTCTCATTCGAAAGAGCTCCGTTTTCATTATCTTTAAGAATATTTCTTAATATGGTTGCTTCTCTATCAGGCTTATAAAATGATGAATTAGGACTTGTCTTTGATTTAATTTTGCCAATACTTACAGCCAAAGCTGCTCTCTTCTGAATTAATTTTAAAAGATCTTTATCAATTTTATCAATTTTAGATCTTAAGGATTTTAAATTTTCTGTAGCCATCTTGTATTAACCATATTTTGCTTCAAAGATTTTCATAAAATCTACGAGCTCATTAACTCCTTCCAAAGGCATTGCATTATATATACTAGCTCTCATTCCGCCAACTGATCGATGGCCTTTTAAGTTAAGTAGTCCAATTTTTTCAGACTCTTCGAGGAAGAGAGAGTCAAGGTTATTGTCTGCTAGTATGAATGGAACATTCATTATTGATCTATTTTCAATTCTTACCGGGTTTGAATAAAAACTTGAATTATCTATATAGTTATAGAGTGTTGACGCTTTCTTATGATTTTGTTCTTTAAAAAACTCTAGGCCGCCAGAGGTTTTTATCCATTTAAAAACTTTTCCTGCCATATACCATGAAAAGGTGGGGGGAGTATTTAACATAGAATCTGATTCAGCATGTTTAGAATATCTTAATATATTAGGAAGATTTTTATTCTCTCTATCCATAAAATCTTTGCTTATTATTACCATTGTTAGGCCAGCTGGACCAATATTTTTTTGAGCTCCAGCATAAATCAATGAAAATTTTGATACATCAATGGGCTCGCTAAGAATAACTGATGACATATCTGCTATTAAAGGAGCGTTAACCACTGGAGCATTATGAATAGCAACCCCCTGGATGGTTTCATTTGGACAATAATGAACGTATGAGGTATCGCTAGAAATATTCCATAAATCTTCATGAGGAGCATACGTAAACTTTTTGTCTTCAGATGAAGCAATTGTTTGAACTTGAGTCAACATAGATGCTTCTGAAATAGCTTTTTTTGACCAAGAGCCAGATAAAACATAATTTGCTTGAGAATTGGGTTCTGAAAAGTTAAGAGGAACCATTGAAAATTGATGAGTTGCTCCTCCCTGGAGAAACAAAACATCATGAGAATCAGGAACTTTTAAAATATCAATAAAGTCTTGTTTGGCCTCTGTTGCAACACCATCATAAATTTTAGATCTATGGCTCATTTCCATAATAGACATACCAGAATCACCCCATTCTAGTAATTCATCTCTTACTTCAGATAATACTTCTTCTGATATTACAGCTGGTCCTGCGCAGAAATTCCATTTGCGCATTATTCTTCCTCTTGATCTTCTTCGTTAGGAATGGTCACACACTCTATGAGTTTTTCACCATCTTTTGGAGTAATGATTTTAACACCTTGGGTATTTCGACTTAGGGTTGGTATTTGAGAAACACTTGTTCTGATCATAGTTCCTTTATCGCTAATCAACATGATGCCATCTTCGTCTTCTACCAAAGCAGCCGAGACCATCAGACCATTTCTTTCACTGGTTTTCATAGAAATAACGCCTTGCCCTCCTCTATTATGAGATGGGAAATCCTCCAAAGCTGTTTTCTTGCCATATCCATTTTCTGAAACACATAAAATAGTTTTTTCCGGATCACCAACCATTAGAGAGATCAGTTTTTCACCTTTTTTTAATCTAAGCCCTCTTACACCTCGAGCTGTTCTGCCCATAGGTCTAACATGCGATTCATTAAACCTAATTAATTTTCCAGAAGAAGATGCTAATAGAATTTCATCATCGCCTGATGTTATTGCAGTACCAACTAATTTATCATCATCATCAAGGTTGATAGCTTTAATTCCAGATTTATATTTTTTCGAGAAAAGACTTAAGTTGGTTTTCTTAGTTGTTCCGTTTCGAGTTGCCATAAAAATACATTTTTCATCAGAAAATTCACTGACAGGAAGAATTTCACTCACGGATTCATCATCATCTAAATTTAGCATATTGACTAAAGGTCTTCCTTTGGATGTTCTTGAAGCAACAGGAATTTCATATACCTTCAACCAAAAGACTTTACCCTTGGTGGTAAAACATAAAATTTGCATATGACTACTAAGAACATATAGATTTTGAATTAGATCTTCTTCTTTAACAGAGGCTGCTGCCTTTCCTTGGCCCCCTCTTCTTTGCTCTCTGTATTCATCAAGAGGTTGAGTTTTTGCATAACCACTTCTAGAAACTGTAAGAACTCTCATCTCCTCAGGTATCAGATCTTCGTTAGTGATACCTCTTCTAGTATCATTTATAAGCGTTCTTCTTTCATCACCAAAATTAGATTTAACTTCCTCAAGCTCATCTATCATTAGATTTTTGAGGGTTTCTTTATCATCTAATATTTTTTGAAGATCGATTATCTTTGATACTATTTCTGAAAACTCGCCACTTAGATTGTCTTGTTCTAAGCCAGTTAATCTTCCTAACCTTAGCTCTAAGATTGCTTTTGCTTGATCTGAGGAGAGCTTGTATTTTTTTCCATTAATACCAAGATCTTTGCTAAGACCCTTGGGCTTACATGCATCATTACCAACTTTTTTCAAAATAGCTTCCACAGGCCCAGCTTTCCAAACTTTTTTACATAAAGCTTCGGCAGCTAATTTTGGATCTTTTGATTTTTTAATAATTGTTATAACTTCATCGATATTTGCTATTGCGACCATTAAACCTTCAACAATATGACCTCTATCTTTAGCTTTCTTAAGATCATACTTAGTCCTTTTGGTAATAATATCTTTTCTGTGTTTAACAAATGCTTCAAGCATCTCTTTGAGGTTGACTTCTTTTGGCTGTCCATCAACTAAAACAGTGAAATTAATTCCAAACGATTGCTCTAGTTGAGTTTGTGCAAAAAGATTATTTTCTAAAACTTCTACCGAATCTCCTTTTCTAACTTCTATAACAACTCTTAACCCATCTTTATCAGACTCATCTCTTATTTCTGTTATGCCCTCTATTTTTTTATCCTTAACAAGTTCAGCAATTTTCTCAAGCATTCTTGCTTTGTTAACCATGAAAGGAATTTCATTAATAATTAGAGATTGTTTACCTGATTTTTCATCTTCTTCAATAGAGGTATTTGACCTAGTATGAATAATACCTCTTCCAGTTTTATATGCCTCATATATACCAGCCCTTCCATCAATGGTTCCACCTGTGGGGAAGTCTGGTCCAGAAATGTCTTTAATTAGGTCATCTATAGACAACTTTGGATTATTAATTAAATTTATGCTGGCATTTATAACCTCTGTTAGATTATGTGGAGGAATATTTGTTGCCATTCCAACAGCAATTCCTGATGAACCATTCACTAAAAGATTTGGGATCTTTGTAGGCAGAACATCTGGAATAAATTCACTTCCATCGTAATTTGGAGAATAAGAGACTGTTTCTTTCTCAATATCTCCATACATTTGATCAGTAATTTTAGCCATTCTAACTTCTGTATATCTCATAGCAGCAGGAGGATCACCGTCAATAGATCCAAAATTTCCTTGACCCTCAACAATTGGATATCTCATTGAAAAATCTTGCGCCATTCTGACCATGGCATCATAAACAGCACTGTCTCCGTGAGGATGATATTTACCGATAACATCACCCACAACCCTTGCAGATTTTTTATAAGGTTTGTTGTATGAATTTTTAAGATCATACATCGCATATAAAATTCTTCTATGTACTGGTTTTAAGCCATCTCTAATATCTGGTAGTGCCCGTCCGTGAATAACACTTAATGCATAACTTAGATAGGATTGCTTGAGCTCATCCTCGATATTTACTGATATTATTTCTTTTGCGAAGTCACTCATATGCTATGGATTTTTGAAGTAAAAATTGGTCCTTAATTTAAGGATTATTTTAGCATATTTTGACTAGATATTAGTCTTTAAATTCAGAAACTAGGCCACCAATTGATTCCTTGGCATCACCAAATAACATCCTGGTATTTTGTTTAAAAAATAAAGGATTTTGCACGCCTGCAAATCCTGCAGACATTGATCTTTTTAGAACAAATACTGTTTTTGCATTATGCACTTCAATAATTGGCATGCCATAAATTGGGCTTCCGGGCTCCTCTGTTGCCGATGGATTTACAACATCATTAGCACCTATTACAACTGCGACATCAACTGAATCCATTATAGGGTTAATGTCATCAGGCTCAGCCAGAACATCATAAGGAACATTAGCTTCAGCTAGAAGAACATTCATATGACCTGGCATTCTTCCAGCTACAGGATGAATCCCATATTTAACTTCAGTTCCATTTTCTTCCAGTAATTCACCTAGTTCTCTAACAACATGTTGAGCTTGAGCAACCGCCATACCATACCCAGGAATAATTAAGACTGAACTTGCGCTCTCTAGAATTAAATAAGCATCAGAAACGCTTATAGGGCTAACATCACCCTGATCTTCAGATGATGAACTTTTGGAAGAAGAGCTTGCATAACCAACAAATAAAATATTATTTATAGATCTGTTCATTGCTTTTGCCATTATTACAGTCAAAATAAGACCGCTTGCGCCAACAAGAGATCCAGCAACAATTAAGACATTATTTAATAAGAGTAGGCCAGCAAAAGCCGCTGCGATTCCTGAAAAGGAATTTAGTAAAGAAATTACAACTGGCATATCTCCACCGCCAATTGGAAGAACAAAACCAATACCTCCCAAAAGAGTCAAAACTAGCAATATAGTAAAAAAATCAAAGCTTGTAGCTATGAAAGGAGTTACGAATATTGAATATAGTAAAAAGGCTAATGAAATATAAAAAATAGTCGTGAATATTTTTGTAATTATTGAAGTTTTTGCTATTTTTATCTTCTCAGACAATTTTGCATAAGCAACAAGACTTCCTGTAAAAGTTACGCCGCCAATATATAAAGTTGTCATTACCAAAATATGTTGGAATAAATTATCTGGTACAGAATTAAACTCAGACCAAGCAATCAAGAAGGTAGCCAAGCCACCGAAGCCATTAAATAAAGCAACCATTTCAGGTATGGAAGTCATTTTCACTTTTAAAGCTATTGTTGAGCCAATAACAGCACCAAGTGCTATGCCTCCAATCAAGACCATTGGGTTAACTATATCCACTACCGTGACTGAAACAGCAATAAACATTGCTAAGGCTGATAAAAAGTTACCTTTTACTGCAGTATCTTCTTTACCTAGCATTTTTATACCAGAAATGAACAAAATAGATGCAACAACGTATGTGATGTTTTGAATTGCAGTTATGTCGTTAAAAATATCCATACTTATTTCTTCTTAAACATTTTTAACATTCTGTTTGTAACTAGATAACCACCAAAAACATTTATTGAAGCAAAAAGAACAGCTAAAAAAGCGATAGAGCTCTGAAGGTTAGAGTCTGTTGATAAGACTAATGCTCCAACTAAGGCAATGCCAGATATAGCATTTGCTCCAGACATTAAAGGTGTGTGAAGAGTGCTTGGTACTTTTGATATCAACTCTAAACCTAAGTAAATAGATAATATTAGAACGAACCCTAGTAAAGTATATATCTCCATATTATTGAAACCTCTCGTTAAGTATCTTTCCATCAAATACAATTACGCTACTTTTTACAATTTCGTCTTCAAAATTAAAATTAATAACACTTTCTTCTTTGTTATAAAAATCTGTTATCCAGTGATTGTAATTATTGGATAAAGCTAAAGAAGCATGATTAGAAACAGAAGAAGCTAAATTAGATATGCCAATAATCTTTACACCATTGTTAATTACAACTTCATCAGCAATAGATCCTTCAACATTTCCTCCTGATTCAACTGCCATATCAAAAATTACACTGCCTGGTTTCATTTTTTTAATAGTATTGTTATCTATTAATTGAGGAGCTGGCCTGCCAAATAGTTGAGCAGTCGTAATTACAATATCAGATCTTGCACATACATCAGATTGAAGATCTTTTTGTTTTTGAACTTGCTCAGGGGTTAATTCTTTTGCATAACCTTGATCAGTCTGGCCCGTTTCTCCTAAATCAATTTTTACAAATTTAGCTCCGAGAGAGTTTACTTGTTCTTCAACAACATCTCTTGTATCAAAAGCATCTACTCTTGCTCCCAGTCTCTTGGCTGTTGCAATTGCCTGAAGGCCTGCAACTCCAACACCAATAACAAATACTCTAGCTGGCTTTAATGTTCCAGCAGCTGTCATCATCATTGGTAAAGCTGTTGAAAGATGCTTAGCTGATTCAATCACAGCAGCATATCCAGCTAAATTTGCCTGCGAACTTAAGACATCCATTTTTTGCGCTCTAGTGATTCTTGGGATAAATTCCATACTTACTAAATTAATTTTTCTATCTGCGCAAGCATTTATTAATTCTTGATTACTAAATGGATTAACCATGCCAATTAATGATGCGCCTGGTTGCATCAAAGATAATTCTTCAAGTTGCAAAGGCTGGTTTGTAATTAAAAGATTAGACTTTGAAATACACTCTGAACGAGATGCTCCTTTTAAACCTAATTCTTCAAACTCGTGATCGTATGTATTAATTCCGCTACCTATATCTTTTTCAAATAAAATGTCTGCGCCAGTATTAATTAACGCTGTGACTGTATCAATGTGGATAGGAGATCTTTGATCTTTTGGGTCATTAGATTTTAATGCTGAAATGATCACTTTAAATTAATGTTTGTATTTGTAGTGAAGTAAAGCCCAATAGAAATAAAAAGTCAATTTAATTACAAAACGTATATATCTATTGATTTGTATAACACATATAAATGTAGTTTTACTACATAAAATTAGTTTATTGGGCTATGTTTAAATCTATATATAACATGTAAAATTGCCCAATGAATATTGATCAACAGGAAGTTCAGAAATTTTCAGAACTTGCAGAAAAATGGTGGGATAAGTCTGGAGACTTTAAACCTCTTCATGTAATAAACCCTTTGAGAGCAAATTATATTGCAAGCAAAGTTGATCTTACCGGAAAGAAAATTCTAGATGTTGGGTGTGGCGGAGGAATTCTGGCTGAAGCTTTGAGCGACGCTGGAGCAATTGTTACAGGAATTGATGCAGCTGGTCCTGGAATAGAGATAGCCAAACTTCATGCACAAGATAATAATAAATCTATTAATTATATGGAATCGACAGCTGAAGACTTGCTAAATAGCTCGGAAGAAAAATTTGATATTGTTACTTGTTTAGAGGTTTTAGAACATGTTCCAGACCCTGAATTATTAGTGCGTACATGCATCAATCTTTTAAAGTCAGAAGGAGATTTATTTTTATCAACTATAAACAAAAATCCAAGGTCATGGATAACAGCAATTGTTGGTGCTGAGTATATATTTAATATTCTTCCAAAAGGAACTCATGAATTTAATAAATTTATCAAACCCTCTTCCCTTGGATCTTTTATTAGAAGAGGGTCTGCAGAATTAATAGAGTCAAAAGGAATGTTTTATAACCCAATCACACACAAAGCTCATCTAAATAATGATTTAGGTGTAAATTATTTAATGTATGCCAAAAAGTCTTAATACGAAATTAGTCTTATTTGATCTAGATGGCACTCTTGTTGATACCGCGCCAGATTTTGTAATATCTCTAAATAATATTCTTAAAAAATATGGTAGAGATGTTTTAGATTTTGATCGTATTAGGTCTTTTGTTTCAGAAGGCTCTGCCAAATTCACAGAAATTGGTTTTAAAATTACTCAAGGTGATCCAAATTTCCAGACATATAGAAACGAATTCTTACAAGAGTATAAAAATAATTTAATAAATAAATCTGTAGTATTTGATGGGATAGATTCAGTTATAAATTATTTGAAAGACTCTGATATTGCTTTTGGAATCGTAACCAATAAGCCATATGACTATGCACTCCCGCTTGTAAGTTATTTCAAAGAATTGTCAGACTCAAAAGTATTGATATGCCCTGATCATCTAAAAGAGAGCAAACCTAGTCCAGAGGGGATTTTGTTAGCATGTAAAAAAATTGGAGTGAGTCCAAGCCACACAGTCTATGTAGGAGATCATCCAAATGATTTAATAGCTGGAAAAAGAGCAGGTACAAAAACCATTGGTTGTTTATATGGCTACAGCTTATCCAAAGATAAAAATTATAAAGACTCAGTTATTGTTAAAGAGGCCTCTCAAATAATTGACGCACTAAAAAGCATATGAAGATAAAAAATTCTTATGAAAAAAATTTTTTAGCTGAAAAAAATATATTAATTACTGGAGCATCAAAAGGTATTGGCAGAGAAGTTGCTATGTCTTTAAGTAAATATGGTGCAAATGTAGTTTTATTAGCTAGAGATGAAAATAATTTAGATGCTCTCTACGACGAAATTGTAAATACTCACAAGACGTCTCCAATGATTATTAAATGTGATCTTAATGATTTAGATGAGAATAAAGCCCAAGAAATAGCAAATGTTTTATCTGAAAATATTTCATGTTTGGATGGATTAATACATAACGCAGCTATATTGGGAAAAATGGCTTCGATGATTGATTATGACCTGATTACCTGGAATAAAGTAATACAAACAAATCTTACAAGCTCATATTTATTAACTAAATTTCTTTCACCAATGATGGAGCAATCAACAAACCCAAGAATAATATTTACATCATCTGGGGTAGTAAAAAAAGGCAGAGCTTTTTGGGGTGCGTATGCTGTATCCAAAACAGCAATCAAATCTATGTCTGAAATATTGCAAGATGAATTAGAGCCTATCTCAAATATTAAAGTTTTCAATTTTGATCCAGGAGCAACACGAACCTCTATGAGAGCTTTTGCCTATCCAGCAGAGGACCCCAGGTCTCTCAAAGATGCATCATCATTAATAGATTATTATTTATGGATGTTATCTGATTTTAGCAATCATACTAACAATAGATATATTGAATTTAATCAAGATTAGTACTTAGGCTCTGCCATAGGTATAAGCATAAATATGTTTTATATGGTGAATAATCTTCACCCATATATTTACTATCCTTAAAAAAATATAATGCTCCTTTTTTTACTCCAAGATCTCCACTTAAGTATGTATCTGAGTGACCCAAATAAAACATTTTAATAATGCCCAAAGTCCATGGGCCAATACCTTTTATTTTTAAAAAAAATTCAGACAATTCCTGGTCTTGCATTGTTTGTAATGTCCTCTTAGACGTTAATTGGAGTTCCTCATTATTTATAACTCCATGTATGTATTTTGCTTTTGGTCTAGATAGGCCGCAATTAGCCAAAGCCTTTAATGAAATATTATTATTTTTATTTTCTAAAAAAAAATCAACTTTTTTCCAAATAGATCTTGCTGCGCTTACTGAAACCTGTTGCCCAATTATTGTTTTAATAATAAAAAATTGAAGGCTGATGTCTTTATTTAGACGTGAATCAATATTTATTATTTTAGTCGTCTTTAAATAGTTATAAAATTCTTTATGTTTATTTTGTTTAGAAATTTTTAGAAAGAGTTTATGGACTTGTGTTGATTTAGAATCATTTGCCATAATTTTTTAATTCACTTATTTCCTTTTGAGTTAACTCTATTGTTTTACCTTTTTTTAAAGTTGAAGGTAAAAAGATAGGACCAAACCGAGTTCTCTTTAGTCTACTCACCTCAAGATCTAGAGATTGAAAAATCTTTCTAACTTCCCTATTTTTACCGCTTACCAAGCATACTGAAAACCATTGATTGCTTCCGACTTTTTCTCCTTCTACCACATCGGTAAACTGATGCTTTTCACCATCAATAATAATACCCTTCAGCATTTCATTTTTTTTCTCAATTGAAAAATTGCCTCTCGCTCTAACCAAATACTCTCTATCGATTGTGTTAGATGGATGCATACAATAGTTTGCAAAGCTTCCATCATTAGTAAATAACATAAGCCCTGAGGTGTTGATATCAAGTCTGCCTATTGATATCCAATTTCTTTGATTAGCATAGTTAGGCAAGTAATCATAAACGATTGGAATTTTTTTCTCTCTAGCTGTTGATGATAAAACGCCTTCTGGTTTATTAAGAGCAATAAGCTTGATATCTACCTCTTTTAGTTCAATAACTTTATTATCAAACTCAACTACATCTTCATTAGAAACTTTTGTACCAAGTTTTGCTACATTTCCATTTACTGTAACCCTTCCTTCCTTAATAAAATTTTCGCAACCTCTTCTTGATCCAATACCTGCTTGGGCTAAAAATTTTTGAAGCCTTTCTGACATTTAAATAAAAGAGCTAGATTGCTTGTGACATGGATTGATCTTCCATAGAAACGTCTTTAGTTTCAACAGACTCTGGTAAATCTGGAAGGTCTGATAAATTCTTCATGTTTAAATCATCTAGAAATTCTTTTGTTGTTGAGTAAAGCGCAGGTCTTCCAGGAGCATCTTTGAAACCTGATACTTTTATCCAATTTCTTTCAAGTAAAGATCTTATGCTTTGCGTGCTAACACTTACTCCTCTTATATCTTCGATATCGCCTCTGGTAACAGGTTGTTTATATGCAATAATAGATATAGTTTCCATAAGAGCCTTTGAAATTCTAGGAGTTTTCTCATTCCATAAATGAGTAAGGGCTGGACTGAAAGCAGATTTAATTTGAAGCCTATAACCGGATGCTATTTCAGAAATTTCAAGAGATGATTCTATATATCTCATTTCAAGTTCGTTTAAACATTTCTTAATATCTGATAATTCAGCAACGAGGCCTTCTAATTCTAATAAACTTCTTATTTCAGATATTCTTAATGGTCGTCCCGCTCCAAATAACAAAGCTTCTACTGTATTAATTAATTTAATATTCAACTTATTGCTCCAGTTTTAGATTTAAGAAAAATTTCTTCAGTTTTGTTTTGAATCAGCTCAACATGGCCATCTTTTGCTAGCTCTAGTGATGCTAAAAATGTAACTACAACACCATGCCTACCCTCTGATTTTCTTAGAGTCTTTGAAAAACTAATGATATTTCTCTTAGATAAGATATCGAGGATTATCTGAATTCTTTCTTGAGTTGATAGTTCCTCAAAGTCAATTTGATGATTTAATTTTAAATCTGGTCTATTTTTTATTTCATGATAAATAGCAATTAGTTCATCTTTTGTAATTTGAAAATCTTTTTTTTCAATTTTTAAATCTGGTAATTTTGCTGAAGCAGTGAAAAAATCTCTATCAATTCTTGGTAAAATAGCTAATTTTTCAGAGGCACTTTTATATCTTTGATATTCTTGAAGCCTTTTAATTAAAGCGGATTTAGGATCTTCTTCTTCTTCTTCATGAATTTCTTGCGGCAGCATCATTCTTGATTTTATTTCTGCTAATGTAGCAGCCATAACTAGATATTCTGCCGCTAATTCAAATTGCAAGGCATCCATTAAATTAATGTATTCTATATATTGATCTGTAATGTTTGAGACATCTAAGTCTAGAATATTAATATTCTCTTTTTTGATTAAATACAAAAGCAGGTCCATTGGGCCTGAAAAAGTCTCTAAACAAAGCTCTAAAGCGTTTGGAGGTATAAATAAATCATCTGGAATTACTTCGTAGGGCTGTCCCATGACAGTTGGAAACTCTAATTGTGTTTGAGTAGTATTTTGCATGATAAACACTACATAGTGTAAGGTTTAGTGCCTATTAATACAACATATTGTGTATTTATAAGTTTAGTTAATTTTTAATTAGTATTATAAAAATAAATACTTATTAATTAATTTTCTAAACCTCTACTAATTTTATTTGATTCATTTAATATTAGGGGCTCAAATAAGAAATAATGACAAAAAATGAATTACTCAACCGATAATACAAGAATTATTGATAGGCAAAAAGTTCCAGCTCCTTATGAGCTAGTTAATAAACACCCCATCAATGATAATATTTCAAAGCTTGTTTACGGAACAAGGCAAGAAATAAGTCAAATTCTTCATGACAAAGACGATCGTGTACTTGTTGTTGTAGGCCCATGCTCAATTCACGACCCTGAAAGCGCAATTGATTATGGAAAAAAACTAATAGAACAAAACACTCGCTTTAAAGAAAACCTATTGATTGTAATGAGAGTTTACTTTGAAAAACCTAGAACTACTGTTGGTTGGAAAGGATTAATTAATGATCCTGATTTAAATGAAAGCTATCAGATTGGAAAAGGTGTCGAGATGGCTAGAAAACTATTGATAGATTTAGCAAACTTAAATCTACCTGCTGGTACTGAATTCTTAGATCCCATTTCTCCTCAATATATAACGGATATTATTTCATGGGGTGCGATTGGTGCAAGAACAGCAGAAAGTCAAATCCACAGAGAATTAGCATCAGGATTGTCATGCCCTATTGGAATTAAAAATGCTACAAATGGAGGATTGAAAGCAGCTATTGATGGTATTCAAGCAGCAAATCATTCTCATGTATTTCTTGGAGCAACAAAAGAATCTGATATTGCCATGCTAAAGACTGCTGGAAATAATGATACGCATATAATTCTTAGGGGTGGTAAAGAGCCAAATTATGATAAAGATTCAATAAATGAAACATTGACTGCTTTGCGAGAAGCTGAAGTTAATGAATCTATTATGATTGATGCTAGCCACGGTAATAGTCAAAAACAATTCAAAAGACAGCTTCCTGTTATAGAAGAAATATCCGAACAGATATCCAATGGTAACAAAAGTATTAAGGGAGTTATGATAGAAAGTCACTTAGTTGAAGGTAATCAAAAAATTTCTGACAATCTTACATATGGTCAAAGCATTACTGATGCCTGTATTGGCTGGGAAGATACAGTCTCATGCCTACAAAACCTTAGCAATGCTGTTGAGAAAAGGAGAGGTTCATAGTAGATTGAAAGATAATGATAATATCTCATTCTCTAAAGAGGTTGCAGAAACACTTGGAATCGAGTCAGCAATTATTCTTGAGTTCTGTAAATCAAAAAGAATCAATTTCTCTAACAACATTAATGATCTTGTTTTCTTAATTAAAAAAGAATTCCCTTTTATAGATTCTAATATTGCTGAATCAAGTATTAATAAATTAGTCGGCTATAAACTTATTACTAATTCCGATAATGTAAAAAAAACTTCAAATTACCGCATTCAATCTCCAGCTCAAAATAATACTTATAAAACAAAAATTGATCCAAGCTGGATGCCCTCAAAAGAAGCATTAGAAATATTAAAGATGAGTCAAGTCTCAGAGGAGTTTCATCAAAATAAACTTAGAGAATTTAAGTTATATTGGCAAGAACGAGGTCAAGAAAGGAATAATTGGAATACATCTTTTATTGACTACATAAGAAGAGAATGGGCTAAAGATCAAAGCTCTAACAAAGGATTACCTTTTTCAATTAATTCAGACTGGGTTCCAAGCGAAGACGTCTATGATATTCTTGAATTGTCTGATATTTCAAAAGAATCATCATTAAAGTATTTAAGTGAGTTTATACTATATTGGAAAGAAAATGGTTCAGCCTTTTCTACATGGAACTCTAAATTTATAGAGCATGTAAAAAGAAGGCATATAGGAAACCAAAGAATAGATCATGAAGAAAATAAAAAACATATTGAGCCAGGAAAATATTCAAAAGATTTCTCATCAAGAAAGAGTGACTCCTCTTGGGCATCAGAAATTAAATTCGAATAAAGAAGAATTTATTGAATCTATAGATGGTTTATTTTTAAAGCTTGAATTAGCTTATCATTATCAGTTTTACAAAGTCTTTGGTACTGATGACAGGTTAAATGAGGGTAAGAAGCTATGGGCTATGAGTTTAAAATCTTTCTCAGCTGAAACAATATTAAAAGCTATCGAAAGTGTTATTGGCTCACAGTCATACTTACCAACTTTAACAGACCTAGTTAAGGCTTGTTCAGAAATTAATAGTCATGATGGCTTTCCATCAGTTGAAGAGGCCTATATTGAAGCAAGGAAGTCTTTTTCTCCAAGAGCTGAATATCCGTGGAGTCATCCAATTGTTTACTTTGCAGGCAAGAAAATTGGTTGGAATTTTTTAGATGAAAGAGATAGCAAAGAATTATTTTTTTCATTTAAAAAAATATTCAACAAGCTTAAGGTTAAAGCCTTAAATGGAACTGAGTTTAAAATTGAACTTCTTGCAGATAGTAAATCGCCATCAACCCCTATGAATAGGAAGCTTTTTGAAACTTTGCGTAAAAAGCACAACGTATAATTCAAAATTGAACTTCTAAGGAATAAGTTTTGTCTTACTGTAGGTGCTAAAATATTTATATGACTAAAAATATTAGAATTTCTTTATATATATTCATTCCAATTTTATTGTGGATGATTTCTGGATTATTCGTAAAAGATGCAGTTAAAAATGAAGTTCCAAAAAATGATCTTTTTACAGTTGGAACACTTTTAAGTGAGGCTGTTTCGTATCAGCCAACAATAAAATTAAAAGCAACCTCAAGATCGGAAGCTAGAGTGGATGTAAGGGCTAAAACCTCAGGAGAGGTTGTTAAAATAGGTTCAACTCAGGGAAATTTTATTGAAAAAGATTCAATATTATGTAGCTTAGGGGTTGTAGAATTAAACAGAACAGAGGTGAAAGCACCTTTTTCAGGTTTTATAGAGCAAATTGTAAAACCAGGTAATTTTTTAGAAAGAGGTCAAGTTTGTGCAACAATTATCCAACTAAATCCAATAATTTTTGTTGCTGAAGTTCCTGAATTTAATATAAATAAAGTTGAGACTGGTCAAGATGTAGATATAAGGCTTGTTACTGGTGAATTTATAAATGGTAAATTAACTTTTGTTTCTAAAAGTGCTTCTCCTTCAACCAGAACATTTAAAGTAGAATCGCAAATAGAAAATAAAAATGGCTTAGTTCGTGATGGCATAACTGCTGAAATGACAATTAAAACAAAACTAGTTATGGCTCATAAAATTTCACCATCGATATTACTTTTGAATGATGAGGGTAAAATTGGAATTAGGTCCGTTGAAAACGATATAGTTAAGTTCCATAACATAACTATTCTAGAAGATTCCGAATCTGGTCTTTGGATCACTGGTATTCCAAAAGAACTTGAATTAATTGTTCAAGGGCAAGGTTTTGTTGAAGATGGCCAAAAAGTTTTAATTAATAAACTATGACAAGTATTGTAGATTTTGCTTTATCTAAAGCAAAAACAACATTGTTGATTGCCTTCATGGTAATTATTGCAGGCTCTTATGCAAGACAAGAAATATCCATTGCAGCATCACCAAATGTTCAACTGCCCTTCATAAGTGTCTCAGTTTATTTAGATGGAGCATCTCCAAGCGACACATCAAGACTAATAGCTAAACCTCTTGAAAATAGACTAATGACAGTTCCTGGAATTAAAAGCATAAGCTCCAGGAGTACACTAAGCTTTGCAAGAATATTTCTTGAATTTGAAGTTGGTTATGATATGGATCAAGCTCTTGTAGATATCAAACAAACCGTTGAAGAAACAAAATACGAATTACCAAGAGAGGCTGAAGACCCTCAAATATCTGAGTATTCGGAAGCAAGTTTTCCAGTAATGAATATCAGCATTGTTGGTAATGGGTCTATTAGGCAAAAAGTATTTTATGCGAAAGAGTTAAAAGATAAAGTTGAGAGCTTAGAGGAGATTTTGCAAGCTAATCTATCTGGAGCACCTGAAGAGGTTCTTGAAGGAGTTATTAATAAATCAAGGATGGAATCATATGAAGTCACTCTTAGTGATATATATTATTCTGTTGCTAATAATAATCTTATTATCCCTGGTGGCACACAAGATACAGGAAAAGGTAGCTTTAATATTGAGGTGCCAAGCATCATTGAATCAGCTCAAGATGTATACTCCATACCGATAAAAGTTACTCAAGATGCAATTGTAACTTTGGGTGATATTGCAGATATCAAAAGAACATTTAAAGACTTTACATCATATGCAAGAATTAATGGGCAAGATGCTGTAACTCTAGAAGTTCAACTTAGAGTTGGAGCAAATTCAATAGACGCCTCATATGCAATTAAAGATATTCTAAGTGAATATGAAAAAAATCTTCCAGAAAATTTAGAAATATTAGTCTCTCAAGACGACACTCTTTATTCCATTGATATGGTAAAAGAACTAAATGGAAATATTATAGCTGCAGTGGTTCTCATTATGGTTCTCGTAATAGCAAGTATGGGTTTTAGGGTTTCAATGCTTGTAGGGCTATCAATCCCCTTTTGTTTCTTATTTACTTATCTCATTTTCTTTTCTCTTGGAATGGAGATAAATTTTCTTGTAATGATGGGATTGCTTCTTGGTATGGGTATGTTGATTGATGGCGCAATAGTAATTACTGAATACGCTGATAAAAAAATTGGAGAAGGCCTTTCAAGATCAGAAGGTTATAAAATGGCATCGAAGAGAATGTTTTATCCCATTTTAGCATCTACTGGAACAACTATGGCTGCCTTTATTCCTGTAATGTTATGGCCGGGGTTTACAGGCCAATTCATGCGATATCTTCCTATAACAGTTTTTACAGTCTTATTGGGATCTCTAATATATTCGTTAATTATGATTCCTGTATTAGGATCCTATCTTGGTCAACAAGATTCTGCTCTCAACAAGGAAGAAGGAAGAGAATCTATATTTAAGAAATTAACTGAACTGTATGGGAAAAGAATTGCAAAATTTGTTAAAAATCCAATTGAAACTTGTTTAGCAGTGCTCTCAGTATTGTTAATAATCATTATGAGTTACTCATATTTTGGAAAAGGGACAATTTATTTTGCCTTAGTTGATCCGGTAGAAGCTAACGTAACTATTAAAGCTCGAGGTAATTATTCTGCATTAGAGACTAAAAAGCTTGTTGAACAGGTTGAGGAAAGGTTCTTGGAAGTGCCCGGACTTAATAGTGTTTACCTTAGAGCTGGCAGCGAATGGTGGAATACAGAAGCAGATAAAATTGGTGGTGGCTTTGTAGAAGTAGCCCCCGCAGCTCAGAGAAAAATATCAGGATTACAGATAATGGAACTCCTTAATGAGTCAGTGAATGATTTACCAGGTATATTTGTTGAAGTTGCTCCAGATACAGGCGGTCCTTCTTTTGATAACCCTATTGAATTAGATCTATACGGCAATAGTGAAAATAATGTTAATGCTGCTGCGGATATTGTTGAAACTTATATAAGAAATAATATAAATGGTCTTAAAAATATCACTTCATCTAAATCATACCCATCCGTAGAATGGAGTGTAGAGGTAGATAAACAAAAAGCAGCTCAATTAGGTGTAAGTGTTGCCGATGTAGGTGCATTAGTTCAAATGCTCACCAATGGATTTAAGGTAGGAGAATATAGACCAGATGATTCAAGAGATGAGGTTGAAATTAGAGCTAGATTTCCTGAATCTGATAGAACAATTACTGGAATACAAAACTTAAATGTAACAACTCTTAAAGGCCTGGTTCCTGTGAGTTCTTTTATATCAGTTACGCCAAAAGAAAACAGACAATCTGTAAATAGAAGGGATGGTAAATTTTCACAATCAATTGGTGCTGCAACCATAGATGAGTCTAAAGTTTCAGACAAAGTAAAAGAGATTAATAATTGGTTGGAGTCTGCCGACCTTGGAGACGGGGTCACATATAAATTTACTGGCATGGCAGAAGAAACACAAGATGTAAATAATTTTATGATAGCTGCAGGTATTATGGCTGTATTTATTATGCTGCTAATGCTTTTAACCCAATTTAATAGCTTTTATCAATCATTTATAATCCTTACATCGGTAACAATTTCTTTTGTTGGTGTTCTGCTGGGTTTATTGATAACTGGAAAGCCATTTAGTACAACTATGACAGGTTTATCAATAGTTACATTAGCCGGCATTGTAGTTAATAATAATATTGTTCTCATTGATACATTTAATAAATTAAGGTTTGAATCGCCCCACTTAGAACAATCTACTCATATTATAAATGCTTGCAAACAAAGACTTAGACCCATTTTGTTAACATCATTAACAACTGTTTTTGGTCTGTTGCCTCTAGCTATGGGAGTGAGTCTCGACATTATTTCTAGAGATATAGCTATTGGAAGTACTATTGTTGATTGGTGGTCTAATTTAGCTGTATCTATTGTTTTTGGTTTAGCCTTCAGCACTTTTATAACTTTAATTCTAACTCCTGCAATATTGGCACTACCATATGCATTAAGAAAAGATTTTAAAAAGTTTTTAAAAACAGCTGATTAATAAATTACAATAAAGTATGTCTAATTCAAATAAAAAAATTGATTTTGAGTCTTCTTTGAAAGAGCTTGAGTTGATTGTTGCAAAACTAGAGGATGAGAATATTAATTTAGAAGATTCAGTAAAGTCATTTGAGGCGGGAATAAATCTTGTTAAAGAGTGTCAAAAACAACTCGAAAAAGCTGAGCTTAAAGTAAAAGAGTTGCTTGATGATGGATCATCTCAAGAATTAGATAACTCATAAACTCTCCATGCATCCTGAATTCTTATCACAAGTAAAAGAGCTTGTAATAAATAAGATAAGAATATCTATTGGGAAATCTAATTTAATTGAAGAGGTAATGTCCTATTCAGCATTAGCTGAAAGTAAAATGATACGGGCGGGTTTAGTTTTTGCTTCTTCTTGCACTAATAAAAACATTCATGAAGATAGTATTATTACTTTAGCTTCAGCTGTAGAGTTAATGCATACATATTCTCTAATACATGACGATCTTCCATGTATGGATGATGATGATCTTAGAAGAAATCAACCATCAAGTCATATTAAATATGGAGAAGCTAATGCAGTTTTATCTGGAGATGCCCTTCAGGCTTTAGCATATGAAATCATTGTTAACGATCTACAAATGAATTCTGATGAGAAAGTTAAAACTATTAAGATTTTATCTAGAGCATGTGGTAAAAATGGAATGGTTTATGGTCAATATCTTGATATTCAGAATGAAAATAACAAAGATGTTGATAAAGATATGCTTGATCAAATTCATAATCTTAAGACTGGCAAGTTAATTGAGTGCTCTGTGATGCTTGGTCAAATTGGAAGTGATATAAAAATCGATTTATTTAAAGAATTTGCAAGTCATATAGGCTTAGCTTTTCAGATCACTGATGACATTTTAGATGTAACGCAAACAGAAGAAGTTTTAGGAAAAAATAAAAATTCTGATATAAAGAATAATAAAATTACCTATATTGATGTCCTAGGATTGGATGGCGCTAAAGAAAAAGCTAAAGAGTTAACAGATCTGTCTCTTGAAACATTAGATAGAATTGATGTTTCGGGAAAAGATAAACTAAAAAACATAGCTAAATATTTAATTAGTAGGCAAAACTAATGAGAATTTTTAAGAAAATTCCTAAAGAAAAACCATTAACACCAGTTCTAGACAGAGTTAATTATCCTTCTGACATAAGATCTTTTTCAGTGCCTGAATTAGAAAATCTTTCAAATGAGTTAAGAGAGTTCTTATTATATTCAGTTGGTCAAAGTGGCGGTCATCTTGGTGGGGGTTTGGGAGTAGTTGAGCTTACAGTAGCTCTTCATTATTTATTTAATACTCCTTATGATAATTTGGTTTGGGATGTTGGTCATCAAGCTTACCCCCATAAAATACTTACTGGTAGAAAAAATCAAATTCAATCGATCAGGCATAAAGATGGTCTTGCGCCCTTCCCAGCTATACATGAAAGTGAATATGATGCATTTGGGGTTGGTCATTCAAGTACTTCCATAAGTGCTATATTGGGAATGGCAATGGCATCAAAAGAAACCATGCCTGATAAAAAACATATTGCTGTAATTGGTGATGGCGCTATGACAGCGGGTATGGCTTTTGAAGCCTTAAGTCATGGAGGTCATCTTAAGCCCAATATGCTTGTCATTCTTAATGATAATGACATGTCAATATCAGAGAATATTGGAGGTCTTTCAAACTATTTCTCCAGAATATGGGCTTCAAAAATATATAAAGGAATTAAAAAAAGTGGTGCAAGCGCTCTAAAACCTCTACCTCAGGCATATCATTTAGCAAGAAAGGTAGAAACTCAAATGAAGGCTATGGTTGCTCCTGGTTCTATTTTTGAAGAGTTGGGATTTAATTATATTGGTCCTATAGATGGTCATAACATAAAAGAAATGCTTGAAGTGATTGGTAATTTGAAAGATTTTGATGGGCCTCAATTCTTACATGTTATTACAAAAAAGGGTGCTGGGCTGGATGCTGCTGAGGCAGATAGAATTGGATTTCATGCAATTGGAAAAATAAATAGTATTAAATCAGACTCTACCCCAAAACCTAAATATCAAGATATTTTTAGTGACTGGATTGTTGATATGGCAGAAGTTGATGCAAACTTATTCGCCATAACACCTGCCATGAGAGAAGGTTCAGGACTTGTAGAATTTAGTAAAAAATTTCCTGAGAGATACTTTGATGTGGCTATAGCAGAACAGCATTCAGTAACCTTTGCCGCTGGGCTGGCAAAAGAAAATAAAAAACCTGTTGTTGCAATTTATTCTACATTCTTGCAAAGAGCCTATGACCAACTTATTCATGACGTTGCTGTTCAAAACCTTGATGTCACTTTCGCTTTAGATAGAGCTGGTCTAGTTGGTGAAGATGGTCCTACTCATTCTGGAAATTATGATATTGCCTATTTAAGATGCATCCCAAATATAATTTTAATGACTCCTTCTAATGAAAATGAAACTAGATTGTTATTAACAACTGCATATAAATATAAGGGACCAGCTGCAGTAAGATATCCAAGAGGTACTGGACCAAATTCTACAGTTAAATTTGCCTTAGAGCCCTTAGAAATTGGAAAAGCTAAACTAGTCAGAGAAGGTAAGTCAAATATCATTTTTCTAAATTTTGGCGCTCTTCTTGATGAAGCAGAAATAGTCTCAAAAGAAATGGATATGACTTTGATTGATATGCGATTTGTGAAGCCATTAGATGAAGACATGCTTCATAAATATCTTAATAATGCTGATATGTTTGTTTCTCTTGAAGATGGTTCAATATCAGGAGGAGCAGGAAGTGCGGTCCAAGAATATTGTGGAAGAAATAATATAATAATTAAATCACTCTTATTTGGAATCCCTGATGAATTTATTGATCATGCGTCTAGGGAAGAAATGCTTGACCAAGCTGGGCTGAGTGCTACAAAAATCCTAGATAAATTAAAAACATTGCAGGAATAATTGCTAGAAACCCTGCTATTAGGTCATCTAATACAATACCTAATCCATTTTTATAATTTTTATCAAAATATGAAATTGGAAATGGTTTCAAAATATCAAATATTCTAAAAAATATAAATGCTAAAACTGCATAGGTGGTTCTAGATGATTGAGTGGTCATGTAAAGCGCTGGTAATAATGCTACCCACATGCCAGCCAACTCATCAATAACTATTGAGCTATGATCTTTTTCAATTAGGTCTGCTGATGCTTTTTCACATATCCAAATAGAAAATAAAATGATTAAGAAAACAACAAAGTGCATATTGATGTAATGGGAAAGAAGAATAAATAATAAAAAAGAGAATAAGGAACCCCATGTTCCTGGAGCAAAAGGAATTTTGCCAATTCCACCCAAGGTTGCTATGAAGTGTATTGGATTTTTTAAATTTGGAAAATTATTCATTATTAAAAATGCTCATATCCTGCAATCTTTACATCATAACCTTTATTAGAAATAAGTTTAATTTCCTTTGATTTTGAAACTTCACCTATCTTAATGAAATCATCAGTAAATTTATCTTTTGGAATTGTAAAACATAAGTCATAGTCATCTCCAAGATTTAGATCTTCGATATTAGATATAACTGGTATTTTGTCTAAGTATATTTTGCCACCACAATTTGAAGCTTTAAGCATTTTTTGCATATCAACTAGCAACCCATCAGATGTATCAATACATGCGTTAGCTAATTCAGATATTTTTTTACCTAACTCAATCTTTGGTATTGGCCTCAGATAGTATTTAATAAAAGGTGAGTCCGATATTTTGTTCTTCAAATCTTTTAATCCTTTTGCGCCTTTGCCAACTTCTGTGCTTATACATATAAAGTCTCCGGGCTTGGCTCCATCTCGTCTTAAGATATTTTTATTAAAAGGTGATCCATAGACTATTACACCAATGTTTAACGGTCCTCTAGTTAAATCTCCGCCGATTAAAGGAATTTCAAATTGGTTTGCTATTTCATTAGTTCCAAGCGCAAAATCTTCAAACCAGGCTCTATTTTGAGATGGGGATGTTACTGATAGGCTAAAAGCTAACGGCTTACACCCCATTGCTGCAATATCGCTAATTGCTACAGCTATTGATCGATATGCAATGTCTTGAGGTTTTGTATTTTTTAAGAAATGTATGCCTTCAACAGAAGCGTCAACAGAGGTAACAATCTTTTTTTTAGACTCAAAAACAGCGCAATCATCCCCCGGAGGGATGATTACGCCATTTTCTTTGTAATATTTAGAACCAATTTGATTAAATAAATCAATTAGCTCAAATTCTGAATTCAATTAAAATTCTAGCTAGGGTATCTTTCAAACAGCCCTGATGCGCCCATGCCGCCACCAACACACATAGTTACAACACCAAATTGTTTGTCACTTCGAACTAACTCTCTTGTTAAATGCCCTACACATCTTGATCCTGTCATACCAAAGGGATGGCCAATAGAAATGGAACCACCATTAACATTTAATTTATCCATTGGTATGCCTAAAGTATCTCTGCAATGAGCAACTTGAACTGCAAATGCCTCATTTAGTTCCCATAGATCAATGTCCTCAACAGACATATTATAATTTTTTAGTAACTTAGGTACTGAATAAACTGGCCCTATGCCCATTTCATCTGGCTCACAACCCATAGTTGTAAAACCTCTAAAATATGCTACTGGCTTTAATCCAAGCTCAAGTGCTTTATCTTCTGACATAACTAAATTAACTGAAGCTCCATCTGATAATTGCGAAGAATTACCAGCTGTCACAGAACCGTTTTCTGGATCAAAAACGGGCTTTAACCCAGCCAAACCTTCTAATGTTGTTCCTGGTCTGTTGCATTCATCTTTATCTACAGTTACCTCAACCTCTTTTGATTCTCCAGTTTCTTTATTTGTTAGTAACATCTTTGTATTCATTGGAACTATCTCATCAGTAAATAATCCCGCTTCTTGTGCTGCAGCAGTCCTCTTTTGGCTTTCAAAAGCTAGTTCATCTTGTGTCTCTCTTGAAACGTTATATCTTTTGGCAACTACTTCTGCAGTCATACCCATAGGAAAATATATTCCAGGAGATTGTTCTGCTAATCTTTCATTAACAAAATTATCCATATTCATATTCATCATTGATATTGTCTCCGCTCCACCAGCTATAACAGTGTCATAACAACCTGCCATAATTTGTCCTGCAGCCATAGATACCGACTGTAAGCCTGATGAACAATATCTGTTTATAGTTGTGCCACCTACTGTGATTGGTAAGTTAGAAAGTACTGCAGCATTTCTTGCTATATTATGACCTTGAGCTCCTTCAGGATTTCCACAACCCATTATAATATCCTCAACTGCTTCTGGAGGAAGGTTTGGGTTTCTATCTAACATTGCATTGATAATGTGAGAGAGCATTTCATCAGGTCTTGTCATGTTAAATCCACCTCTGTGTGATTTTGCCAAACCAGTCCTTACGCTATCAACAATAACTACGTTTTTCATAATTTCTCCATTGGGTAAAAAATTTACACTGTCATTCTAATCTATACTAATGCTGACTTAAAGCTTCTTATACCAATTTGGTATTATGTCTATGCCCAACTCTTGTGCTTTCTTCATCACATAAGGAATCGTTATTGGACTAAATGGAAGTATGGTTAACACGCCTAGGCCTAAGCTTTTAAAAATTTCATTTAATTGATTGTTTGCATATTCAATTTCGTCTTCGGTGGCCTCCCCTTCAATAAATTTTATATATACATCTAACATCTTTTTGTTTTCTTCAGACTCTTCTAAAAAACTATCTTTTAGCTTAAGTAAATATTTTTGTATTTTTTTTGTATTCATTTGTTAAAGATTATTATGCTACATTTGTCATCATGAAGAAATCTGAAAGAGCTGAAATAGTTAGGACGATACTAGATAAAACTTATCCAGAAACTCCAATACCCCTGAATCATAAAGATATCTTTACATTACTTATTGCTGTTCTGCTATCTGCTCAATGCACTGATGAACGAGTAAATCAGGTTACTCCAAAGTTATTCAAATTAGCTTCAACCCCTGAGAAAATGAGCAAACTATCTCAAGAAAAAATATACAAAATAATAAAGCCATGCGGGTTGGGACCAAAGAAATCTAAAGCTATCAAATCTCTTTCATTAATTTTAGTGAAAAAATATAACAGCATAGTCCCTGATAACTTTGAGGATCTTGAGAAACTGCCTGGTGTTGGACACAAAACTGCTTCAGTTGTTATGAGTCAAGGTTTTGGAGTGCCTGCATTTGCAGTTGATACCCATATACACAGACTTGCTCAAAGATGGGGCTTAACAAATGGCAAAAATGTGAAAAAGACTGAGGCTGACTTAAAAAAATTATTTGATGCATCAACTTGGAATAAACTTCATTTACAAATAATTTTTTGGGGTCGTGAATTTTGTCAGGCAAAAGCTTGTTACGGACTTGAATGTAATATTTGTACTTCATGCTATCCAAAAAGAATAAAGCCTTTTGCACACAAGAAGCCCTAGATGATTTAAAATATTTAACTTCTTGGTTTTATGCAACTTAATACTTAGGATATTTTCAAATGACATTTAATTCAAAAGATAAAAATCTTTCACAAAGTGATTCTGTATTCAGCAACCCTCAATCCATAAAAGATTATGATAAAGATTTATGGGATTCCATTGAAAAAGAAGCGAATAGACAAGAAGACCATATAGAGCTTATTGCATCAGAAAATTATGCCAGCAATAGAATATTAGAAGCTCAAGGCTCTTTATTAACAAATAAATATGCAGAAGGATATCCATCTAAAAGATATTATGGGGGCTGTGAATTTGTGGATATTGCAGAACAACTTGCTATTGAAAGAGCAAAAGAATTATTTAAAGCTGATTATGCAAATGTTCAGCCGCATTCAGGATCTTCAGCAAACGCTGCTGCATTTCTGGCTTTGCTTGAGCCTAATGATACTATTCTTGGTATGAGTTTAGATCATGGGGGTCATTTAACTCATGGAGCAAAAGTAAATTTTTCTGGAAAGAACTATAAAAGTATTCAATACGGCTTACATCCTGATACTCATGAAATAGACTATGAAGAAGTCAGAAATTTAGCTAAAGAGCATAAACCTAAATTAATTATTGCAGGTTTTTCTGCTTATTCAGGAATTATAGATTGGAAAAAATTTAGAGAAATTGCAGATGAGGTGGGAGCATATTTTCTAGTTGATATGGCTCATATCTCTGGTCTTGTTGCTACAGGACATTATCCCTCACCTATTCCCTTCGCAGATGTAGTTACTTCAACAACTCATAAAACCCTAAGAGGACCAAGGTCAGGAATAATATTAGCAAAAGAAAATGAAGCTCTGCAAAAGAAACTTAACTCTGCTGTTTTTCCTGGATCTCAAGGCGGACCTTTGATGCATGTGATTGCAGCAAAAGCTATTTGCTTTAAAGAAGCAATGGAGCCTAGTTTTCAAGAATATATGCAACAAGTTGTTGATAATGCAAAAACTATGTGCAATGTGATTATGTCTCGAGGTGTTGATGTTGTTACTGGCAATACACACAATCATATTGTTCTTGTAGATCTTAGAAATAAAGACATTACAGGTAAAGATTTAGAAAAAGCTTTAGGCGATGTAAACATTACTGTTAATAAAAATGCTGTACCAGATGATCCAAGATCACCCTTTGTAACATCAGGTGTTAGACTGGGTACTCCCGCTGTAACTACAAGAGGTTTTAAAACAGAAGAAATTACACTTCTAAGTAATTGGATATGCGATGTAATTGAAAATATTAATGATGAAGATGCAATGTTAGAAATAAAAAATAAAGTAATTAATCTGACGAAACAATATCCAGTCTATAATTTATAAATGCATTGTCCCTTTTGCCAAGCTGAAGATACTAAAGTTATAGACTCTAGATTAGTTGCAGACGGCTCCCAAACAAGAAGAAGAAGAGAGTGTGAAATATGTCACTCTAGATTTACTACCTTTGAAACAGCGGATTTAGCACTACCGAGGGTTGTCAAAAACGATGGAGAGCGTCAACCTTTTAATGGCTCAAAACTTAAGAAAGGTATGCTCAGAGCCCTTGAAAAAAGGCCTTTGTCATCTGAAGAAATAGATACTGTTTTTGGAAAAATTTTAAATGAAATTCGTACTAGTGGTCTTCGTGAGATCCCTTCTCTTAAGATAGGAGAAATAATGATGAATGCTCTAAAAGAGGTTGATACTGTTGCTTATGTTAGATTTGCATCAGTCTATAGAGATTTTCAAGATATAAAAGATTTCTCAACTGAAATCAATTCTTTAAGTAAAGAGAAACCCAAAAAAGCATCTAAGAAAAAATTAAAGAAATGAATTATGAAAAGTTGATGAAGAGAGCTATTTCTCTTGCTGATCAATATAAATATACCGCTAAACCAAACCCTGTGGTTGGATGTATTATTGTAAAAGGAGAAACTATAATCTCTGAAGGTGCGCATAAAGAGTTTGGATCCAATCATGCCGAAGTAAATGCAATTGAAGAAGCAAAAAAAAACCAAGGAATTGCTTTTGATTCCTTTGGTGAATTAACCTTAATTTGTTCTCTTGAGCCATGTAATCATACTGGTAAAACTGGACCATGTTCCGAGGCAATAATTAGTTCTGGAATAAGAAATGTAGTGGTTGGTGCTGAAGATCCAAACCCTCTTGTTTCAGGAAGTGGAATTAGGAATTTAATTAATCATGGAGTGAATGTTCAATCAGGAGTATGTGCAAAACTGGTTGAGGAACAAAACAAATTCTTTTTTTTTAAGAATAAGAATAATAGGCCATACATAACTGTAAAAATTGCATCTTCGAAAGATGGCAAATCTCATCTACCAAATGAAAAAAGGACATATATTACCTGCAAAGAATCAAGAGATGATGTTCAAAAAGTTAGAGCAAATTATGATGCTATTTTGACAGGAGGTAATACAGTTATTAATGACTCACCCAGGATGAATGCTAGGGTAAGTTTTCCAGTTAATCAGCCAAAAAAAATTCTTCTAAGCAATAAATCTAATTTTGATTTAACTGCTGATTTCTTTGTGAATTGCGAATATGAAATACTCAATGAAACAAATATAGGCAAGATATTAGAAAGATATAGATACACAGACATCACATCAATTTTAGTTGAGGCAGGTCCAAAACTTGTTAACGCATTTTTAGATTCTGGCAAAGTAGATGAGGTTATTATTTATCAGTCTCAAAATAATCTTGGTTTAGATGGTGTGAATTGGTTTAAAGAAGATAATGCTGTTGAAAAACTAAATTTTAAACTAGAATCCTCATACAACATTAAAGCAGATACCAAAAAAATATATATAAAATGTTAAAAGATAGCATTACAGAGATTATTGAAGATATTAAACAAGGAAAGATGGTAATCATTCTTGATGATGAATCTAGAGAAAATGAAGGTGACCTTGTTTGTGCTGCTGATCAAGTTACTCCAGAAATAATTAATTTTATGGCCTCAAAGGGCAAGGGATTAATATGCCTACCTATGAGTGAAAGCCTTATAGATAAATACAATCTTCAAATGATGACTTCTAATAATAAAGCAGCAAATAGAACAGCTTTTACTGTTTCGATTGAGGCTGCAGAAGGTATTACAACTGGAATATCAGCAGCTGATAGAGCTCACACAATCAGGACTGCAGTTAGTAAAGATTCTAAAGCTTCGGACATTGTTCAGCCTGGACATGTATTTCCACTTAAAGCCATGGAAGGTGGGGTTCTGAGCAGAGCAGGACATACAGAGGCTGCATGTGATTTAGCTAAACTTGCAGGCTTTCAGTCTGCAGGGGTTATTTGTGAAATTATGAATGACGATGGAACTATGGCAAGAAGAGATGATCTAATAAAATTTGGTGAAAAATATGATATTAAGGTTGGTACTATTGCGGATTTAATAGATTATAGATTGTCCTCAGATAGTACGGTTGAAGCAGTAAATGAAAGACAAGTCACAAATGAGTTTGGTGAATTTAACCTAATAGTATGGAGAGATATAATAAAAGATGAATATCATTTTTCTTTAAGTAAAGGTGATTTATTATCAGTTGAGTCCCCTTTGGTTCGAGTTCAAACACAAAGCATTCTTCAAGACACATTAGGCATAGAAGAATTAGGAAAAAATTGGTCAATAAGGAAATCTATAGAAAGAATCTCAAAAGAAGATGCTGGGCTTTTTGTTCTTATAAATCACCGAGATGCAAAAAGTTACTGGCTCAATAAATTAGAAGATAAAGAAATTGAACCAAAAAGAAATAGACGAGTCATTGGCGTTGGATCTCAAATACTAAGAGCTCTCGATTTAAGAAAAATAAGTGTGTTAGGTACCCCTACTAAATATAATGCTGTATCTGGTTTTAATATAGAGATAACAGGATTTGTAAATGAATAAAGTTCTAATAGTTCACACCTCATGGTATGCCGATTATATAAATGAAATGATAAAACTATCCTGTAAGGTTTTATCAGAAAATAAATTTTCATGGGATATTTCTCTTGCACCAGGCAGTATTGAGCTACCTGCATTAGCAAAACATAAATTAATAAAAAATAAAGGGGATTATGTAGGCATTCTTTTTCTAGGAATAGTCGTAAGGGGTGAAACTACTCACTATGAGCTAGTTACAACTGAAACATTCAGATCCATTGGAAATTTAGCTATGGACTATCCTCAAATATCAGTAATTAATAACGTTATTTGTGTTGAAAATGAAAATCAATTGAAAGAAAGGCTCTTTAATACTGAAAATAATACAAAATCACTTATTAAATTAATACATGAAAAATCTAGCTAAATTTAAAGTAGAAGTAAGAACTAGAGAGTATCTGGTTCAAGCTATTTATCAATATTTTTTTAGCAAGCAGGATACTTCAGATATTATTGATCAATTTAAAGACGAGCATAAAAATAAAAAAGTAAATTTTGATGTCTTTTCATCTTCATTAGAGTCTATAAAGGATAATGAAGAACATATAAAGAAAATTCTTGAATCACTTGGTGTTAAGGACTCAAATATGGACCTTATAGATAAATCAATTTTATACTTTGCATTAAATGAAATGATATTTGGTAATCTAGATAAGCCTATTGTTATTGACGAATCTTTAAGACTTTCAAAGAAATTTTCTAGCCCAGATTCATACAAATTTATAAATGCTAATTTAGATAAATATCTAAAATCAACATAAATTATCTAAGAATGGTCTGATCTCTTGAGGGTCCTGTTGATATATAGGATATAGAACAACCAACAAATTCTTCAATAAAATTAATATACTCTTGAGCCCTAAGAGGAAGATCGTTGAATTGAGTTGTCCCTACAGTTATTGATTGCCAACCTTTAAAGGTTTTATAAATAGGTTGTCCGTCTTTATAATCCACACAAACATCAATAGAAGAAAATTCATCCATAACGTCTAACTTTGTCAAACAAATATCAGTGACAGAATTAGTGAAAACTGCTTTTTTTAATGCAAATAAATCAAGCCAACCACACCTTCTAGGCCTTCCAGTCGTAGCACCAAATTCATGTCCTTTTTCAGCAAGCATTTTAGCGTTATCATCAAATAACTCAGTTATAAATGGTCCTTCTCCAACTCTTGTGCAATAAGCTTTTGAAATCCCAATAATTTTATCAATATATTTTGGTCCTAATCCAAGACCGGTTGAAACACCTCCAGCTGTGGTGTTTGAAGATGTAACGTATGGGTATGTGCCATGATCAATATCTAAAAGAGTGCCTTGAGCACCTTCAAACAAAAGTGATTTATCTGCCTTGACCCAATCATATATTAGACCTTGAGTGTCAAAACAGTAACTATCATATAAATGTTTATAAGACATTACCTCAGAGATAACATCTTCAATATCATGAGGTTTTTCATTATATAACTCAACCAATAACCTGTTATGGTATGAAACAAGTAATGTAATCTTATCTCTTAAAAGCTTTTCTTCACCAATATCTCCAAACCTTACAGCTCTTCTTGCTATCTTGTCTTCGTATGATGGGCCTATCCCTCTTCCAGTAGTTCCAATAGATTCTTTCTTATCCCTAACTTTATCAATACTAATATGACTTGGAAGAATTAATGCGCAGCCTGAACTAACAAAAAATCTATCTTTAAAGCTTACTCCAGCATCCTTAAGGCCTTTAATCTCATGATCAAGAGCTTCTAATGATAAAACAACGCCATTTCCAATTACACAATTAACATTAGGATGTAGAATGCCAGATGGTGTCAAATGAAGAACAGTTTGATTTCCATTTACTTTAATTGTATGGCCTGCATTATGTCCTCCTTGAAAGCGACATACAGCATGAACTTCTTGACTTAAAGCATCAACAATTTTGCCTTTACCCTCATCTCCCCATTGAAGACCAAGTATTAGAGTGTTTGATGCCACTTTTTTCCTAGTCAGATATTTTTTTCTGATTTAAATATTTCAAGAAATCTGAGTTTGCATCAATAAGCATCATGTCAGATTTATTTTGAAATGTTTCAACATAAGCCCTAAGACTTCTAGTGAACTCATAGAACTCAGGATCTTGAGAAAAACCTTCTGCATAGATTCTTGCTGCCTCAGCATCACCCTCACCTCTTAGCAATTCTGCTTTTTTATAGGCTTCAGCTAAAATAACCACTTTATCTTTGTCTGCAACAGCTCGAATCTCCCTTGAGATCTCTTTACCTTCAGATCTAAGCTCTTCAGCAAGTCTATTCCTTTCAGTTCTCATTCTTTCATATACCGAATTACTTAAATTGGATGGTAAATCTATCCTTTTAACTCTAAAGTCTATAATTTCAATACCTAAGTCTGCAACTGAATCATTAAGTGAATTAAGCATTATATTCATAAGCTCATCTCTTTCACCAGAAACAACTTCTTTTACAGTTCGTTTACCAAAATTATTCTTTAAGACGAACTCAGAGCGTTGACCAAGGAGACTATTTAAACTGTTAAAACTTCCATTGTTTGCTTTATAGAATGTCAAGACATCTGTAACTCTATACTTAATAAATGAGTCAACTAATAGGTATTTACTCTCAACGGTAAGGATTCTATCTGGCTCTTCATCAAGGGTTTGAATCCTAGCATCGTATTTTTTTACTTCCTGAATGATTGGAAGTTTGAAATGAAAACCAACAGATATGTCTGTTCTTACAGCCTCACCAAACTGAAAGACTATCGCATTTTCTTTTTCATTAACTATGAAGAAGCTATTAAAACCAATTCCAACAATTAATGCTGCAAAAACTAATAAAAAAGTATTCCTATTCATCTTGGTCTCCTTGTCTTAATCTAAACTGATTGAGATCTATTTTGTTTCCTTGATCCATCATCTTATCTAAAGGAAGCAACATTAGATTATTACCACTATCGATATCAATCATTATTTTTGTGGTGCTAGATAGAACTTTTTGCATTGCATCTATATACATTCTATCTCTGGTGACCTCAGGTGCCTTTTGATACTCTTCAAGAAGTTGAGTAAATCTTCCAACCTCACCCTCTGCATTAGCAATAACCTCTAACAAATAACCTTCAGCATTTCTGATTCTTGCCTGTGCTTGACCTCTTGCTTCAGGGACTATAGTTAATGCATACCTTTCAGCTTCATTTTGCAATTTTTCTTTATCTTCTCTCGCAGCAACAACATCATCAAAAGCATCTTTAACTGCCGCTGGTGGATCAGTTTTTTCAATGTTTACCTGCTGAACTAGTAGGCCAGTAGCATATATATCTAAAATTTGCTGGAGTCGAGTTTGAACTTCTTGAGCAATCTTTTCTCTTCCTACAGTTAGGGTCTGTTCAAGAGAATTATCACCAACAACATGCCTTAAAGCACTTTCAATAGCCTGCCTAAGACTTAACTCTGGATCTTTTACATTTAAAACAAAATCTTTTAAGTTTGCTATTCTGTATTGGGCCGAAACAGTTACATCTACTATGTTTTCATCTTGAGTCAACATGCTATTTGTTTGACTATATCTTCTTGTTAGAGATACATTTTCTATATATCTTTCATCGATTCCAGCCAATCTGAAATTTAGTCCTTCTTGTTGCTCTTCATAGAACTTACCAAATCGTAAAATCACTGCTCGCTCGGATGCATCAAGCTGATATATTGATTGAGATGCATAAACAATTAAGAATCCAAAAAGTGCGTATAAAAATATTCTTGTAGTTGGTAACTTAAAGCCACCACCCGAACTTCCTCCAGAACTTCCTCCAGAACCATTGGATGATGATTTTTTTCCTCCAAGTATTGAAGAAAATTTCTTTACAAGCTCATCAAAGTCAGGAGCATCATTTTTCCCACCCCATGGATCTTTATTTTGGTTATCCCAATTCACAATAATTACCTCGTTTTTTTTAACTATTATAGACCCTATCTATGGACTTATAGCTATATTTAAAGAGAAGTTATCAATCTTTTAATAGATTCTTCAATTTTATGACTAGTTTTTATCTCAAAAGCTTCTAAATGATCCCAAGAACGCAACCATGTCATTTGTCTTTTTGCTAATTGCCTGGTTGCGTAAAGTGCTCTTTTAAATAATTCATCTGAATCATACTCCTCATTTAAAAAAGAAATTGCTTGTTTGTAATTCACAGACTTTCTAATAGGATGATTTTCAGGAATCTTGTACTTATTTAATAAATTTTTAACCTCATCAATCAAACCATTTTGAATAATTATCTTAAGGCGTTCTTCTATTCTGGAATGAAGTAATGACCTGTCCTCATCAAAGATTCCAAATTGATAAACAGAATAAGTGTTTGATAAGTAGTCTTTATTTTTATATCCAACCATTGCGCTTAACTGATTACCCGATGCTTTATGAATTTCTAATGCTCTGATAATTCTCTTTTCATCAAAGACATTAACTCTTTTTGCGTAGTTTGGGTCTAATTCTTTAAGCATCTTGTGAAGCAATTCTACCCCGTTTTTATTTTTTATATTCTGTAATTCAGACCTATATTGATCATCTCGCTCGGGAAGATTGTCAAGGCCATTTATTAGTGATTTAAAGTACATCATTGAGCCTCCCACAAAAAGCGGCAGCTTATTTTTATTATGTATTTCTGTGATTAGCTCTAGCGAACTTTTATAAAAATCTGCTACTGAATATATTGACTCTGGGTTAATACAATCGACTAAATGATGTTTGTGTTTGAGCAATACATCTTTTGAGGGTTTGGCAGAGCCAATATCACAATCTTTATAAACCATTACAGAATCAACACTTATGATTTCAGCAGGAATAGAATTACAAATATTAATTGCTAGATCTGTTTTGCCAGAAGCTGTTGGCCCAAGAATAAAAGCAATTGGCTTTTTATTTTTTTTATTCAAATTTATAGAGCTTCTTCGTTTGTCTCTCCAGTTCTAATTCTAACGACCTCTTCGATAGGTGATATAAATATCTTTCCATCACCAATTTTACCTGACCCAGCTGCCTCTATAATGGCTTTCTTAACCTGCTCAACCATATCATCAGAAACGGCTATCTCTATCTTAATTTTTGGAAGAAAATCAATTGTGTATTCAGCTCCTCTATACAACTCTGTATGACCTTTCTGCCTTCCAAAACCTTTTACCTCAGTCATAGTCATACCAGATATCCCGATTTTATCTAAAGATGTTCTTACCTCTTCAACTTTAAATGGTTTAATTATTGCTGTTACTAATTTCAACTTTATCTCCTCTAATAATTTTTAAAATAGTATTACATTGTTCTAAAGAAGAACCTTTATTCTTCATGCAAACTTCTGCAGCCCTATATGACATATCATCTCTTAATTGATCATCATTTAGCAAGGTCTTAAAAGCATTAACAAGGTCTTTTTTTGTGTTTATTTGTATACAAGCATCTTTTTTTAAAAATTTATTAAGTATATCTTCAAAATTTTTCATATAAGGTCCGACGATGAATGGGCACCCTTGAGCTGCTGATTCAATAATATTATGGCCGCCATAGTCTTTAAAAAGACTTCCTCCAATGAACGCTGAGGTTGATAATGAATATAATTCTTGCATCAAGCCTGTTGCACTTATGATTGCAATCTCATTATTACTTAAATCTTCTGTTAATGAGGTATGAATTCTTGAATCCATATTCATCTTAGTTAGAAGTGTTTTTATTGATTGAGCTCTCTCGGGATGTCTTGGCGCAATGATTAGCTTTAAATCTGATATTTCATTTTTAAGCTCTTGAAATACTTCAGCAATTAGCTCATCTTCCTTCTTATGAGTACTTGCTGCTAAAACTATTTGATGATTTAAATGAGTTCTATGATTTTTATTATCTCGTATCTCGATGTCAAATTTTACAGATCCTACATTTTGTATTTTATTTTTATTCAAACCAAGCGCCTTGAATCTCTCTAAATGAGAATTGCTTTGAACAAATACAAAAGATATTTTATTTAAAATCTGTTTAGAAAATGATTTAAATTTTCTATAACTTTTATAAGAGGAGTCTGACATTCTTCCATTACATAAAATTATGGGCACTTTCTTTTTATATGCCTGACTGATCATATTTGGCCAAATTTCTGTTTCAAATAATATTAAAGAGATGGGTTTGTAAGTTCTATAAAAATTTGAAACTAAAAAATAAAAATCCCAAGGAGCATATACAATTTCAATATCAGTGCTAAATATTTTTCGTGCTTCTCTCAAACCTGTAGGAGTGGAAACAGATAAAATGACATCATATTCTTCTGAAATAGTCTTAACAATTTTTTTTGAAGCAATTACCTCTCCAAGACTAACTGCATGAAACCATACTGCATTATTTACTTTGGATTGGTTTTTATAAATGCCAAATCTATTAGAAAAATTACTTCGGTAGTCTTTATCTTTAAAGCTTTTAAATAAAACTCTTATTGCTATAAAAGGTAGCAATAAGAACATCATAAAGTTATATAAAAATAGGTTCATATGTCATTCATTCTAATGATTAATGTAATAATACAGCTTAATAGTATATGAATAGAATCTTATTATCACTTCTTGTAATTATCTGGAAGCTTCTTTTGCTTTTTCCTAGACCTATGCATAAAGGATTGGTCTATTTTTTTGGGAATTTAATATATCTTATACCAATTAAAAGAAACAAAATTAGTCAAAAGAATATCGAGTTATGTTTTCCAAAACTCTCCCAAGAAGAAAGAAAAAAATTGCACAAGTTAAATGTTATTGCATCAGCAAAAATTATTTTTGATTCAGGTATTTCATGGTTTTGGTCTGATAAAAGAATTAATAAGCTAATTAGTTATGAAATTAGAGGGCTTGAGAACCTTTTAGAAGAACAAAAAAATAACAACGGTATATTGTTATTTTTTAAACACTCCCTTCACCTTGAGCTTGATGCAAGACTGCTTGGCATGAATGCAGAAATATATGGTGTTGAAAGAGTTCATAACTCTGATTCATTTGATTCAATACAAAATAAAGGGCGATTAAAAAGTGTTAAAGATACTTGTGATAGAAATAACCCTTTAAAATTTATAAGATGGCTTAAGAATGGAAAAACTGTTCTTTATGCAACAGATCAAGATTACGGACTAAGCCAATCTGATATTGTTAATTTTTTTAATCATCCTGCCGCAACAATCTCTGCTCCTCAAAAAATTATTAAAAGCACTAAATGCAAAACTTTCTTTGTTAATAGTTTTATGGAGAATGATAAATATATTCTTGAAGTTGAACAGATTTTTTTAGATCAATCTAGTCAAATTAACTTTTCAAAAGATTTAAACCTATATATGGAAAATAAAATAAAACTAAATCCAGAAGAATATTTATGGCAGCATAGAAGATTTAAATCAACTCTTGGAAAAGAAAGTTTTTATGTCTAATTTTTTAAAAGAATTTGATGCGATTAAAGGTTTCTTAGCTCATGAAGAGGGGATTCTTTTGTATGAAATGGCAAAACAATACTGTACAAAAAGTTTCGCTGTTGAAATTGGATCATATTGTGGCAAATCTGCTTGCTACATTGGCCAAGCATGCAAAGAAAATGGTACTTATCTTGTGACCATCGATCATCACAGGGGTTCAGAAGAGCAACAGTTTGGGGAAGAATACTTTGACCCGGAAGAGTATGATTACAAAAATAATAGAGTTGATACACTTCCAACATTAACTAAAAATATTGCAAAATATAAACTAAATTCCTATATAAAGGCAATTGTAGATAATTCAAAGTCAGCCTCAAAAAAAATTAACAGTGAAATAGATTTTCTATTTATAGATGGGAGTCATACATTTGAATCTGCTAGAAATGATTATGAATCATGGAAAAACAAAATACGAACTGGTGGAATTCTTTCAATTCATGATATTTATGATTCTGAATTAGAGGGCGGTCAGGCACCAAAAGAAATATATGAAAAAGCTATGACAGAAGGTTTTAAATTAGTAAAAAGAGTTAATAGTTTAGTTGCTCTTAAAAAAATTACATAATTCTAAAAATACATTTTTTTCAACTGAATCAGTATTTATTTTGCAAGTCAGAGCATGCGCAGCAATAATTACTGCTGCATTTGTCCATGTTGATTTCTCTTCTGGCCAAAATATTTTTAAATCATACTGATAACCAGTCGGAAAAATTCCTTCTGAATCTTGAAATTGCTGAATATCATTAAATATATCTTCTGCTATTTGTATATTTTCATGTACCAGTGCTGCTATTACACACTCACAACTTTCAGCTACCGTAACCCATGGCTCCTCTTTAACACACTTTATGCCAAGTCCTTTAACGTAAAAACTTTCTAACGATTTTAGAAATTCAGATTTGTTATTTTTAATGCCCGCCAAATATGGATAGTAAAAATCCATTGAAAATCTTGATCTATCAACACCATCTCGATCAAATTTTTTATCCCATAGGTTTGTTATTAAATTAGGAGCCAATGATTCTTTTGCCGTAATTGATAAATAAATGGACATTGTGGCTGTAATAAGCGAATTATCAGAGTACCCATCATCATTTTTTGCCCAATAATAAAAACCATCCTTATCTTGAAAATTCTTAAGCGCTTTAAAAATTTTGTTTAATTTATCAAGCTGTGTTTGGTTAAGGACTTTATGATAGTCCTGCTTTTTGTCTATAAGTGATGCCTGGATCAATGGCAAGATGATATAAGGAGCATGGTGACTTTCAAAGTGTTTTTTAGAGGGTTTTCCTTTTTGGAATTCTGCATAAATCAGACCCTCATCATTAATATTATCAAAAAACCATTGGACTCCTAGCCAAAATGCATCCCATTCTTTATATATGCTTAAAGCAATTAAACACTCACAATGATCCCATGGATCGCATTTACCCTTTTCATCCCAAGAAATATAACCATCTAATGATTGGTTTGTGATGATCCAGTTTTTGGATTCTTCAAACTTATCTTTTTCATGAAGCCAATTCATTTTTTTTCAAAATAAAAGGCAATGCTTTTACCCAAGACTGGGTTAAATAGTCTGTCAATGAAATCTATCCAGGCTGGTTTTTTTAAAATATGAGTTTCAAGCAATTTTTTATACCAACTAACTAGTAGATTGGTATCTTGATTTTTCCAAAACATACATCTTAGCCACCAGTATGCCGAATGAATTGAATGGAATCTTTCAGAATCAAGATAAACAAAACCTCTTGAAGATATATCTTTCAATAATGCTTTCTTTTTAAAAATTCTTAAATGCCCCCCTGGCTGATTTTGATAATCTTTAGACAAGGCCCAGCAAACTTTTTCTGGGAATTCTGCTGGAACACTTGCTAAAAATTTACCGCCTGGTTTAAGTACTCTGCTAATTTCATCAATGGCTTCTTTATAATTATGAAGGTGTTCCAAAACTTCAGAGCAAATAACTAGGTCAAAGGTATTGTTATGAAAAGGTAGTTTGTATGCTGATCCACTTAAAAAGGTTGTCTTTTTATTTGATATTGATTCAAAAAATTCAAGACCTTCTAATGATTTGTCTAATGATTCTAAATGAGGATCTAGACCAACACATTGCATATTGGGAAATGACTCCATTGTGCCAAATATATGCCTGCCCTCACCACACCCTAAATCAAGCATAACACCATCCGGATTATCTAATTTAATTTTTGAAAAATTAAAGGTTAGCATTATTAAAATCCTGAATTGTCTTGTAGATCATATCTTCATACTCTTGAGTTATTTTTAACCAATTAAAGTTCTCAATTATATGGTGTCTCCCATTTTCTGCAATTTTTTCATATTTTTTAAAATTGGTTAGAATATTTTTGATGGCTTCTGACAGGTCATTTTCGTTCATAGGAGGAATTAAGGTTGCAAAATCACCTACTAATTCTGGAATTGAGGAGGTATTAGTAGCAATAAGAGGAACTTCACAGCTCATTGCCTCAATAACAGGATAGCCAAAACCTTCATATAATGAGCTGACTATGGCAACAGAACTTGATGCATATTCTTTGGCAATTTCTTCTTTAGTAAGCCCTGTTTTAAATATAATCCTAGCCCCGATACCAAGCTCTTCAATTAACCTTGAAGTATGACCATCTTTTTTTAATTGCCCAATAACTAAAAGAGATATTTCAGGAAAAGTTTTTGAAAGAATAGCTAAAGATTTTAAAGAGTAATCTAAGCCTTTTAATGCAACATCAGCACTTGCTGTAGTTATTAGCCTAAAAGGGTCTCTTTTAATGTTTTTATAAGGAATAAATGTATCTATATCTAGTCCATTATTTATAACATTAATATTCTTTTGATTAACATTAAAATCAACACTTATGTCCTTTAAGGAGTTTTTAGATGGTGTAATAATATTGTTAATATCTTTTGCAACTCTCTTTTGCATCTTTAAAAATGAATACCATCTATGCCTTGAAAGTTTATATAAAAAACTACTAGCTGTTTCTAATTCAAACTTATAGTCCTTTGATATAGGGTGGTGAATAATTTCAATGAATGGAAGTCTTTTTTGGATTTTTAATATTCCATAACTTAATGATTGATTATCTATGACGACATCATAATCAGGAGATAATTTTAAAAATTTATTAGCCCTGTAACCAAAAGTTCTCATCTCAGGGAAGCCACCAAAAAAAATAGAGATAAACTCATAAAAATCTATTAGTTTTTTATTTTTTTTGTTGTAAAAAATCTTCAGTCTTTCTTTGAAAGAAAATGTCTGAAATAAGTCCAGTCCTGGTAGTTTTATAAGGTTGATTTCATCAACTAG
>ENA-OREM01000214-OREM01000214.1-marine-metagenome-genome-assembly--contig:-NODE-214-length-47425-cov-9.427051_pt1 | contig 47425 bp, 44 predicted proteins | sample MGYA00248623_ERZ508561 | MGnify/ENA primary metagenome ERZ508561 (study PRJEB26227, sample SAMN06264494) | marine metagenome | isolation source: Columbia River Estuary | place: USA:Columbia River Estuary...
GTTTGAGCGCCAAATCGAGCCACAACCATTGGTCTTCCCCGAGAACGTCCCCCGTACCCAGCAGGCTATCAGCATCGCTTTCGTACCTGTTGTCTAGCAAGATGACCTGGATAGTTTGGTCACCTTTCGTGACGAAGTAATCTTGGTGGATTGGCGTGTCCGCTTGCAGTCGTCTCTCAGTGTCGTGAGGTTCGCCGATAAAGGCAAGCCAGAGCATTGGTTCTGGGGCAAGATCAAAGGCTACCGCCGAATCATTTTCGAAGTGGCGTTGGGGTCCTTTGTCGCCAACCTTTTGGCTGTCGCCGTGGCCCTGTTTTCCTTGCAAGTCTATGACCGCGTGATCCCGCACCAGTCGATTGCGACGCTTTGGGTGCTGGCCATCGGTGCTGGTCTGGCGATGTTGCTGGAGGCTTTCTTGCGCATCGCGCGTGCCCGTTTGATGGACGGGGCAGGGCGCCGCATTGAATTGCAAATCCAAGAGCTGTTGACGGATAAACTGCTTGGGATGCAGTCTGGCCTGAAGGGGCAAACACCTTCGGCCACCTTTGCAGCCGTACGTGAATTCTCGGCGATCCGCGAATTTTTCACCGCCTCCACAATCGGCACATTGACCGATTTACCATTCATCGTGCTGTTCCTCGCGCTTGTTGCCTCTATTGGCGGCAATGTGGTTTGGGTATTGTTCGTCGGTGGTTTCCTGATGGTGCTGCCGTCCTTCTTTATTCAAAAGAAGATGATGGAATTAACCATGGCGACCCAAGGGGCGTCGACCAAATCCAGCCGTTTGTTGCACGAAGCGATCTATGACGCTGACACGATCAAAGCGCAGCGCGGCGAAGACCGTTTCCGCCGTATCTGGTCCGAACTGACAGCCCTGTCTTCGCTGGCCACATCCGAGCAGCGCAAGCTTGCGACGACCCTGACGTTCTGGTCGCAAGGCGTGCAGCAGGCGACTTATGTCTCTGCCGTGGTCGTGGGGACGTTCATGGTGTTCCAAGGTGAATTCACCATCGGGACGATCATCGCCGTTGGTATTCTGACGAGCCGGACACTGGGCCCTTTGACCCAGCTTGCGGGCACACTTGCGCGGTGGTCCAACGTGAAAGCAGCCCTCGAAGGTCTCGATAAAATTGCCGACGCACCACAAGAAATGGAAGAGGGGCGTAGCTACCTGCGCCGTGAGGTGCTCAAAGGCGAATATGAGCTGCGCGAATTGTCCTATACCTATGACGAGGGCAGCAACGCGACGATTGATATTCCTGCGTTGAAAATCCTATCGGGCCAGCACGTCGCCGTTCTCGGCTCGAACGGGTCAGGCAAATCGACACTTCTCAAAGTGCTCTCTGGTTTGCACCGCCCAACATCTGGCCGCATCCTGATCGACGGTGTCGACATGGGCCAAGTCATGGCACGCGATCTGCGCCGTGGGATCGGCTATCTGTCCCAAGAGGTGCGGCTCTTCGCGGGCACCCTGCGTGAGAACCTGAACCTGACGTTGCTGGAACGCGACGACGAGCGCCTGATGGGTTCGCATGATTTTGCGGGCCTTGGCGAATTTGTACGCAACCACCCCAAAGGTCTCGACCTTGAAATCCGCGACGGCGGCGAAGGCCTCTCAATCGGTCAGCGTCAGTCAATCGGCTGGGCGCGTTTGTGGTTGCAAGACCCGAAAATCTGTCTTCTCGACGAGCCAACATCGTCGCTTGACCAAACACTTGAGACAGCCCTCGTGGCGCGTCTTGACCAGTGGCTCAAGGGCCGCACCGCAATCATTGCCACGCACCGCGTGCCGATTTTGCAACTGACTGACCGGACCCTGATCTTACAAAATGGCCGGATGATCGTAGATGGGCCGCGCGACGAAGTGCTCGCCCATATGCGCAAAAATAAAGATAAGGCGGCAGGCTAATGGCGACGATCGACGCAGAATTCTCTGGGCGCATGCGCGGCTCTTCCATGACCATTTGGTTGGTGGGGACGACAGTCATGGTGTTCTTGCTTTGGGCGAAATTTGCGTGGATCGACGAAATCGTACGCGCCAATGGCGAAGTCGTCAGCGCATCTCGCCCGCAGATCATCCAGAACCTTGAGGGAGGTATTTTGGCCGAGCTTTTGGTCTCTGAGGGTGACATCGTGCAAACGGGCGATGTGATTGTGCGCCTGCGGGGGACAGGTTTCCAAACCTCCGTGGCTGACCTCGAAGACCAAGTGCTTGCGGCCGAAATTCGCCGTTTGCGCCTTGAGGCGGAATTGGCAGGCGCGTTTGATTTTGAAGTACCAGTCGAAATCGCAGCCCGCAGCCCGAGTATTGTTGCTTCCGAGCGCGCACTTTTGAACGCACGCCAATCCGACCTTGCCTCCAAGGTTGAAGGCGCGCGCCGTCTGAAAGTCGAAACAGCCCGCGAATTGGCCGTTATGGAATACATGCTGGCCCGCGAGATTGTGGCCCTTGTCGAGACCACCAAAGCCCGCAAAGCAAACGCAGACGCCGAAACCCGCTACAATGAGATCGTGACAGGCGCCGAGCTGACACGTGTAAGCGAGTATTCTGAGACTTTGCAGGTTCTCGCACAACTTAGCCAAAACCTGCGCATGGCCAACGACCAGTTGCAGCGCACCGTGATCACCTCGCCAATGCGCGGGATCGTCAATAGCCTTGGCATCACAACAATCGGCGGCGTTGTGCGCCCCGGTGAAGAGATCGCGCAGATCACGCCGCTTGGTGACGAGCTATTTGTTGAGGCACAGGTCAAGGTCGCAGACATCGCGAATGTGATCCCAGGCCAAGACGCGACAATCAAATTCAGCGCCTATGACTATACGATTTACGGAAGCCTTGAGGGCAAAGTGCAGTTTATCTCTGCGGATACCTTCAAAGACGAGCGCCGCCCTGAAGTCGCCCCACACTATAAGGTGACGGTTGCAGTGGACCTTGAGAACCTTGACGAGCGTCAAAGCCAGATCTCGATCCGTCCGGGTTTGCAGGCCTCCGTTGAGTTGCACACGGGCGAAAAGACCGTGCTGCAATATCTGACCAAGCCGCTTTATCGCTCACGCGAGGCGCTGCACGAGCCATAGGAGGATGCGTTAAAACGCATCCTACGACAGGCCCGTTGGTAACAGCGGGCCTATTGCGTTGCGGCGGTCAGTGCACAGCCGATAAAGTCGGAAATATCGTCTTGGATCCGCTGCCAGTCTTTCTGATAGGGAGTGCGGTAGCTGGGCCGAACATCAATCCCATGTGCGCGAAAGTCATGGTTGTAGCTTGGTTGGCGTTTTGGATCATCAGTTCGATCGCAGGCGATGACCGCTGACACCGCGCCGCCAATTTCACGACCAACGTACAACTCCCTATCTGTGCGAACATCTGCAGGGTTTTCGCGCCACCTTGTAGGGGTAAGTTTAGATAGGCCAAATTCGGCATCAGCCTCATCAAATAGCGCAAGGTCGCGCCCAACTTTGCGATCTAGCTCTCCCGCTATAATACCCAGTACTTGCTCAAGTGGTACTTTGTCATCGATCACAAACGTCATATAGGCGCGGTTGTTTTCCCTAATGAGCACCGCAGTTTGTGGCCGCGTCACAGGTTCAAAACTCTCGTTCATAACGCGAAACAACTGCCCCTCATATACAGCCCCATCCACGCGGTCGAACCGATCTTCGAAATAGATGACAGGCACCTTCAGCTCATGGCTGACGTTCTCAATTGGCATATAAAGCGTCTGCCGCACCATCTCGGCGTCTGGCGTGAACGCCCAACACGCATCAGGCAGCTCGGCCCGCACTGGCAAAGCAGCACTGACAAAAAGGGACGCGCAAAGCGCCTTGGTCGTCAAACGTTTCAATTCGCTCTCCTTCATTTCTCCAATGATCACGTTTGACGGACGAATCCACAAGCCATGCGATATGCCGCCACGTCTTGATTGATTTTCAATCGGCGCATGCGCAACATGTATGTCACGGCAACCAAGGAGAGATGTCATGATCCCAACGATACGCGTCCTGATGGCGATGGGCAGTTTGCAGCGGCTTTTGCCGTTTTGGCTGATCGGTATGGCGACGCTCATAACATGGTTCTCGCCGGTCTTGATCCTTGCCGTGATCTACGGCGCCGTGGTGCAATTCGTCGTCGAATACATCATGCACCGCTTTCTTTACCACCGCGCACCGCCTACCGAGCAATCGGTGTTTAACGAGCTGTACCGTAGCCACATCGGCCACCACGAATTCCCCAATAAGCCAGAGTTCTTCACAGGTGGCGACAATTGGTATGCGGTGAAATTCGGACTGATTTCGGTCGGGCTTCACTTCGTCGTGCTCTGGCCGTTCGTCGGGGCGGGTTGGGCGATTTTGCTGCCTGTTGTCGCAATCTTCGTAGGCTCGATCAGCGCCTTCACCTTCTACGAATACTGCCACACCTTGGCGCACCTGCGCGTGCCCAAGGGCTGGTTCGGCGAGCGCGTCACGCGCTCCCACCTCGCGCACCATTTTCAAGACCACCACGCGACGTTTCACGTCAGCTTTGGCATGGGCTGGATCGACAGGCTATTCGGCACGCCGCACGACCGCGAGGCCGCACGCGCACGCTTTGACCGCAAAACGATCCTGTCGCTGGGCATGGACCCCGACGACCTGCGCCTCGTCACAGCACGTAAAGCTTACGGCGTCAGTTTCGATTCTAAGTCACAGCCGCCCGCTGCTTAAACTGTGGCTGATCCCACGTGCCATCGCGTATGATTGCGGCCAAAATATCAATCGCATGGCCCACGTCACCTTCGTCGATAAACAGCGGCGTGAAGCCAAAGCGCATGATGTCAGGTGCGCGGAAATCACCGATCACACCCTGCGCAATCAACGCCTGCATCATCGCGTAACCGTCTGGGTGGTGGAACGACACCTGAGAGCCGCGCGTGTTTGGATCACGCGGGCTTGCCAAGCGCAGATCAGGGCAGGCGGCCTCTACCCCTGCGATAAATATCTCGGACAGGGCAATACTGCGTTCCCGTAGGGCATGCATGTCCACGTCAGCCCAAATGTCCATCGACGCATCCAAAGCTGCCATTTGCAACACAGGCGGCGTGCCGACCCGCATCCGCTCAATCCCCGTGCCAGCGCGGTAGTCGAGATCAAAGGCAAACGGGGCCGCATGCCCAAGCCAGCCAGACAGGGCAGGGCGCGTTGTCGAGATATGGCGCGGGGCCACATAGATAAACGCAGGCGCACCCGGACCACCATTGAGATACTTATAGGTGCAACCAACCGCAAAATCGGCGTTACACCCAGACAGATCGACGGGCAAAGCGCCAGCCGAATGCGCCAGATCCCAAACCGTCACGATCCCCAGATCATGCGCCGCTTTGGTCAGTGCCGCCATATCGTGCATCCGCCCTGTGCGGTAATCGACTTGGGTGAGCATCAAAACGGCGATGTCTTTGGATAGTGACGCCATGACGTCCTCAGGCGCTACCGTGCGCAACTCCAATCCGCGCCCGAGCGAGCCAACCAACCCTTCAGCCATATAAAGATCAGACGGAAAATTCCCCGTATCCGACAAGATAACCTTGCGGTCAGGGTTTAACTCAATCGCAGAGGCCAGCGCCTGATAGACCTTGATCGACAGGGTATCGCCAAGGGTCACGTGACCCGCTTCAGCCCCGATCAAGCGCCCGATACGGTCCCCAAGGGCCGTGGGCTGCGCCATCCATCCCGCCTTGTTCCAGCCGGCGATCAGCATATCACCCCATTCATCGGTCACGGTCTTTGCCACGCGGGCGGCAGTCGCCTTGGGCAAGGGCCCCAGTGAATTGCCGTCCAGATAAATCATACCCTCAGGCAGGTGAAACAGGGCTTTGGTTTTTGCGAAATCCATCAGAGTGCCATCCATATTGTAATCAGAGCGAGAATTGCGGGGATGCTTTGCACAAATAGCGCCGCACGAATACCGCAATACAGTGCGTAGACCCCCGCTACGATCACGCAGCACAAGAGGAATACGACCATTGAGGTGTTGTCAGTCAGCATTCCAACCAGCAGGCCCGCGCCCAAGAACCCGTTATACAGCCCTTGGTTCGCGGCCATCACGACGGTTTGGCTTGCCAATTCCTCGGACATGCCGAACGCCTTGCGGGTGCGCCGCGCCTCCCATTTGAACATTTCCAAATAGAGAAAGTAAAAGTGGACCGCCGCCACCAGTATCGTCAAAATGATCCCGATCATCAGCTTTGTCCTCCTGCAATTTCAATCGTTTGGCCGTTCACCGAGCGTGCGGCCTCTGAACAGAGCCACATCGCCGAGGCAGTGATTTCATCAACCTGCAACAGCCGTTCGTGACGGTTACCCTTGGCCATAATCGCAAGTGCGCCATCAGCGTCCGTCTCAAACCTGCGCATCAAACCGCTCAGCTGCCCGCGCACAATATCGGTATCCACATAGCCCGGGAAAATTGCGTTAAACGTAATGGGCCTGCGCATATATTCCTCGGACAATCCGCGCACCAAGCCAATCACCGCATGTTTGCTCGCGGTATAGGACACAGCGCCTTTCAGCCCGCGCAGACCCGCGATTGAGCTGATCACAATCATGCGGGCAGGGGCGTCAGCAGGCAAAGTCGCCAGCGCCGATTGCAGCGTCAAAAACACTCCGTCCAAATTGGTGGTCATGATACGACGCCAATCGGCAAGCGACACTTTGGCAAAGGGTCCACCCTCGGCGATCCCCGCATTGGCAACACATATCTGGATAGGGCCGCGCAACCGCGCCGCCTCTGCAATCCCTTCGCGGACCGAAAACTCATCCGATACATCCATCGGCAAGGCGTGCAAATTCGGATGGCTCGCGGCAACAGCAGCCAGAACATCCGCCCGCCGCCCCGTAATCGTGACCTGCGCACCAGCCTCCGCCAGCCCACGCGCAATCCCTTCGCCGATCCCAGTGCCGCCGCCCGTCACCAGCGCATGTGTGCCATCATGTTCCATTGTGGACCCCTTTCAGGCATCGTAACTTCACCGTATCCCGTGACAAGCAGATAAGGCGCGCCCGATGAAATGGATCGATATTCCCCCCGTCTGGCTCTTGGCCGCCGTGATTGCCACGTGGTTCATCGGGCAGGCACAGCCGTTTGGCCTCTCGCTTGATTTCCCGATCACGCAGCTTTTGGGCGGGTTGCTCGTTGGGGCAGGGATCATCCTGATGGCGCTTGCCGCGATGGAAATGCGCAAGCAGCGCACGACAATCGTTCCGCACAAGGAGGCAGACAGCCTCGTGACCTCAGGCATCTTCAAGCGGACACGCAACCCGATTTACCTTGGTGACGCCGCGATATTAGCAGGATTGGCCCTGCGGTGGGATGCGGTTTTGGCGCTTTTTTTGGTGCCGATCTTCATCTGGATCATCGAGAAACGCTTCATCATCCCTGAGGAAAACATGCTGCGCCGTAAATTTCGCGCCGACTTTGCGCATTATGAACAAAAGACCCGACGTTGGGTTTGATGTAAGCAGGCTTCTTTCGTCCGGCTACCTGCTTGTGAAATAAAATTACGCGGGTTAGGTCTTCTGCACTGCAAAATCGCGCAAGGAGACTGGCCCATGAAAATCGGGACACCAAAAGAAACTTATCCCGGCGAGAATCGCGTGGCAATGACGCCCGCTTCCGCCAAGGATCTGCAAAAACTCGGATACGACTGCGTTATCGAATCCGGAGCAGGACTAGCCGCTGGCTTTAACGACCAAACGTATAAAGACGCAGGTGTGGAGGTCGTGAAAACCGGCGTTGCCCTGTTTAAAGCGGCCGACATAATCGCCAAGGTGCGCCCGCCGTCAGACGCCGAAACCAAGCGGCTCTCGGAAGGGCAGACGCTGATCTCGTTCTTCTATCCAGCCCAAAACACGGCCTTGATGGACCTCGCCAACAAGCAGGGCGCAACTGTCATCGCCATGGACATGGTGCCGCGCATTTCCCGCGCCCAGAAAATGGACGCGCTGTCTTCGATGGCCAACATCGCAGGCTATCGCGCCGTCATCGAGGCTTCCAACAACTTTGGCCGCTTCTTTACAGGCCAGATCACTGCTGCGGGTAAAGTGCCCCCAGCCAAGGTTCTGGTTGTCGGCGCAGGGGTTGCGGGCTTGGCCGCGATCGGCACAGCCACATCACTCGGTGCAATCACCTACGCCTTCGACGTACGCCCAGAAGTGGCGGAACAAGTTGAATCCATGGGCGCTGAATTCGTCTTCCTTGATTTCAAAGAAGAGCAGCAAGACGGGGCTGCAACAGGCGGCTACGCTTCCGTATCTTCGCCAGAATTCGCCGCAGCACAGCTCGCCAAATTCCGCGAAATCGCACCCGATATGGACATCGTGATCACCACGGCGCTCATTCCGGGTCGCGACGCGCCAGAGCTGTGGACCAAAGACATGGTCGACAGCATGAAGCCGGGTTCAGTGATCATCGACCTCGCAGCAGAGCGTGGCGGTAACTGCAAACTGACGGTGATGGACGAGAAAGTCGTCACCGATAACGGCGTCACCATCATCGGCTACACCGACTTCCCGTCGCGCATGGCCGCACAGTCCTCGACACTTTATGCGACCAACATCCGCCACATGATGACTGACCTCACGCCCAAAAAAGACGGCGTGCCAGTCCACAACATGGAAGACGATGTGATCCGTGGCGCGACTGCGACCCACAAGGGAGAGGTCACTTTCCCACCACCAAAACCAAAGATTGCAGCGATTGCCGCCGTCGCCAAAAAACCCGCGCCAAAAGAACTGACACGTGAAGAAAAGCGCGACGCGGAAACGGCAGCGTTCAAAAAACAAACCCGCAACCAAGTAGGTCTCCTCGCCATCGGCGGCGCACTCCTGCTGGCCATCGGTCTGGTCGCACCCGCGAGCTTCATGCAGCACTTTATCGTGTTTGTGCTCTCGGTCTTCATCGGGTTCCAAGTGATCTGGGGCGTGGCACACAGCTTGCACACACCGCTCATGGCCGTGACCAACGCGATCTCTTCGATCATCATTTTGGGCGCACTTGTGCAAGTCGGATCGGGGTCATTCCTCGTGATCCTCTTGGCCGCACTCGCGATCTTTATGACTGGCATCAACATCTTCGGGGGTTTCCTCGTGACACGGCGCATGCTCGCCATGTTCCAGAAATCTTAAGGGGTTAGAATTATGGAATTCGGATTTACAACAGCGGCTTACGTCGTCGCAGCCGTCCTCTTCATCCTCTCGTTGGGTGGCCTCTCGGGACAAGAAAGCGCAAAGCGTGCGGTTTGGTATGGCATTGCGGGCATGGCGCTGGCGATTGCCGCAACACTGGTCGGGCCAGCCTCTGGCCTTTGGCTTCTCTCGCTCGTCCTTATCGCAGGGGGTGGCGTGATCGGCTACCAACTGGCCACCAAGGTCCAGATGACCCAGATGCCAGAATTGGTCGCCGCGATGCACAGCCTCGTCGGCCTTGCCGCTGTCTTCGTCGGCTTCATCGCGAACTTTGAGATCGGCAACGCGGCAGCGGGCGGTGATCTCGGCACCTTCGCCACCATGATCGCACACAAGTCAGCGGTTGAGATCAACATCCTACGCGTTGAACTCTTCCTCGGTATCTTTATCGGGGCGATTACCTTCACAGGTTCGATCGTCGCTTATGGCAAACTTGCAGGCCGCGTAAACTCGGCGGCACAAAAGCTCCCCGGTGGTCACCTTCTGAACATCGCAGCGGCAGCCACAGCTGTCCTCACGCTGATCTGGTACTTCAACTCTGGCGGGTTCTTGCCGCTCTTCCTCATGACGCTGGCAGCGCTCTTCATCGGCTACCACCTCATCATGGGGATCGGTGGGGCGGATATGCCCGTCGTGGTCTCGATGCTCAACTCCTACTCAGGCTGGGCAGCTGCCGCGATTGGCTTCAGCCTCGGTAATGATTTGTTGATCGTGGTCGGTGCACTCGTCGGCTCGTCAGGTGCGATCCTATCCTACATCATGTGTAAGGCGATGAACCGCTCCTTCGTGTCGGTGATCTTGGGCGGCTTTGGCGGCCCTGCAGGCGAGCAGATGGCCGTCGACGGGGAGCAAATTGCCATCGACAGCGACGGCGTTGCAACCGCTCTTAATGAAGCCGACTCTGTCGTCATCATCCCAGGTTACGGCATGGCTGTGGCACAGGCACAATCCTCCGTTGCCGAACTCGTGCGCAAGTTGCGCGCGCAGGGCAAAGAGGTCCGCTTCGCCATTCACCCCGTCGCAGGCCGCTTGCCTGGTCACATGAACGTGCTGCTCGCCGAGGCCAAAGTGCCTTACGACATCGTCATGGAAATGGACGAAATCAACGACGACTTCCCCAAGACAGACGTTGCGATTGTCATCGGCTCCAACGACATCGTGAACCCCGCGGCGCAAGACGATCCGAACTCGCCAATCGCGGGCATGCCCGTCCTTGAATGCTGGAAAGCAAAGCAAGTCTTCGTCTCCAAGCGCGGCCAAGGCACTGGCTATTCGGGTATCGAAAACCCGCTGTTCTACAAAGAAAACACGCGGATGTTCTACGGCGACGCGAAAAAGTCTCTCGACGAGCTTTTGCCGAAAATCAACTAAGATTGCCAACAATTTCAAAGAGGGCCGTGCACTTGCGCGGCCCTTTTTTTATACGCATCCAAATTAAGGTATACGGCCAATTAACCTATCTGTGAAAAACTGCCGCTTCAGCACCGTTCATTTCAAACCGTTGGAGAAGCCAAATGTTATCAAGATTGCGTATTATCAGTTTCGGGGCGATGACGATGCTCGCTACGGGATGTCAACTTGCAGAAAAATATGTAGGCCTCTCGGAATACCAAGACCGCGCGACGCAATTCGCCATTCAGGCCGATACCCTGCGCGACATGGAAGGTACCGCATGGAAGACCGTTCCGACCTCAGGGTCCGCGTCTTTTGTTGGCGGAGGCCGGATCATCATTAACCCGAACCCAGATACGATCTCCGACGACATCAGAATTGTTGGTGACCTGTCAATAGTCGCGGATTTCGAGCAGGCCACCATGACAGGCGCAATTTCAAACATGCAAGGTGTCGGCGAGCTAAGCGTCAACGATGCCACGCCTTTTGATGTTGAAGGCAGTGTGGTGCTTGGGGCAGGGCATTCGGTTGTTGGCACGGATACAGCTGGAACCCTGACGACACGCCCAAATGAATGGTATGTGGATTATGCGGGGTCACTCGGCATCCTCGGCGAGATCTATGTGCTTGATGGCGGCATCGATGGCGGTTTTGTCGGGACGCGGGGCCATGCCTCCAGCGACGCACAGGCAATCCATGGGGTTATTGGAAATACCGCTCACGGTGAAACAGTCACGCATGGTCAAGGTAACCAGCTGCCCATATTTATCGAAATCTTTGGCGTAAACCCTTACCTCAGATAGCGTCGCGCCATTCACCCAATGCGATCCCATCAAGCGACCATTCGCCAATGGACCAACGCACCAAACGCAACGTCGGAAATCCGATATGGGCGGTCATGCGGCGGACCTGCCTGTTGCGCCCTTCGCGGATCGTGATGCTGATCCAAGCATCTGGCACCGACTTGCGAAACCTTACAGGCGGATCACGGTCCCACAGGGCAGGCGGGTCGATGCGGGTCACCTCCGCAGGGTGGGTTGGGCCGTCCTTAAGCGTCACACCTTTTCGCAAGGGCGCGAGATCGGCCTCTTTCGGATCACCCTCGACCTGTACCAGATAGGTCTTGGCCATCTTATGGGCAGGATCGGCAATCTGGGCTTGCAGCTTCCCGTCATCGGTCAGGAGCAAAAGCCCCTCACTGTCGCGATCCAAACGCCCCGCAGGATAGACCTGCGGCACATCGACATAGGCAGAAAGCGTGGGGCGCGCAGTCGGGCTTTTCACATCTGTGAATTGGGACAAAACGCCAAAGGGTTTATTGAGCAAAATAAGACGGGTCATACCCCTTGATAATCCCATCGCAACACTAAGAAAACCGCAATTTCGGTGCACGCGTGGTGCACGCTTGGTGCACGGAGTGTGACAGCCGATTTCTCTAAGAAATAAATCGCTTAACAGCCCATAATTTCCCCTTGCACGAATCCGCCAATAGCCTAAATGAGCCATTCATAGAAGCCAACGCACGCGCCTCTGGGCCGGTGACAGTCATCACTTGTTTACGTAGCGACGGTAACTTCTCCCTTGGAACTGAGCGGTCTCGTGTTAGGTTGTAAACCACACTATGGCCGGGTCTACTGGAGATGACAGATGACTGTTGAAACTGCTGGCGCTCAGGCGCTTCCGACAAATCCACATACACGCCTTGACGCTTATTGCGCTGCGACAACATTTGATAAACCAACCCTCGTGTTGGACGTCGATCTGGTCGAGCAGCAGTATCACGCGCTCAAAGCGGGTCTTGGCCACGCTGATATCCACTATGCGGTGAAAGCAAACCCAGCCGAAGAAATCATCTCGCGTCTGGTGAAGCTTGGCTCGCACTTTGATGCGGCCTCCAAGGCTGAAATCGCACTTTGCCTCAAGCATGGCGCAAACCCTGACGACGTGTCCTTTGGCAACACTGTCAAACGCTCGTCCGATATCGCTTGGGCGCATGAGCAGGGGATTACACTCTTCTCCGCTGACGCTGAGCAAGAGCTTGAAAAGATTGCGGTGTCCGCGCCAAATGCCAAGGTTTACATCCGCCTGATCGTGGAAGTGTCCCAAGCAGACTGGCCGCTCTCCCGCAAATTCGGCTGCGATTCAGCGACGGCTATTCGTTTGCTGTCTTACGCAAAATCGCTTGGTCTTGATCCAATCGGCTTCTCGTTCCACGTCGGTTCCCAGACCCGCAAAGCGGCGATGTGGGGCCCATCCTTGGACGCATTGGCCGAGATTTGGCACACTGCGAAAAAGGCAGGTCACAACCTCACCCTCTTGAACATTGGCGGCGGTTTCCCTGCGTTCTACGGCGAAACCATCGAGGCACCGACAGAATATGCGGCTGCCGTGATGGAGCAAATCATCAGCCGCTTTGGCAAAGTGCCACGCATCATGGCAGAGCCAGGCCGTGGTCTTGTCGCCGAGGCAGGCTTGATCGTTTCCGAAGTTTTGCTTGTGTCCCGCAAGTCTGACCGCGATATGCACCGCTGGGTTTACCTCGACATTGGCCGCTTCTCTGGCCTTGCCGAGACAGAAGGCGAAGCAATCCGCTACCAGTTCGAGACACCGCGCGACGGCGATCCTGTTGGCCCCTGCATCATGGCAGGCCCATCGTGCGATAGCGCAGACGTTCTTTATGAAAAGCGTCCTATGCTCCTGCCAATCTCGCTTCGCGCAGGCGACCGCGTTATCATTCGCAACACAGGCGCATATACGTCGACATATTCGTCGGTTTGTTTCAACGGCTTCCCTCCACTCGCCGTCGTTGTAATTTAAGACAAAATTAAGGGTTAGCGGCTTTCGGTATACCGTTGTGTGCCGCTAACCCTTTGCAAAACAAAGATTTTTTCTTTACAGGGCGATTTTTGCGGTTAGGGTGCAGCTAACTTATACGCGAAAAGGCCCAGCCATGCCCCCGATTACCGATCACCCGCTGCGCTATGCAATGTCCAACGAGTTGCACGCGCGCCCATTTCCGAAACTGGCAGCCCCATCTCGCGCGGTTTTTCTCGCGCTGAAGCCCGCAAGAAATCCTGCGGGTCGTGATCGCGCCGCTGATCTCGCGCATCTGATCAATTTGCTTGACCGCCACGGCGTCGCACATCCGCAACCTGAGGCCACCCACTACTCGGGCCAAATCGGGAAGTTCATTTTGAAGTGGGAAAGTCACACCGAATTTGTAACCTATACGATTTTCGGTGAAGGCACGTCAGAGAAACCCTTTGAAGCGTCCACCTTTCAAATGTTCCCTGAAGACTGGCTGTCGTCCGCGCCCGGAACGCGAGTGACAAGCGCGTTGATCCGCATCGAGCGGCTCGACGGTGACGAGGGGATCATCGCCAAAGCCAATGACTGGTTTGTGCCTGAAAGCCTTGCCATTTCGCGGGTGCTCGAAGACGAATTGATCATCACCAGCGATTTTCGGATCGACCCCGCAGGTCATCTGCGCATGGCGGTTTTCGCGCGCTCCAAAACAGGTGAGCGTCGGATCGGCCGCGTCGTGCAACGGCTTTGTGAGATTGAAACTTACAAGTCTATGGCTATGCTTGGCCTCGCTGCCGCGCGAAAACTTGCGCCGATCATGTCGACGATCGACGGGCAGGTCGGCCATTTGATTGCCGATTTGAACAACGATGAGATCGCGCCAGATCAGACACTCAAGCAGCTTTTGACGATATCAGCAGAATTGGAAAACATCGTCGCACAGACGGCCTACCGCTTTGGTGCGACAGGGGCCTATGAGACGATTGTGAACCAGCGGATCAACATTCTGCGCGAAGAGCGGTTCCTTGGACGCCAGACCTTTGGCGAGTTCATGATGCGCCGTTTTGACCCTGCGATGCGCACAGTTGAATCAACCCAAGCACGGTTGAAAAGCCTCTCGGATCGCGCACTGCGGGCAGGGGACTTGTTGCGCACGCGGGTTGATGTGGAACGCTCAGCGCAGAACCAATCCTTGCTAACCAGTATGGACGCACGCGCGGATCAGCAGTTGCGTTTGCAGCAAACCGTCGAGGGGTTATCGGTTGTCGCGATCAGCTATTACGCCGTCAGCCTCGCGCTCTATGTGCTTGGGCCGATTGAGAAAACCTTTGGTATCTCCAAGGTCTACATCGCCTCTGGCGTGACACCGATTGTGCTTATTCTCGTGTGGTTGATGATACGGCGGATCCACCGCCGTATGCATTAAAGCCCGCGAATGCGTGGGTCCAAAGCGTCGCGCAACCCGTCGCCGATGTAGTTCACGGACAGAACGGTTAGTGAGATTGCCAGACCGGGCCAAATCACCCGCTCGGGGTAGGCGGTCATACGGTCAACGCTATCAAACAGGATTTTGCCCCATGTCGGGAAATCCGACGGGAAACCAAGACCAAGGAACGACAGCGCACTCTCGGTGATGATCGCCGTGGCAAGGCCAAGGGTTGCTGAAACCATGATTGGCGACAGCACGTTGGGCAGCAGATGCCGCGTGATCATGCGCCGCGCAGGCGTGCCGATGGAGCGGGCAGCAAGCACGAATTCACGCTCTTTGATCGCCATCACATCACCACGTACAATGCGTGCTGTATGCATCCAGCTTGTGATGCCGATGCCTGTGACAATCAGGATGAAGATACCCTGCTCAGGGCCAAAAGCGGCGCGTAGCGGGTCGCGGAACAAGAGCATCATCACCAGCAGGAGCGGAAGCAATGGCAGCGCCAGCACCAGATCGGTGAAGCGCATCAAAATCCCGTCTAGCCGTTTGAAATAGCCCGCTAAAACCCCAACCGTGGTGCCAATCACCAGAGCCAAGATCATCGCGGTCCAGCCCACGGCAAGGCTGATACGCCCACCTTGCATGATGTTGGCCATGATGTCGCGACCAAGATTATCGGTGCCCATGGGGTGTGCCCAGCCGTATTTCGCGCCACTGTCAAAAATCGCCGTATAAATCGGGCGCATGTCTTTGTTGCGGATATCCAGCTTGCCTGGATCAACCCCCCAGAGACTTGGCCCAATAAGGCAGAACAATGTGATAAAAATCAGGAAGCAAAGGCCAAAAACAGCGCCTTTATGGGTCTTGAACTGGTCCCAAACGTCCCACCATTGATTGCGGGGCTTGGCGGTCATATCCATGGTTTCATCAGTCATAACGGATCCTCGGATCAAGCACGCCGTAGAGAATATCGGCAATCAGGTTCATCAAAACGATGAGGACGGCGAGTAGGAACGTGATCGTCATCACCATCGGAATATCATTGCCTTGCAGCGCGATAATCAACAGTTGGCCAAGGCCGTTCACCTTGAAAATCTGCTCGGTGATAATCGCCCCGCCAAAGATCGACGGAATGCCCAAGGCGATCACCGTGACCACAGGGATCATAGAATTGCGCAGCACATGCTTCATCACCACAACGCTTTCGGTCATGCCTTTGGCACGCGCGGTGCGGACGTAGTCTTGCGTGAGGTTATCGAGCATCGAGGCGCGCATGTACCGGCTGACTTGGGCTGTGGTTTGCAGGGCGAGCACCATCACGGGCATGATCATCTGCTTGAGCTGGAAGATGAATGTGTCCCAGTTTGTGACAACATGTGTGGTGTCATATATGGATGGTAACCACTTGAGTTGCACAGAAAAAATCACGATGAGCAACACGCCGCTAAAGAACGGTGGCACCGAGAACCCGATCATCGAGACGAAAGTCCCAGTCTGGTCAAAGACCGAATATTGCTTATAGGCCGAGATGATCCCGATTGGCAGCGCGATCAAGACGCCGACGATATAGGACATCCCAACGACCCAAAGTGTTTGCGGCAAACGCTGTGCGATCGTGTCGAAAACAGGTGAGCGCGACTGGAACGAAATAATCCGCTGCGCGCCGTCGGCAAAGTTGGTGCCAAACGCAGCGTCCCACCAGTACTGCGGCTCCACGATGAAAAACTGCTTGAGCCAAAGCGGGAAACGCACCCACCAAGGTTCGCCCAAACCAAGTGCGAGACGCATCTTTTCTTTGACCTCAGGTGGGATCGTGAGCGGCATCTGCGACATCGGATCGCCGGGGGCGAGTTCAAGCAGCATGAAGATCACAAAAGCAATGAACAAAAGCGTCGGGATCGACATCAGCAACCTGCGGAGTGTGAAGGTGAGCATGTTTAAGGCGCCTTAGTTTAGTGCTTTGCGGGGGAAGGAGGGCAGGGGAAACCTGCCCTCCAAATTTGTCAGTGGTAGGATGGGTCTTGACCCATCGTCCGCTTACTTTTCGCGGTACCAGTCAGCAACGTTCCAAAGCTCGGAGTCCCAAGTGTTCAGAACAACGCCGCCAAGTGTGTTGGCTTTTGCAGATACACGACCACGGTCAACCAGTGGCACGATGGTCATGGTTTCTTTGGTCAGCATGTCGTTCATCTTACGGGCCAATTCGCCACGCTTGTCGATGTCAGCAGTCGCACCAAGCTCGTCGATCAGCGCGTCATAAGCTGGATCGCAGAAACGGTTGATGTTCTCACCCTGCCACTGGCTGTCAGGCTTAGGCTCGCCACCACAACGGTAAGCTGCGAGGTAGGCTTGCGGGTCCGTGCCGTCGAAGTTGTTGGCATACATTTCCACGTCTGCGTAGAACTTCTGGAACGTGTCAGGCGAACCTGGGTCACCACCAAAGAACACGGACGCATCAAGGTTACGCAGTTCTGTTTCAACGCCGATCTGGCTCCACATATCTTTGATCAGGGCTTGGAAATCCTGACGCACAGCGTTTGTAGATGTCTGGAACAAGATTTTGAGCTCAACACCGTCTTTGTCACGGATGCCATCACCATTGCTATCGACCCAACCCGCTTCATCCAAAAGCGCCTTTGCGCCTTCGAGGTCTTGGGTCAAGCAGCCAGTGTTATCTGTGGAAGCATAGATTTCTGGACCAGGGACCAGGTTACAGGTTGGACGACCCGCCTGACCGTAGCCCACTTCAACCAGCAAACTGCGGTCAATCGCCATGGAGAGCGCGTGACGCACTGCAAAGTCGGACAAGAACGGATGCGGGTGCGCAACTGTTGCGCGCTCGCCCTCTGGCAAGTCAGGGGATGGGTTTGTCAGGTTCATTTCGATGCGCTCGACAAGTGTACCGAATGCGGAAATTGGTGTACCAACGCCGCCTTCAGCCATGGCTGCAAGCACGTCTGGCGCAAGCTGCATGTTCCATGCGTAGTCAAACTCGCCCGTTTCCATAACTGCACGACCCGCAGCAGTTGCGTCGCCGCCCCCTTTGAAGGTCACAGTTGCGAATGCTGGCTTTGCTGGGTCGCGGTAGTTCTGGTTGGCTTCCATCTGGATCACGTCATTCGTGCGGAAGTCAGTGACGACAAATGGCCCTGTGCCGATTGGCATAAAGTTCGCGTCTGTGCACTCAGGTGCTTTTGCGCCGAGGCAGTCAGCAAATTGCGCCGCTTGGATGATCGGGGACTGCGCGCCTGCGAAGGGGCCATATGGGTTTGGCTTAGGGCTATCGAACGTGACTTTGATTGTCAGGTCGTCGATGGCTTCAACAGATTGCACGCCGTCAAACTTGGATGCCTGTGCGCAACCGCCTTCTGGGTGCATGCAGTATTCAGCGGTGAATGCCACGTCTGCGGATGTCACTGGAGTGCCGTCAGACCAAAGCAGGCCAGCCTTCAACTTCCATGTGATCGACGTAAGATCCTCGGACACGCCGCCGTTGCCGACAGTTGGGATTTCTTCGGCGAGGAAAGGCACAAGCGCGCCAGTGTCGTTATAACGTGCAAGTGGTTCGACAATCATCGACGCGGACTCAAGGTCCTTGGTGCCACCCGAAAGATATGGGTTCAAGATCGACGGCGCTTGCCAATAGATGATGTTGAGTTGACCGTCAGACCCGCGCTCCGCCATTGCCGCTGGGGCAAAAGCAAGAGAGGCGACTGCGCCCATCAATACTGTTTTCATTTTCATGTTTTAACTCTCCTAGTTGGTGCTCTTTTTTTTAACCTCGGGTCCCATCGTTTCATCGATAGGGGTTTATTCTTATGTCTCGTTGTAAAGGTGGCAGGCGGCAAACTGGCGCGGCTTCACCTCACGGTATTCGGGTTCAACCTCGCGGCAAATATCCATCACCTCAGGGCAACGCGTGCAGAAATTGCAGCCCTTGGGCGGGTTAGAGGGCGAGGGGACGTCGCCTTGCAAAATGATCCGCTCGGTCTTGCGGGCAAGTGCCGGATCAGGTTCAGGCACGGCAGACAGCAGCGCCTTGGCATAGGGGTGCAAAGGTTCGGCAAACAGCGTTTCGCGCTCGGCTAATTCAACGATTTTGCCCAGATACATCACCGCCACCCGCGTCGCGATATGGCGCACCATGGATAGGTCATGACTGATGAACAGATACGTCAGGCCGAACTTCTCTTGCAGGTCCTCCAGAAGGTTGACCACCTGAGCTTGGATCGACACATCAAGGGCGGCAATCGGCTCGTCGCAGACGATAAATTTGGGGTTTAGGGCAAGGGCGCGGGCGATCCCAATACGCTGCCGCTGCCCACCCGAAAACGCCTGCGGATAGCGTTTGGCGAATGCGCGGTTCAGGCCCACGGCATCCATCAACTCGGCCACTTTCTCGCGCTTTTCTTGCGCGGTCAGGGTGGTGTGTTCGTCCAAAGGCTCACGAATAATCGCCTCGACCGTCATGCGCGGGTTCAATGACGCTTGCGGGTCTTGGAACACCATCTGCATCATCGGGCGCATCTCGCGCAACTGGCTTTGCGGTGTCGATCCGATCTCGATCCCATCCATCGTGATCTCGCCAGAGGTGATGTCGTAAAGGCGCAGTACAGCACGGCCCGCCGTGGATTTTCCACAGCCGCTCTCGCCCACAAGACCAAGTGTCTCGCCTTCCATTATGTCGAATGTGATGCCGTCCACGGCCTTCACAGCACCCGTCTTGCGACGCAGCACCCCTGTGTGAATGGGGAAGTGCATTTTGACATCGCGCACGGATACGAGCGCCTTTTTCGGGTTATCCAGCATTGGCGACCTCCAGCGGATCAGCGAGGAGGCAAGCGGTATCGTGGCCCGCACCGATCTCATAACGCGTTGGCACCTTCACGGCACAAACAGGCATTGCCTTTGCACAGCGTTCACGGAATGGGCAGGACGTTGGCGCACCTACAACAAGCGGTGGCTGGCCTTCAATCACAGTCAGACGTGCCGCACGTTTGCCCGAAATCGACGGGATCGTTTTGAGAAGGGCGGCGGTATAGGGGTGCTGCGGATTGCTGAACAGCTCTTGCACGGGCGCATGTTCCACCACTTGCCCCCCATACATCACCATCACACGGTCCGCGATGCCCGCGATGACGCCAAGGTCGTGGGTGATCCATATCACGGCCATGCCCAGCTTTTCGCGCAACTCCTGCATCAGCTCCAAAATCTGCGCCTGAATGGTCACGTCTAGTGCCGTTGTCGGTTCGTCGGCGATCAAAACCTGCGGGTCACAAGCCAGCGCAATCGCGATCATCACACGCTGGCGCATGCCGCCCGAAAACTGGTGCGGGTAGTCGTCGAGGCGGCGTTCCGCGTCTGGAATACCGACAAGTTCGAGCAATTCCTGAGAGCGTGCAGCGGCTTCTTTCTTGGACATGCCCATATGTTTGCGCAGGGGTTCCGCGATTTGGTATCCCACGGTGAAAACAGGGTTGAGCGAGGTCATAGGGTCTTGGAAGATAAAGCCGATCTTACCGCCACGCACTTTGCGTAATTCCTCAGCGCTGACCTTCAACAGGTCTTGCCCGTCAAACATCACACGCCCAGCGCGAATCTCGGCAGGGGGCATTGGCAGCAAACCAAGCAGTGACATCATCGTGACAGACTTGCCCGATCCGCTCTCGCCCACGACGCCCAATAGCTCGCCCGCTTTAAGATTAAAGCTTACATCATTCACGGCGTGGACTTCGCCACCGCGCGTTTTGAAAACAGTTTTAAGGCCTTGAACGTCCAAGACTGGCAGCGCCCCGTTGGGCATAGAGAACCTCCCCGTTGGTTCTAATTCGTTGTTTTAGGCGGCCAATTCTTTGATTGGTCCAATATTTGACCAAACGGTAACACGGATTCGTTTTGCTGCAACCTGATTCCTATTTGCGCTTACCCGACGATACCGCCAAGCTGATTGCGAACGAGATTACTTGAGGGACCAAAGAAATGACACGCGCCAGAGACTTGATGGAAAAGCTGATCGCCTTTCCAACCGTGAGCACCGAAAGCAATCTCGCGCTGATTGATTTTGTCGAAAGCTACCTTGCTGATCTTGGCGTGGCCTCAACCCGTGTGCCTGATGCCACAGGGCAGAAGGCCTCGCTCTATGCCCATATCGGGCCTCAGGTCGCTGGCGGTGTTGTGCTGTCGGGCCACACCGATGTGGTCCCTGTTGCAGGGCAGGCGTGGGATACGGACCCGTTCACAGTGACCGAAAAAGACGGCAAGCTTTACGGGCGCGGCACCTGCGACATGAAGGGGTTTGACGCACTGGCCTTATCTGCCGTGCCGCTTGCCTTGGAACGCGGGATCAAGCGCCCTTTGCAAATCGCGCTGTCCTATGACGAGGAAATCGGTTGCCTTGGCGCGCCGCCGATGATCGACCACATGGTCAGCCACGGCATGCCGCGCGCCGATACCGTGATCGTGGGCGAACCTTCGATGATGCAGGTCGTGACAGGCCATAAGGGTGGCATCGGTTGGGATATGCATTTTCGCGGCTTCGAGGTGCATTCCTCGATTGCCTACCAAGGCGTCAGTGCGATCATGATGGCCGCCAAGATGATCGAGTGGTGCAATAAGGTGAACGCCGAGACAGCCGCCGCGACACCTTCCGCCTTAGCCGCTGCATTTGATCCACCCTATACAGGCCTTCATGTGGGCACGATCCACGGTGGCACGGCAAATAACATCACCGCCAAAGACTGCTACTTCAACGTCAATATCCGCCTTGTTCCGGGGGATGACGTGCGTGTCTGGGAGGCGCGGGTGTTGGCCAAAGTAGCCGAACTAGAGGCCGAAATGAAAGCGGTGCGCCCCGAAGCAGGAATTACAGCAGCACAGAATTTCGAACTCACAGGGCTTGTGCCAGAGAGCATGGGCAAGGCCGAGGAAATCGCACGGCGCTTAACAGGCGACAATGCCACCCATGTGGTCAGCTACGGCACCGAGGCGGGGCAATTCCAAGAACGCGGCTATTCTGCCGTGGTCTGCGGGCCGGGTGATATCGCGCAAGCCCATCAGCCGAATGAATTCATCACGATCGACCAATTCCAGCAGGGTGAGGCCTTTATCGCGCGGCTCGTCGAGGCACTTGCCGAATGATATTTCCGTTTCAAATGGAGGCCCAAGAACACCGCGCCGCTATGCCAGAGGCTTGCGATGTCGTCGTGATCGGGGCGGGGATCATCGGTGTGATGGCTGCGTGGGAATTGGCCAAGACGGGGCTAAAGGTCGTTGTCTTGGAAAAGGGCCGCGTTGCAGGCGAGCAATCTTCGCGCAACTGGGGTTGGATCCGAAACCAAGGGCGCGACCCTGCCGAACTGCCGATCATGATCGAGGCCGCTGCGATGTGGCGGCAGATGGCCAAGGACATCCCAGAGGATATCGGCCTAAAGCAAACAGGCGTGGTATACCTTGCGGACAAGGTTGAGGGGATTGAGCGTTTCGAAAACTGGTTGCCCTATGCGAAGGATCACGGGCTCGAAACCAAGGTTCTGACCTCCAAAGAGACGGCCGATCTGATCCCGAATGCCAGCGTCACTTGGGCGGGCGCACTTTGGACGGCGTCTGATATGCGGGCCGAACCTTGGGTTGCTTTGCCCGCTTTGGCCCGTGCTGCGGTGCGAGACGGTGTCACGATTATCGAGAGCTGTGCTGTGCGCGCGCTTGATATCAGCGGCGGCGTAGTGACGGGTGTTGAGACTGAACTAGGGCGGATAAAGGCGCCCGAAGTCGTGTTGGCGGGCGGCGCTTGGTCACAGCTATTCTTGCGCAAACATGGGCTGAGCATTCCGCAGCTTTCAGTGCGGGCGACGGTTGCGGCAACCGATCCATTGCCAGAGGTTTTCGCAGGCGGGGCCGCCGACAATCGCCTCGCGTTCCGCAGACGTGCTGACGGCGGCTACACGCTGGCGCCCGAAGGGTTTCAAGAACTCTATGTTGGTCCTGACGCCTTTCGCGCGTTAGCGAACTATGCAAAACCTTTGCTGCAAGATCCCTTCGGCACGCGTCTGTTGCCATCCGCCCCCCAAGGCTTCCCCGATGCATGGGGGACCAAACGGGAGTGGGCGGCGGACGAGCAATCGCCGTTTGAGCGCATGCGCATCCTGAACCCAGCAGCAAATGCGTCCAAAGTCGCGAAACTCGCCCGCGATTTCGCCGATACCTTCCCGCAGCTAGGCGGCGTGAAGGTCAAGGCCTCATGGGCGGGCATGATCGACACGATGCCTGATGTGGTGCCGATTGTGGACCGCGCGCCCTTGTCTGGTTTGACGGTGGCAACGGGCATGTGCGGTCACGGTTTTGGGATCGGCCCCGCCTTTGGCAAGCTCATCCGCCAGATCGTACGAGGTGAAACACTCAGCCACGACATGCACCGTTTTCGCTATGGGCGTTTCACGGATGGGTCGAAACTGGATCTGCATCCGAACTTGTGACAAGGGGTTGCGGGTTTTGACCATTCGGTTCAGGATCGGGGAAATTCCACATCAATTTGGAGCCATCCCATGCCCGTAAAGAACCGTTTTGCAGAACTTTTGCCAGAGATCACCGAATGGCGCCGTGACCTGCACGAGCACCCAGAGATTCTGTTTGAAACGCACCGCACCTCTGCTGTGGTGGCCGAAAAGCTAAAAGATTTCGGCTGCGACGAGATCGTGACAGGCATCGGGCGCACGGGTGTTGTGGGCGTGATCAAGGGCAAAACCAACACATCAGGCAAGGTCATCGGCCTGCGTGCCGACATGGACGCACTGCCGATCCTTGAGGCGACAGGTTTGCCCTATGCCTCCAAAACCGACGGCGCGATGCATGCTTGCGGGCATGATGGGCATACCGCGATGCTGCTTGGTGCTGCGAAATACCTCTCCGAGACCCGGAATTTTGACGGCACGGTTGTCGTGATATTCCAACCCGCAGAAGAGGGCGGCGGCGGTGGTCGCGAGATGTGCGAAGATGGCATGATGGACAAATTCGGCATCCAAGAAGTTTACGGTATGCACAACTGGCCAGGCCGTCCTGTCGGCTCTTTCTCAATCCGCTCAGGCGCGTTTTTCGCCGCAACCGATCAGTTCGAGATCATCGTGGAAGGCAAGGGCGGTCACGCGGCCAAGCCACAAGACACCGTCGATAGTGTGGTTGTAGCAGCCCATGTAGTTACAGCGCTCCAGACGATTTCTAGCCGCAACGCGGACCCTGTTGATCCCGTGGTCGTGTCGGTCACATCTATTGAGAGTTCATCCAAAGCCTTCAACGTCATCGCCCAGCGGACCCATCTGAAAGGGACCATTCGGACCATGTCGAAAGACATGCGCGCCTTGGCTGAAAAGCGGCTAAAGGCGATTGCAGTAAGTGTCTGCGAAACATATGGGGCCAAGGCAGAAGTGAAATTCTACCATGGCTACCCCAGCATGGTGAACCACGCAGAACAAACCGAATTCGCGGCCTCTGTGGCCACAAAAATCTCGGGCGCTTGCGAAGAGGCACCGCTTGTGATGGGCGGCGAGGACTTTGCCTACATGTTAGAGGAACGCCCCGGCGCGTATATTCTTGTGGGCAACGGCGACACCGCATCCGTGCACCACCCCGAATACAACTTCGACGACGAGGCTATTCCTGCGGGCTGTAGCTGGTGGGCGGGGATTGTAGAAGAGCGGATGCCAGCGGGGTGATTTTGCTCGTTTTGGGCTCGGGGCAGCGAACCGCTGGTTTGAGCCCACTTTGCCGTTTTTCTGTGTCGCAGCTAAAGTCTGCTTAGGGATAGCTAGAAGATCATCCTCTGACAACATGGCTAGAAGCAGTCATTTTCCCGCCCTAATTTTTCTGAAGGTCTAGTCCTAACCAAGCATTATAAAAGACACCGCTCCTCAATAGGCAATCCGGACTTCCTGGACCCGCTGAGAGCAGTGATCAATTCGCATTAAAGACAAAATATTGAATTCTTCTCGCTTCTTTCAGGTGCGGGCTTTTTCAAAAGCTTCCCATGCTGCTTCAAACGCGGCGAAGTCGAAATCTTTCGCGCGGGCAGGATCAAGCACCAGCTTTTCGGTTTCCTGCATCTTAACAATCGCCGATTGAAGATGTTCAACGACTTCCGGAGGGATCACAACTGCACCGTGTCGGTCGGCGTGTATAAGGTCACCTGAGCGAACGTCCATGCCCATTATCCGGATCGGTTGACCCACGCTGCGCACGTGCACGAAACCGTGACTTGGGCCGATGCTACGTGCGATAACGGGAAAGTCTTCGGCCATGTCGCCGAGGTCACGCATCACGCCATTTGTGAGTGCACCTGATATGCCAAAACCCTTGTGGATTGTGGTGTTCACTTCGCCCCAATATGCGCCAACGCAGTTAGGGTAGTCGATGTCCTCAACAGCCGCAACGGAGGGCTGCGGCCCCTCGGACATTGCCTTGTAATAGGTCATGCGGCGGGCGCGAATTGTGGTGGAGTCTTCTGTCGGTGGGGACACGGCTGCGATTTGCGCGGTGATGGCGTAACCGACAATTACTCCATTGGGATCAGAGGCTTGCATTGTGCCGCGCGTAAAGGCGTTAAAGCCGCGTTTGCCTTGGGCGACCTCGATCGCGTTGCAAACTGTGGGGGTGTCGACGGAGCGGAGAAGGGCCAAAAGTTCAGGTGTCATGCGTCTTCCTTTAGCCAGCGAACGAGGGCGGCTGTTGTGATTTCAGGTTGTTCCAAGGTTGGAATATGGCCCGCGTTTTCGACGATTTCGAGCGTGCTGTTTGGCAGCAGGGAATGCATCAAGTCGTGGCGTTCAATTGGGCAAAGTGCGTCGTGTCGTCCGCAGAGGACGAGGGATTTTCCAAGGTAGGTTTTCAAGGTGTTTTGTTGGTCGGGGCGGTCGCGTAAGGCGCATGATTGGCGGATGAATACGTCTGGGCCAAGGATAGATGCCATTTCCCAGCAAAGTTGAACGATTTCGGGGTGTTGAGTGGCATCAGCGAGGTAGTGCGGCATCATTTGGTTGAATATCACGTCCTTGAGTTTGCCTGCTTTGACGGCCTCTATTTGAGGGCCGCGTTTGGCGGCCATAGCAGGCATTTCGGCACGCGGGTTGGTGTCAAGAAGGGCGAGTTTTTCAACACGATCTGGGGCTTGGGCGATGACCTCCATCGCGACAATCCCACCCATTGAAAGGCCGGCCAACGCGAAGGTTGGTGGGGCGTTTTGCAGGAGATCGGCAGCGAGCGCTTGGACCGTGTCGTGGCCTGTAATTTGCGCGACCAAGACCTCGCGATCTTTGCTGAGGGCCGTGATTTGCGGATCAAAAAGCCGCGCGTCGCACATCATACCGGGCAGGAAGATCAGCGGTGTTAAGGATAGCGCCATTTGCGGCCTTTCTGGGTGTCACGCCCTGTGCACTAAGCGTGCACAGGGCGTGCACCGAAGGGAGTTAACCTTTCCACGTATGACCAGCAGGATCACCTGTGGCCACAATGTGGTAGAGGGCGGCCTCGCCCGTCATTGAAGGGACCACGGAATGCCCGATATTTTCGGGAACGCTCATGGTGTCGCCTGCTGCAAGGGTAGCTGAACCGCCATCCCAATCAACCCGCCAGTGACCTTTGACGGGCATGAGGACGGAAGGCACTTTGTGGCTATGTTTCTCCTCGGAGGCCGAGCGGTTGGTTATAAACGCGACCTCAAAACCTGGCTTGTCGCGCAGGAGGCCTTTTTCGCCGATGACCAGCACCGGTTTTTTGTCTGCGAGTGCGACCATATCCCAGTAGCGGGCAACGTGGTTTGGCAACACGTCGGCGGTTGTCGGTTCTGGCCGTTTGGCGAGTTCTGCCTCAGTCATGAGCGGCATTGGTTTGACGCCATCAGGGAGATTTGCGCCCTTTTTTGTGTCATAGAGTTTGCCAGTTTCGGCGAGAACCAGTCCATGCTCTGCCGCGTCCTCAATCACTTGCGGTGCCCACATCACGCCGCCGCCTGCGTCGTCACCGCCAAGCACAGCCATGATCATACCGTAGTCGGTGCCGATGTTCTCGAACCCACGAAAGATGCCTGTTGGAATGTTGATGATGTCGCCGGCCTCGAGCGTGACTTCGCCAGCTTTGCCCCAACGGCCCCAGAAGAACCGCCAGCGGCCTGAGAGGACAAAGAACGCCTCTGCTGTGTGGTGATCGTGCAGCGAGTTGCGCACGCGGGGTGGTTGGCCCGCCGCACCGATATTGAACCCATGCGGGATGCCGATGTGCACGTGCTGATCGGGGGATTCCGAAACGCCGCCACCGATGATGGTGAAGTTTTCTTTTTGGTCCGACCCCGGTGTGTGGGCGTCGATAAAGGCGGTTTTGCATGGTTGTAGATCGCCGTAGCGCACGATCCGTTTTTCCATCTCTGCGGGGGTCATGATTTATCCTTTGTGCATCAAGATCTGTTTCCAGATCGCAACTTCATCAATGAGAGCGTATTCGCGGCGCAGGCCGACACCGTCGGGGCCGTAGGGTCCGAATTCGGCGTGGGAAATCCCCATGACGTGAACGGGCGCGCCAGTGGGAGCGCCGAAACTGCCCCAACCGTCATGGATGCCGTCAAGTGACCAACGGATCGCTGCGCGAGGCGAGAGCATGCCACCGTCCATGCCTGTTTGATGGTGGATCGTGAACTTGGCGGATGGGAAGGCGGAGCGTAATCCGATCCAGAATTTGGTGCATTCTTCCGAGCTTACGGAGGTGACGGAGCCCGCGTATTCGCCGACCATCGCGCGGTCGTAGTTTTGGCGGATGTGGGCGAAATCTGCGTCCATGATCCGTGTCAGGCTGTCGGCGTAGCGTTGGCCCCATTCATTGTCGTTGCCGCGTCCGTGGTAGCCGCCGTCGAGGTCTTGGTCTGGCGTGAAGGCGCGTTTTGCGTTTTCGGAACCGCCTTCATGGGCGATGAGATCAGCGGCATAGGCCTCAGGTGTGACGCCAAGTTGCCGCACCATGCCGCCATAGTCGCGCACGAGCCATTCGTCGAAGATGGTGTCCTCTAAGGCCGCGCAATCGGCGATGACTTTAACGTTCCAACGTTTGCCAGTCGCGTGTCCAAACGCTCCGTCGCGGGTGTGTGTGGCAACGGTGTTCAGGCGGTGCGACGAGAGGTAGCCTGTCTCATGTTCGGACCAGATGACGTCATCGCCAAAGAGTTGGCGGTCAGGGAACTCGTTGATTGTGGCCATTGTCGAGGCGATGACCTGCTGGTTGCCGCGCTGGATGCCCATGGGTGAGCGCACGACGATATCCTTGGCGTAATAGTGGTGAAGGGTGCCGACACCACGGTCCTCCCAAATCTCTTTTGTGATCCCGATGATGTAGTCAGGGAAGTCTTTCCAGCGGTTCGAGAAGCCCTTCATGGCGTCCATCCTTTTGGTATGCGAGCAGAGCCGCGTGTGATCAGCGGTCCGTCGATTTCGATTTTCTGTGCAGGGCGTGCGGGGTCTTCGATCTTGGCGAGAATTGTCTCTACGGTGGCCTCGACCATGCGGTTGACGGGTTGGCGCACGGTGGTCAGATCGTAGGCGCCCCACGCGGCAAGCGGCACGTCGTCGTAGCCGACAACCGAGACGTCTTGCGGGATGCGAAGGCCGAGTTCTTGGCGCAGGGTGTCCATGACGGCGAAAGCCATGTGGTCGTTGCCGACAAAGATCGCGTCGGGGGGATCGCTGCGGGCCATGAGGGTGCGGGTGGCGGCTGCGGCTGCTGCGCGGTCGAACATGCCGTCGATGATGTCGAGGGGAGTTTGGCCGTTCGCGGCCAACCCTTCGGTGAAGCCGCGCCTGCGATCCCGTCCTGTGGAAGACCCTTCCCAGCCAGCGATATGGGCGATGCGTTTGTGCCCGCCAGCGGTGAGGAATTCGGCGACTTTGCGTCCGCCCTCAACGTTGGCAGAGGTGATCGAGGAATGCCCCGACCCGTCTTGGCCGCGGTTGAACATGACGATAGGAATGCCTGCGGTGGCGCAGTGCTGCGTGAGGTTCGAGGACATGCCAACAGAGGCAGTGATAATCCCGTCGACTTGGTAGTCGATGAGTTCCTCTATCACTTTTTGGGTGGCCTCAGCGTCGTTGCCTGCGGTGAAGATCAGGATGTGATAGCCTTGTTTCTGAAGGGATTCTGAGAGCCGTTGTAGCGCAATCGGATAGAATTGGTTGTCGAGATAGGCCACGACCAACCCGATGATTTTGCTTTTGCCAGTGATCATGGCGCGCGCCAGCGAGTTGGGGCGGTAGCCCAATTCGTCGGCCGCTTTGCGCACTTTGGCGATGGTCGCCTTGGACGCTGACGCGCCAGAAAACACGCGGCTGACCGCCGATTGGCTGACCCCTGCGCGGGAGGCTACGTCTTGGGATGTGACTTTGACGTTGATCATTCTGCTGTCCACCCACCGTCGATGAGCAAGGAGGTGCCCGTGACCAATGCCGAGGCATCGCTTGCGAGATAAACCACGCCGCCCATGATGTCGGTCACTTCACCGACGCGCCCGAGTTTGATCTTGCCCTCGATCCATTTGCGCCGCTCGGGATTGGCGAATGTGGATGCCGTCAGAGCCGTGCGGATGAAGGTCGGGCAGATCGTGTTGACGCGGATGCCGTGCGCGCCCCATTCAATCGCCATCGATTTGGTGAAGCCTTCGACCGCGTGTTTCGTGGCGGAATAGACCGCGCGGTCAATGCCGCCGACATGCGCCATTTGGCTGGAGATATTGATCAGGCTACCTTGCTTGCCTGCCGCGATTAGGCCTTTGGCCACGGCGCGCGTCAAAAAGTAAGCACCTTTGATATTGAGGTTTGATACAGCGTCAAAATCTGTGTCGCTTGTTTCGGTTGCGGGGCTGTGTCGTGCGGTGCCTGCGGAGTTGACCAGCACGTCAAAGGGGCCGTTTGCGGCGACCGCGGCCTCGGTTGCCTCCACGTCGGAGACATCGACACAAAGGGTTTTTACGGACATGCCTGCGGCGGCCATCTCGGCGGCGAGGGCGTTGAGTTTGTCGGCGCTGCGGGCGGCAAGTGTCACTTCGGCCCCAGCTTCGCCCAAGGCCACAGCGCAAGCAGCGCCGATGCCAGAGGACGCACCAGCAACAAGTGCGCGGCGGCCATCGAGGCGGAAGGAAGGTGTGCTGGGCAGGGTCATCAAGTCATTCCAATTGATATTGAAAGCGCGCCGATATTACGCGCCTTGTTGAATTCGCGCAGTCGCGCAAACACATCAATACCCACTTGCGCGTAAAGGTCGAGCAGGTCGACGAGCACCCAGTTCTCGCGGATTTTGCCGTTCTCCATGCGCCAAAAATCGAGGCTTCGTAAAAGCACCTCGCGACCAGCCGGCGCGATGCCCATCCAGCCGTCGTTGGACAGGGTAAGCCGCATGTTGGGCCAGCCTGTTTCGCAGACGTATTCGCCTTCTGCGAACCAATGGGACATCAGATCGCCCATCGCGTCGAGTTTGCGGTCGGGCATGCCGCGCAAGAACGGGATTTGGTGCCAGTTGCGGAAGCCAGATATGCCGCGCCCTGTGCCGATGCCAGCGGGGCCATACCAGTTGAAGCGGGGATGCCAGAAATGGTCGAGCTCCATGACTGCTGGATCGGGATTGGACGGGTAGCGGCAGAGTGCTGTGAGCATGCCGATGACGTGATCCATTGAGGCTTGGCCGTCGCCTGAAACCGTCAGGCCGTCGCAAGTCATCGGCGCGGGTGTGCAGAGGTATGCGCCAAGTTGCGGGGCCATCGGCCATGCGCGGGCTTGCATCATGAGTTCTGGGATATCCCAGATGGCTTGCATCTGCGTGATTTTGCCGTCGGTCACGTGGAAAAATTCGTGGTAGCGCATGTGCGCCAAATGCCCCGTTGGCGGGATGTCGAGGAAGGGTTTGGTGAATGTGCCCATGTAATTGCCCATGCAGCCGATCCAGTCTTGGCCTTCGGGCGTCGTGCCTGCGAGAACGATCATGTCGCGGCGCTCTAGGTCTGGCATGGCGGTGAGTAGTGGATTGATGCAAGTCGACCAAAGCGCGTCTGGACCTTTGAGGTTACCAAAGGGGTAGCACATATGCAGGGTCGCGTCGGGGGCGAAAAGGTCGGCCATTGCTGCGCGGACGGACACCTCGGAAGCATCGCACATGGCGCGTTGATATGGGGCGACAAGGGCCTTGAGGGCGGCGGGTGTCATTCGGCGGCGGCTCCGTAAGGGACGTTTTGCCCGCCATAGCGGCGCACGCGCACATTACATTGTTCGGCGTGACCGACGAAGCCTTCGAGCATGCACAGGCGTGAGCCGACGGCCCCGATTGAGGCTGCGGCTTCGTCAGTTGTGATCCGTTGGTAGCTGTGGGTTTTGAGGAATTTGCCGACCCAGAGGCCACCTGTATAACGCCCTGCTTTTTTCGTAGGCAGCGTGTGGTTAGTGCCGATTACCTTGTCGCCGTTGGCCACGTTTGTGCGCGGGCCGAGGAACAGTGCGCCGTAGGAATGCATGTTCTCAAGGAACCAATCGTCACGGTCGGTCATGACTTGCACGTGCTCGGAGGCGATGTCGTTGGCGACGGCCAGCATCTCGTCGTATGTGTCGCACAGGATCACCTCGCCGTAGTCGGCCCAAGAAACGGAGGCAGTCGCGGCGGTGGGCAGGATTTTCAGTAGGCGGTCGATCTCAACGAGCGTCGCCTCGGCCAGTTTGCGCGAATTGGTGAGCAAAACGGCTGGGGAATTGTAGCCGTGTTCGGCTTGGCCCAAGAGGTCGGTTGCGCACATTTCGGCGTCAACGGTGTCGTCTGCAATCACCATGGTTTCGGTTGGCCCTGCGAAAAGGTCGATGCCGACGCGTCCGAAAAGTTGCCGTTTGGCTTCAGCGACGAAGGCGTTACCAGGACCAACAAGCATATCGACGGGCTTGATCGTTTCGGTCCCAATTGCCATTGCGCCCACAGCCTGCATGCCACCCATGACGTAGATTTCATGCGCGCCGCCCAGTTGCATGGCAGCGACAATTGCGGGATGTGGTGCGCCGTTCATCGGGGGTGCAGAGGCGATGATGCGCGGAACTTTTGCGACGGTGGCCGTAAGGACGGACATATGCGCGGAGGCGACCATCGGGAATTTGCCACCCGGCACATAGCAGCCGACCGATTGCACGGGGATGTTTTTGTGGCCAAGGAACACGCCCGGCATTGTCTCGACTTCGATATCGGTCATCGAGGCGCGTTGGGCCTCGGCGAAGGTGCGGATCTGGGTTTGGGCGAATTTGATGTCGTCCATGTCGCGGGCAGAGACCTTGCTCATCGCGGCGTCGATTTCGGATTGCGAGAGGCGGAAATTGTCGGGGGAATAGTTATCGAACTTCTCGCTGAGATCGCGAATTGCAGCGTCGCCGCGCGTCTGGATATCGGCGAGTGTCGCTTCGACTGTGCCGCGCACCTTTGCGTCATCTTCGGCGCGCTCGGATTCTGGTTTGCCTACTTTGAGGATTGTGATGGTCATAGGGATTATCCTTTGGCGTCGAGGCGGTTGCCTGTTTTGGTGTCGAACAAGTGGCAGATGGAGGCGGGGATCGAGCCGACAATGGGGTCGCCAATTTCGGCGCGGAAGGTCTTGTCGGCCTTGATCGAGATCAGCGCGCCGCCTGCGCGGACGGTGACCATTGTGGCGTCGCCCAAGAGTTCGAGGGAATAGATGTTCGCGCCAATTTCGCCGTCGTCAGCGAGGGCTGCGTCTTCGGCACGGAAGCCAAGTGTGACGGGGCCATCGGGGCCAGTCAGTCCCGTGATATGGACCTTGTCGGCGGTGAACGTGCCGTCTTTGAGCGTGCCTTCGATCAGGTTCATGGCGGGGTTGCCGATGAAGCTGGCCACGAAGGTATTGCCGGGGCGGTCGTAGATTTCGGTGGGGGTGCCGACCTGCTGCACGATGCCTTTGAACATTACGACAACGCGGTCGGCGAGGGTCATCGCCTCGATCTGGTCGTGGGTCACGTAGACGGTTGTGACCTTCAATTCGTGGGACAGGTTCTTGATCTGCGCACGGGTCGAAACGCGGAGTTTGGCGTCGAGGTTTGAGAGCGGCTCGTCCATCAGAAACACGTTGGGGCGGCGCACGATGGCGCGGGCAAGGGCCACGCGTTGGCGTTGACCACCAGACAGCTCGGCAGGGCGGCGGTGCAGGAATTCGGTCAGCTCGACCATCTCGGCGGCGCGGCGCACGCGGGCGTCGTGCTCGGCAGGGTCGGATTTACGCACCTTAAGAGGGAAACGGATGTTTTCGTAGACGTCTAGATTGGGGTAGAGCGCGTAGGATTGGAATACCATCGCCACGTCGCGGTCTTTGGGATCAAGGTCATTCACGCGCTTGCCGTCGATGATGATGTCGCCGCCTGATGCGTCCTCTAGCCCTGCGATCATGCGCATGGTCGTTGTCTTGCCGCAACCAGAGGGACCGAGCAGAACAAGGAATTCCTGATCGGCGATTGTCAGGTCAAAATCGTGGACGCCGACAAAATTTCCCCAACGCTTGGAGAGATTGCGCAGTTGAATCTCGGCCATTTATCCATTCCTTATGCATACGAATGCATTAACCCTAATCGCGATTCCCATCAGCTTGCAAACTTTTTTTTATAGGTATGGTCGAATAGGACGTTGAAATAATTCTTGCCAGAATTCCAATTCTCGGACTAGTCTTGCAATCGTATGCATTGCCTTGGCGATTCGACTAAGCTGCCGCATGAGAAATAATCAATGGGTCAGAAATCACTGACCAAACATCAAACTTGGAGGAGTGAAACCCATGTATATGTGGAAAAAAGTAGCGATGACGACGGCGTTTGCCGCGTTGGCTGGAACGACAGCAATGGCGAGTTGTGGTATAGATGCGGGTCGCGTCAGCATCGTCGGCAACGAATTTCCTGCGATCCAAACGGTAGCTGCTGCTGCGGCTGCTTGTGGATCTGACGCAGTTGAAGTGAAGTCGAACCTGACCGCTGACCACCAGAAAATTAACCTTGCGGGTATGCAGGGCAATCCTGCGGAATACACCACGGCGATCATCGCGAACTCTTCCATCATTGCGCTGATGAACGACGATGTGATCCGTCCGCTTGATGACCTGATCGCAGCGCATGGCGCGGATATTCCTGCCAAGCAGTTGATCACGATCAATGGCAAGGTGATGGCCGTGGCGTTTATGGCAAATGCGCAGACATTGGCTTATCGTGCTGACGTCCTCAAGGAGATCGGTGTCGAGCCGCCGAAGTCTTATGAAGAGATGTTGGCTGCCGCCGAGATGATCCGCGAAAAGGGCATCATGGAGAACCCGATCGGTGGCGCTTATGCGGCTGGCTGGAACCTCGCGGAAGAATTCGTGAACATGTATATCGGCACAGGTGGCGAGTTCTTTACGCCGGGCACAGCCGAAGTTTCGATCAATAATGAAAAGGGTGTCGCGGCGCTTGAGATGATGAAGTCTCTGACCGCCTACATGAACCCAGATTACCTGACCCACGATTCCAACGGCACACAGGCCGAGTGGGAAGCGGGCAATGTCGCACTCATGAGCATGTGGGGCAGCCGTATGGGTAACCTGATGGACACTGAGGGTTCCGAGCCTGTTGTTTATGAAAACACGATGGTTGGCGGACCTTTGATGGTTGGCGACAGCGGCGTGCCTGCGACGACATTGTGGTGGGACGGTTGGACCGTGGCCAAGAACGTATCGGATGAGGATGCAACGGCCACTTTCCTTGCCATGAAAGAGGGCACTGGTCCGTCTATCTTGAACGATACGACAATGGCCGAAGCTGTTTGGATGATCGACGGCTATGAGCCTACACCAGTGAGCGCCGGCGTTTTCGCTGCGATTGCTGCTGGTTCACAACCTTATCCAATGCTGCCGTTCATGGGCCTTTTGCACACAGCGGCTGGCGACAATATCGCCGACTTCTTGCAGGGCAAGGAAAGTGCAGAGCAGGCTTTGGCTGATATCGAGGCGGCTTATACTGCTGCTGCGACCGAGAACGGTTTCTTGAAGTAAAACGATCTTGAGGGGGCTGTGAATATGCGGCCCCCTTACCTTATTCCCCAGCAGCGGAACCATGCCTCATGAAACATAAGACATTCTTTTGGTTCGTTTTACCGTCCACATTGGCGATGCTGTTGTTCATCTTTCTCCCGCTTATTTCGATCATCGTGCAGTCACTCTATGTGGCCCATGATCAGGTTATTGTGTCGGTCGAAAACTGCGGCCCGTTTGGCTGCACCCAATCCACCATGGTTGATCAAGAGGCGACGGAAGCGTTGAAAAGCGGTCATCCGTTTGGCCAGTTTGCGGGCGCTGATATTTTCCTTGATCGCGGACATTTGGCGGTCGCTGAAGTTGGCCAAGCTTGGGATGGATCGCAGACGTGGCGCGAGTTTGGCGCACAGATGCTGAACCTGCCGTTCTATAAGGCGATGTCGTTTACGCTGACGTTTACGTTTGTGGTCACGCCGCTGGTGATTTTGTTTGGCTTTGCGATTGCTGTCGCGGTCAATTCGGCGGTGAAAGTCGTGCGCGGCCCGCTGATATTCTTTTCGCTGTTGCCGATGATGATTACGCCGCTTGTTGGCGCGCTGATCCTGTTTTGGATGGTCGATGCGCGCGGCATTGTTGGCACGGCGCTGATTTCGCTGTCTGGTGATCCGAGCCTGTCCGTCAAGGCATCAACGCCGCTGATGTGGATCATGCTGATTGTCTACGGTGTTTGGCATTCGGCGCCCTTCGCGTTCATCGTGTATTACGCGGGGCTTCAGACGGTGAATTCCGACACGCTAGAGGCAGCGCAGATTGACGGCGCGAGCCGTGCGCAGCGTATCCGTTATGTCGTCGTGCCGCACTTGTTGCCACTGACCACGTTCATCGCGCTGATGCAGTTGATGGATAACTTCCGCGTTTTCGAGCCGATTGTGAGCTTTGCCGCCTCGGCCCATGCGACCTCTCTGAGTTGGGCGATTTATAACGACTTGGGCGGCGAGACGCGGCAATTGTCGTCGGCGGCTGCGACCTCGGTGCTAACGGTTGTTTGCATCATCATACTCCTAACGCCTGTGCTGATCCGCACGTGGCGCGATTTTGGGCGGAAATAGACATGGCGAGTAGAGCAAATCAAAAGCCGTTTTCACTGACGCTGTTCACCATTGTGGTGCTTGGCGTTTGGATGATGCTCGCCGCGTTCCCGTTTCTGTGGACGCTTTGGGGATCGTTTAAGGTTGAGGGTGATTTCTTTTCCAAGGCGGATTGGGCAGCGGCCCTGACAGGAAAAATGACCGTCTCTGAGACGGGCGGCCAATACACGGGCGCTGGATATTACGGCGCTTGGGTCCAAGAAGGGTTCGGCAAGGCGGCAATGAATTCGGCTCTTGTTTGTCTGTTCGTGGTCACCATTTCGCTGACGCTTGGCACACTGGGCGGTTATGCTTTGTCGCGGTCAACCTACCGCTATGCGTTTTGGTTTTTGATCATAGCGCTGGTGTTCCGTGCCTTGCCGCAGATCACGTTGGTGTCTGGCTATTTGCCTGTATTTTTCAAGTTCAACATGTGGGGGCATTTGCCGACAGCGATCATCGTTCTAATCGCGATCAACCAGCCGTTCACGCTATGGATGCTGCATTCGTTTTTCAAAAACATCCCGCAAGATCTGGACGAAAGCGCCATGGTTGACGGTTGCAATCGGTTCCAAGCCTTCCGTCATGTCATCATTCCCGTCATGTGGCCGGGGGTGATTACGGCGGGCTTGTTCTCGTTCCTGCTGGCCTATAACGATTTTGCGGTGACCACGATGTTGCTGTCAAAAGAGAACCAAACCATGATCCCGAAAATTGCGAGTTTCCTTGGCACGACCCAAACCAAAGGTAACGTGATGTTTGCGGTGTCGGCGGTTGTTTCAGTCACAGCACCTCTGTTCGTTATGGTCCTCGTGTTCCAGCGCCAGATCGTATCTGGCCTGACAGCAGGGGCTGTGAAGGGATGAGCTTTCAAGCCGAGAAGGCGCTGGTTCGCGCCCATTATGATGCCTTGGCGAAAGCCACACCTGATACTGTGGTCGAGGTTCTGGCCGAGCGCACGGTGCCTGATTGGCATTGGCGCGGGATGCATCCGTTTCATGAGCAACGGGGGGCCGAGGCCGTGGCCGCGGTGTTCTGGTCCCCGTTCCTGACATCTATGATGCACGTGCAGCGCAGGCAGGATATTTTCATCGCGGGGCGCAACGAGATCGACGGGTTCAAGTCCGTTTGGGTGATCTCAATGGGTCACTTGATGGGGCTGTTTGATGCGCCGTTTCTGGGCATACCTGCGAGCCGCAAAATCACGATGTTGCGTTATGCGGAGTTTAACCGCGTCGAGAATGGCGTGATTGTCGAAACGGCACTGTTTTGTGATTTGATCCACTTGATGCATCAAGCGGGATTACGACCTTTGCCGCCGCAGACGGGCCAGCATTTGGTGCAACCTGGCCCTGCGACACATGACGGTTTGCTTTATGAGGATGCGGAGGGTGGTGATGACACGCTCGCCCTGATCAATCGCATGATCGGCGATATTAATGCGGCAGGGAAACTGACGCCGCAAGACGAGCTCGCGCAATGCTGGCACAACGATATGATCTGGTGGGGGCCAGATGGCATTGGCGCGACCTACACGATTGAGCGTTATATCGAGCAGCACCAAAGGCCGTTTCGCACGCAGCTTTCTGACCGCAAATTTAACGGTCATGTGTGTCGGTTGGCGGAGGGAAACTTTGGCGGGTTCTTTGGTTGGCCGAACCTGACGTTGACATCAACTGGTGGCTATATGGGGTTGCCTGCAAGCGGGAAGTCAGCAGATATGCGGGTTGTCGATATGTATCGGCGGGATGGTGACAAACTGGCCGAAAATTGGATTTTCATCGACATTTTGCATTTCCTAAACATGCAGGGCCTTGATGTGTTGGCGCGGATGAAATCCTTTCATTAAGTTCTAAAGCTGCAGGTATGAGTTACGGCTCCGCGAAAGTATCAGCATGCCATTAAGCGGGCTACAGAACGAACGCCTTCGCAAAGGTCCACAAAAAGGCGAGCGTAGTGCGCAATCCGTCTGCTGAAGTTCATCCGTCGTGCCGACCTTAGTGCCGCAATCGAGACAGCACTAAGAACGGCCGCTCTTTCAAGAGATTGGAACCGAACAAACCAGCAGATCCATTACAAGCGGCCATTCGTGCAGACGCAGCGAAAGCTCACTTTGTCCCACAAAGCGCCCTCTCACTCACCCGCCCGTATGGCTCATATGCCTGCTCACTTGCCCATCAACCTCTTGGCGTGAATAGTCGAAGTCATGGCCTTTGGGCTTCAAGCCGATGGCGGCGCGGATGGCTACCTCTAGGTCGGCGTCACTCTCGGAGGCGCGCAGTGGCCCGCGCAGGTCCGAATGTCCTTCTTGTCCCAAGCAGGTATAAATCTCGCCCGTGCAGGTGATCCGCACGCGGTTGCAGCTTTCGCAGAAGTTATGCGACAGCGGCGTGATGAATCCGATTTTCTGGCCGTTCTCGCGCTGCACGTAACGGGCAGGGCCGCCTGTGCGTTCGGGTAAATCGGTCAACGGGCCAGCTTCGGCCAATGTGGCGCGGAGTTCTTTCAGCGACCAATATTGCCCGATGCGGTCTTCATTCCCAAGGTCGCCCATTGGCATCACCTCGATGAAGGTAATATCCACGCCACGTGCGGCACACCAATCGACCAGCGGGAACAATTCGTCCTCGTTAAAGCCCTTCAGCGCCACGGTGTTAATCTTCACCCTCATGCCAGCCGCTTGGGCCGCATCAATGCCGCGCAACACTTGGGGCAGGCGGCCCCAACGGGTGACACGGGCGAATTTCTCCTCGTCAAGCGTATCGAGGGAGACATTGATCCGCTTCACACCGCAAGCGGCCAGATCAACGGCGTATTTCTCAAGTTGGCTGCCATTGGTCGTGAGCGTCAATTCCCGCAAAGCACCCGTTTCCAAATGCCGCGCCATGGTCTCGAAAAACGTCATGATGCCACGTCGAACTAGCGGCTCTCCACCGGTAATCCGCAGCTTCTTCACGCCCATACGGACAAAGGCAGAGCACATGCGATCCAGCTCTTCGAGCGTCAGCAATTCCTTCTTGGGCAGGAACGTCATGTTCTCGGACATGCAATACACACAGCGAAAATCGCAGCGATCCGTCACGGAGACGCGCAGATAGTCGATTGTGCGGGCGAATGGGTCGATCAATGGGGCTGTCATAGACCAAACCTAGGCGCGCGCGATTGTATGCGCAAGGCGCAAGGCGCGTCTTGCGCAAGGCAATTTCTCACAATACGATCAGCGACATGAAATATGTTGTCTTGTTCCGCGTTCTCATCCTTGCTGGCTGCACTTTGCCGCCTGAGCAAGTTGCCCCCGATGCTGCCGCACCTGTTGTAGAGGCCGCGGCCCCTGTGGTTGAAACCCTCGACCCCACGCCAGCGCCACCACCGCCCCCAAAGGCGCGCACGGTTGAGCAGTTTGACACAACGACAGCCGAAGATCGCGCAGCCGCTGTGGCAAAGCCTGAACCTGCGGGCGAGACCAAATTGGGCACGACAATCGCGACGCTTGGGTCGCCAGCCGATCCTGGGATCTGGATCAAAACCCCACTTGTAACAGAACTGGTGATGGGCCGTGCCGTTTATGGCGCGAACGGGAAAAGCGTGAACCTAGAGCTGCGCCCATCGGGTGGGGACGCTGGGTCTGGTAGTCAGATCAGCCTGCCAGCGATGCGCCTTTTGGACGCGCCGCTGACAGGGCTTTTGGAGCTGATAATCTACAGGAACTAATTAGCCCCAGATCTTTTTTTAACCGAGGTGGCGACTTGCCTCTTTGACGATGAATTTTTTCATCACAGGGCCATGTTCTTCGATGAAGGCTGCGGTGCGGTCATGGTCATGCTTGGACAGATCACGCAACCAGCCCGCAATCGCGTCTTGCACCATGAATTGCTTTTCGGCGACCAGTTCCGCAGCCCAGCCAAGAACGCGCATACGAATGTCGATGTCGGCAGGTTTCGGGTGATTCTGCTTGGTCCACGGCAGGGTCATCATAAACGCCGCACGCCGCGCCCATAGGTTTTCGGAGCCGATCCATTCTTCAACGGTATCAAGGCGGGCAGGGTCTGACACCAGTCGTTTCTGACCTGCTACGCAGACCATATCGGCAATGGTGAACACATCAAAATCGGGAACCCAAGAGCAGATCAAGTCCCACGCCGCAGCATCGTCGGGACGAATGCGGGCTTGGGTCAACAGCTTGGCGGCCGCAATGCGACCTTCATGCACGTTGGTGTCCCAAAGACCGCTGGCAAGTTCAAGGCGCTCGCCAATATCCATGGCCTCGCGCCAGTCCTTGACGGCCGTATCAACCGCGGGGGTCGCAATGCCAAGGTAGGGGCGGTCGATCTTGTGATACGACAGCATTTCAGCTGCTTTTGTCGTGTTGGTCCCGAGTAGGTCGAGGGCCTCTTGCGGGGTCATTCGACTGTCACTGACTTGGCGAGGTTGCGAGGTTGGTCAACGTCAGTGCCTTTGGCAACGGCTGTGTGGTAAGCAAGCAATTGGGCAGGGATCGCATAGAGGATCGGTGCAAGGAAATCGTCGATCTCTGGCATCACAATCGTATCCCAAACACCCATTGATGCCTCGTCAGACCCCTTTTTATCGGTGATCAACAGCACCTTGCCACCACGTGCCATCACCTCTTGCATGTTTGAAACGGTCTTCTCGAATAGCTTGTCGCGTGGGGCCATAACGATGACAGGTACACGCTCGTCCACAAGGGCGATGGGACCGTGTTTTAGTTCACCTGATGCATAAGCTTCGGCGTGTATGTAGCTGATTTCTTTAAGTTTTAATGCGCCCTCAAGAGCAAGAGGGTACATCGCGCCACGGCCAAGGAACAGGATGTCGCGGGCTTCTGCCAATTGGCGGGCGACCTGCTTTGTCTTGTCCTCAATCGTCAATGCGTGGCTAATCACACCTGGCAAAGCGCGCAATGCGGTCAGCTTTTGCGCCAATGCCTTGTCGTCGATCATGCCGCGGTCTTTCGCCGCCTTAAGCGCGAGAATAGCCAAGGTCGTCAACTGGCACGTAAAGGCCTTGGTCGAGGCTACGCCAATTTCGACACCTGCCAAAATCGGCAGCGCCAAATCGCTTTCGCGGGCAATCGAGCTGGTGGGAACGTTCACGACAGACAGGATTTTCGCCGCTTTGCCTTCCATGTAGCGCAGGGCGGCCAAAGTATCGGCTGTCTCGCCCGATTGGCTGACAAACAGGGCAACAGTGCCCTTGGTCACAGGCGGTTCACGGTAGCGGAATTCAGAGGCCACATCGATCTCGACGGGCATGCCTGCGATCTGCTCGAACCAGTATTTCGCGACGTGACAGGCATAAAACGCGGTGCCACAGGCCACCATCGTCATGCGCTCAACTTTGGAAAAGTCGATGCCGCCATCAGGCAGCACAACATCGGTGCCATCTGCGTTGATGTAATGGGCGAGGGCGCCTTGCAGCACCGTCGGCTGTTCGGCGATTTCCTTGGACATAAAGTGCTTGAAGCCACCTTTGTCGGTTGAGCCCGCATCAACATGGATCGTCGTAACGGCACGGTTGGCCAACTCGCCATTGATATCGCGGATTTCCAGCGAGTTGCGGGTCACTACCGCCCAGTCACCTTCTTCGAGGTAGGTGATCTGATCAGTCATCGGGGACAATGCAATAGCGTCAGAGCCCACGAACATTTCGCCGATCCCGTGGCCGATTGCCAAGGGTGACCCCTTACGCGCTGCAATCAGCAAATCATCTTCGCCGTCAAACAAGAAGCAAAGCGCATAGGCCCCATCGAGCCGCGCAATCGTCTTTTCGGCGGCGTCGCGGGGAGAGTTCCCTTGGTTCAGGTAGTATTGCGCAAGAAGGGCGACTGTTTCTGTATCCGTATCTGTCTCGTAGGCAATACCATTTTCGGCGAGAAACAGGCGCAATTCACGGAAATTTTCGATGATGCCGTTATGCACGACGGCGACGTCAATTGCGCGATGCGGGTGTGCGTTGTTCACGTTTGGCGCGCCGTGGGTGGCCCAGCGTGTGTGGCCGATGCCCGATTTGCCAGCCAGCGGTTCATGCACCAATAGGTCGGACAAGTTCACCAATTTACCAATCGCGCGACGGCGATCCAGCTTCATGTTGTTGATCGTCGCAATACCAGCGCTGTCATAACCGCGATATTCAAGCCGCTTAAGCGCATCAACGAGGATTGGGGCCGCTTCGTGGGTTCCAAGAACCCCTACAATTCCGCACATATTATTGAACCTTGTTCTGAGATATCTTCAAATGTCTTAGTTTTTCGAACAACTTAACGGCAAAGCCGGGCTTGTTCTCTTGGCGTGATCGCGCAATCGCCAAATCCCCATCAGGGACATCGCGGCTCACAACCGACCCGCTCGCTGTCATTGCTGCATTGCCAACCGTGACAGGGGCCACAAGCATGGTGTTGGAGCCGATAAACACATCTTCGCCGATCACTGTGCGGTGCTTAAAGACGCCATCATAGTTGCAGGTGATCGTTCCTGCGCCAATATTTGTCCGCGCACCAATGTCCGCGTCGCCGATATAGCTCAGGTGGTTGACCTTCGCACCTTCGGCCACAATGGCGTTCTTGATCTCGACGAAATTGCCGACATGCACGTTTTCCTGCAATTCCGCTCCGAGGCGCAGACGGGCGTATGGACCGACAGTGGCGCCTTGGGACACATGGCAGCCTTCAAGGTGAGAGAAGGCGCGGATTTTTGCGCCTGATTCCACTGTCACATTCGGGCCAAAGATCACGTTCTGTTCGATGATCGCGTCGCGGCCCAGATAAGTGTCATAGGCGAAGAATACAGTGTCGGGGGCCAAAAGCGTCACGCCATCTTCGATGGCGGCTGTGCGTGCGCGGGCCTGAAAATCGGCCTCAGCGGCAATCAGTTCGGCGCGGCTGTTCACGCCGAGCGTTTCCGCCTCATCGCAGCGCACAACTGTGGACGACAGCCCCTTAGATCGCGCAATGCCGATAATGTCCGTCAGGTAGTATTCGCCAGAGGCATTGTCGTTGCCTACAGCGGCAATCAGGTCAAATAGCACGGAAGACTTCGCCGCAATAACGCCACTATTACAAAGTGTTACGGCACGTTCCTTATCTGTCGCGTCTTTGAATTCTACGATCCGCTCCAGCGCGTCACCCTTGGTGATCAACCGCCCATAACGACCCGGATCAGCGGCCTCAAAGCCGAGTACGACAACGTCATGCAACCCGCGTGCAACGGCCATGGCCTCAAGCGTCTCGGAGCCAATAAACGGCGTGTCACCGTAAAGAACCAGAGCATCGCCCTCAAAGCCCTCCAGCGCTGCACCTGCCTGTGCGACGGCATGTGCCGTGCCCAACTGCTCGGTCTGCAAAACGGTCTCGGCATCGGGGTCATAGGCCAAAGCGGCCTTGCTCACGGCCTCGGCGCCATGGCCTGCAACGATCACGGTTTTTTCAGGGTTCAAAGTGGCGCCGGCACGCATCGCATGCACCAACATCGGCGCGCCACCAATCTGGTGCAAAACCTTTGGTAATTCGGAATTCATCCGCGTGCCCATGCCCGCGCCTAAAATAATTAATGCTGTCGACATAGCCTACTCACGCCCTTAAATTTTGTTGGTCTTCTACCTTAACGAACACGTAACACAAGATGTAGGGCTTCACATCAGTTTACGTATCGTTACAGATGGCGCAGCAAAGTTTACCAAAGGACCGCCCATGCCCACAGTCGTTTTTGATCTTGATGGCACGCTTGCCGATACCAGTGGCGATCTTTTGGCCGCAGCAAATGCATGTTTTCAAAGCCTTGGCTTGGGTGACCTGCTGACACCCGCCGATAAAGGGACCGCCCTGAAAGGTGGCCGCGCGATGCTGCGCCTTGGGTTTAGCCGTGTTGAGGGTTTTGGCGAGGCCGATGTTGACGGGCAGTATCAGCCGCTTTTACGGGCTTATGCGCAGGATATCGACAGCCATACGTTCCTTTATGAAGGGGCGATGGAGGCCGTCGGTGACCTAAAATCCGCAGGCTACAAGGTTGCGATATGCACCAATAAGCCTGAGGGACTGGCCGAAACCCTGCTGACCCGCCTTGGTATCCGCCATGAATTCGCGGCCCTTTTGGGCGCTGATAGCCTGCCGATCCGCAAGCCTGATCCTGAGCATTTGTTCGAGACTGTGCGCAGGGCGGGGGGCGATGTGAAGCGCTGCCTGCTTGTAGGTGACACGGCGACAGATCGCGATACGTCAAAGGCGGCGGGCGTGCCGTCGATTCTTGTGACCTTTGGTCCAGGTGACTACGATGTCCGTGATTTGAGCCCTGAGGGGCTGATTGGTCACTATTCCGAGCTGCTGCCCGAAGTGCGCCGCTTGATCGGTTGAGACAGCAGGGCTGCAAGCGCATCCGTTGAGGTTCCTGCAAGGTTTTCAACTGCCTCACGGATGGCCGTTGCCCGATCTACTCCCAAAGGCCCATCGGCATAGGCGTGGAACTTTGCGTCAATCTCGTCCTTTGTCGGCGGCGCGTCATGGTCCCAGCGTGGCTGCATCCAGTCGCTCGACAGCTCGCGCCCGTCCGTCAACGTCAAAGTCACTTTGGCCAATCGCGTCAGCGGAAACACCGCATTGGCTTCTGCGTCCTCAGACATCGTGAGCGCATTGGACAGCCGCACGATTTCGGGGTCGCTCAGGGCATCGTCGCCAATATCCGCTGGCCCCACATCGCCACGCACCATGGCCACGGCGCAGGGGAAAGACGTCGAATATTGCGCCTCATCGGTGGCCTTTGGGTTGTTCGTCGCAAGCCGAATGCTCTCGTGGAAGGTCGCGACGTGAATGTGGGTCACATCCGTCGATGCCAACCCGTGCAACCGCCGCAAGGCCAAGACGCCTTCAATCGGGGCCTGCGCCCAGCGGCACACAGGGTAGGGCTTGAAATACTGCTCAAGCGTGAACCAGCGCTGGCCCAAATCGGCCCAATAGTCTGGTGCTTGCTCGACGGTAATCGCGGGCGCGCCGGTAAACCCGGCCTGCGCCAAAAGCGCGGAACTGACCGCTGTCATTGCCCCCCAAGCCGTGCCATCCTTCAACATCGTCGGGTAATCCACGCCGCGCATCATCTGGCTACGCGGTCCGTGATATTCAGCGATTCCAATGGCATGACGGGCGGTGTTGTGATCCAAACTCCAGAGCCGCGACAAAATTGCGGCCCCTGTCACCGCGCCCCAACTGCCTGATGTATGATAGTCAGGCACCGTGCCATGCTGCGCCATGGAGGCGCGTGCGCCAAACTCGTAACCCGCAACCAAGGCGGTCAGAAAATCGGCCCCGCGCATACCCTTCATACAGGGCCAGAGCGAGGCGAATAGGACAGCGCCAATATGCCCCTTGGCAGGGTTAAACCCGTCGTGGGCATCCAGCGCGTCGATAGACATGGCAGCGGCAAAAGCGGCACCAGCGGCGCTTGCGTGACGGTCGTCAAACAAAAGCGGCGCATTCCCGCCAAGGTGATCGGCGGCAAAACCAGCAGCAATCTGCGCAGACCGAAACCCTGCGCCACCAGCACCCACGCCAATCACATCGAGCAAAGCCATTTTGACCCGTGCCTTTACAGGCTCTGGCACATCGGCCCATTGCAGGCCCATCACAAAGGAAAGCGCATCTCTCATGCGGAAAGCCTAGCCGCCTTTTGCCGCATATCTAAGCTATTTCCGACCCTTCACGTCGCAAGTCGCGATTGACGATTTTGCCTGTGGCGGACAATGTGCGCCTATGACAGAGATTTTCACAGGCAACTTCACCCAGCAAGAACCAATCCCGCAAGCGGGTATCGATGCGGCCTTGGCCGTGATGCAGCACGGGCGCTTGCACCGATATAACACCAGCGGCGCTGAGATCGCGGAGGCGGCCTTGCTAGAGGAAGAGTTCGCGGTCCTCACAGGTGCGAAATACTGCCTTGCTGTGGCCTCTGGCGGTTACGCGATGACAACGGCGCTGCGCAGCTGCGGCGTCAAACACGGCGATCACGTGCTGACCAACGCCTTTACGCTCGCCCCCGTGCCGGGGGCAATTGCTGCCGTAGGGGGTGTGCCGATCTATGTTGGCGTGACCGAAGACCTTGTAATCGACCTTGACGATCTGGCCGCCAAATTGCCGCAAGCCCGCGTTCTGCTCTTATCGCATATGCGCGGGCACATCTGCGATATGGAGCGGCTCATGGCGATGTGTGACGCCGCAAATATCACCGTGATCGAGGATTGTGCGCACACGATGGGCGCCGCGTGGAACGGTATCCCGTCGGGACGCTGGGGCAAATTCGGCTGCTATTCGACGCAGACCTATAAGCATATCAACTCGGGCGAGGGCGGCTTGCTGATCTCTGACGATACCGAAGGGATGGCTCGTGCGATTATGCTCTCAGGCAGCTATATGCTATTCGGGACACACCGCGCAGCACCCCCGCCAGAGGTCTTTGCCCAGATCAAATACGAGACGCCCAACATCTCTGGCCGCATGGACAACCTGCGCGCAGCCGTTCTGCGCCCGCAATTGCGGGACCTGCCAAAGCAGGCGGCACGGTGGAACGAACGCTATGCTGTGCTGGCCGAGGGCTTGGCCAATACCACTGGGCTTCGTCTGCCGAACCGCCCTGAAAAAGAGACCTTCGTCGCCTCATCCTTCCAATTCCTGTTGCTCGACTGGCCGAAACCAGCGGTGGCGGATGTTCTCGCCCGCTGCAAAGCACGCGGGGTTGAGCTCAAATGGTTCGGTGGGGCAGAGCCCGTAGGTTTCACCTCGCGCTACGACAGCTGGCGTTACGCGCCCTCAACCCCCATGCCCGATAGCGACCGCGTGCTGGCGGGCATCATCGACATGCGTTTGCCGCTCACATTCTCGACGGACGATTGCGCCCTGATTGCGCGGATCATCAAAGAGGTCGTCGAAACCGTCTATCAGGGGCTAGACAGCGCGGCGGGCTGATCCTATTATTGAACAAGCGTTCATTTAACGGAGTGCCCCGATGTTCCATGCCTCAATGACCTTCGATCTTGGTGACGAAACCAACGCAGTGCGCGATATGGTCAATTCTTGGGCGCAGGAGCGGATCAAACCGATTGCCGCCCAAGTGGATGCCGATAACCTGTTTCCCCACGCGCTTTGGCGCGAAATGGGGGAGTTAGGATTGCTTGGCGTCACGGTTCCTGAAGAATTCGGCGGAGCAGGCATGACTTATCTCGCCCATACCGTCGCCGTTGAGGAGATAGCGCGGGCCAGCGCCTCGGTGGCTCTGTCCTACGGGGCGCATTCCAACCTGTGCGTCAATCAGATCAATCTGAACGGCACAAAGGAGAGGTGGTCCTAGATTTTAGACCAGTTTGCAGCCTTGTTAAGATGGATCAGGGTTTCATTTAGGCTGCTAATCT
>ENA-OREM01000215-OREM01000215.1-marine-metagenome-genome-assembly--contig:-NODE-215-length-47416-cov-11.896259_pt1 | contig 47416 bp, 44 predicted proteins | sample MGYA00248623_ERZ508561 | MGnify/ENA primary metagenome ERZ508561 (study PRJEB26227, sample SAMN06264494) | marine metagenome | isolation source: Columbia River Estuary | place: USA:Columbia River...
GAGATTAGCAGCCTAAATGAAACCCTGATCCATCTTAACAAGGCTGCAAACTGGTCTAAAATCTAGGACCACCTCTTAAATACCGCCGGTCCTGTCAAGTAAGCTGTGACGGTTTCGTCCGCTTGGCAAGCAGATGTTAAGACTGCGAACGCTATGATGAGGCGATGCATGGGCCGTGATCCTTTACGTTTTGGCCAAATTGACACGTGACACGGGTCTGATCCAGCAAAAGCGCACAAAGATGTCGCCTATGGGCAAGACGCTGCCGAGCGGTGGGCGGAGTTAGATACAGTACACTTTGAAGATGAACCAATGATCGCAGCTCGCAGCCCTATTTATCTCAGCCATGCACCGACGCCTAAGATCAAGGACTTCGCCTTGTTGGCGGCGCTAGAGGCAGGTATTCGCGGGACGCTTTTGTCGGTCATGCCTGTCTATATCTATCGCGCTTTTCCTGACGCGGTAGAGGTGTCGCATATCTACTTCCTCGTCGGGCTGGCCTCGCTTTGCTGTGGCCTGATGGTGCCGTGGATGTCGCGGTTTATCCCGCGTCGCTGGATGTTCACGCTGGCGGGTTGTTGTTACCTCGTTGGGTTGTCGTTGGCACTTACGCAGGTGCCAGTGTTGATGGCCTGTGCATTGCTTGCGAACGCAGTTGGCACGGTCACTTTTACGGTTTGTCTCAACGCCTATGTCCTCGATTACATCCACCGTATGGATTTGGGCCGTAACGAGACAACCCGCATGGTCTATAGTGCCACGCCGTGGATGGTTGGCCCGATCCTTGGCGTGACGCTGCTGAATTGGTGGACCCCTGCGCCGTTTCTGCTGGCTGGGTTCTTTGCGCTTTTGCTGATCGCGGTGTTCTGGAAGCTGCGCCTTGGCAACGGTAAACAGATCAGTCGCGCACGTGCACCTGCGGTCAATCCGCTCGCTTACCTTGGTCGCTTTTTCGCGCAACCGCGTCTGATCGCGGGCTGGTTCTTTGCGGTGATGCGGTCCTGCGGCTGGTGGGTGTTTGTTGTCTACTTGCCGATCTACTGCATCGAAAGCGGGCTTGGCGATAAGGTTGGTGCGATGGCTTTGTCGATCAGCAACGCGTTGTTGTTCACCACGCCTCTGATGCTGCGCAAGGTCAATAAGTCGGGCGTGCGCTGGTCTGTGCGCGCCTCTTTCGCCGCGGCGGCACTTCTCTTTGCGCTGGGATGGGCCTTGTCTGGCTACCCTTGGGCGACGGTGATCAGCATCATGGCGGCTTCGATTTTCCTCGTCGCGCTCGACGTTTGCGGCGGCTTGCCGTTTCTCATGGCGGTACGCCCCGCAGAGCGCACTGAGATGGCTGCGGTCTATTCCAGCTTCCGCGATGTGTCGGGAATTATCACACCGGGTGCGGCGGCGCTCGTGCTGCTTGTGGCCCCCGTCAGTGGCGTCTTTGCCGCCGTTGCAGTTGGGTTAGGGGCCGGCTGGTTGGTCGCGGGGCGATTACACCCGCGCCTTGGCCTTAATCGAGCAGTCGCCGCGCGATAACCTGCGCCTGAATTTCGGCGGCACCTTCAAAGATGTTCAGAATACGGGCGTCGCAGAGAATGCGGCTGACCTTATACTCCAGCGCAAAACCATTGCCGCCGTGGATTTGAAGCGCGTTGTCGGCACATGCCCAAGCAACGCGCGCGCCCAGCAGTTTCGCCATGCCAGCCTCAAGATCACAGCGACGGTCGTTATCTTTCTCATTGGCGGAGAAGTAGGTCAACTGACGCGCGATCATGATCTCGACGGCCATCATCGCAAGCTTGCCTGACACGCGCGGGAAATCGATCAACGCTTTGCCGAATTGCTTGCGGTCCTTGGCGTATTGCATGCCCACATCAAGGGCAGAGGCCGCGACACCAATCGCACGCGCTGCTGTCTGGATGCGAGCGCTCTCGAACGTCTGCATGAGTTGCTTGAACCCTTTGCCTGTCTCTCCGCCAAGCAGGTTGTCGCCATCAACTTTGAACCCGTCAAAGGCCAGCTCGTATTCCTTCATGCCGCGATAGCCCAAAACCTCGATCTCACCGCCTGTCATGCCGTCTGTCGGGAACGGATCGGCGTCGGTGCCGGCGGTCTTTTCGGCCAAGAACATCGACAGGCCTTTGTAATCGGTCGTATCCGGGTCAGTGCGCGCAAGCAGGGTCATCACGTGGGTACGGGCGGCGTGGGTGATCCACGTTTTGTTGCCCGTAACCTCCCAATCGTCGCCCTTTTTGACGGCACGGGTGCGCAAGGACCCAAGGTCGGAGCCCGTGTTTGGCTCAGTAAAAACGGCGGTCGGCAAAGTCTCGGCGGAGGCCAGTCTTGGGAGCCATTTTTGTTTTTGCTCTTCGGTGCCGCCGCAAAGGATCAATTCGGCTGCGATCTCGGAGCGGGTGCCGAGGGAGCCTACGCCGATGTAGCCGCGAGACAGTTCTTCGGACACCACGCACATGGAGGATTTCGACAGGCCAAAGCCGCCGTATTCTTCGGGGATGGTCAGGCCGAAAACGCCCATTTCGGCGAGTTCATTGATGATTTCCATCGGAATAAGTTCATCTTTGAGATGCCAGTCGTGCGCAAATGGCTCCACTTTTTCGACACTAAAGCGGCGGAATTGCTCGCGGATCATCTCAAGTTCGTCGTCAAGACCAGAGGCACCAACGGTGGTATTGGCGGAGTGTTCCTGCATCAATTCCACAAGACGTGTGCGTGCACCCTGCGTGCACCCGCCGTGCACCAAGCGTATGACATTGTCCGGCATTTGAGCGAAAACGCCCATGTCGTGCAGGCGGATCATCTCGCCTTGGTTCATCTGGATGCCGCCGTAAATCTGGGCCAGATATTCACCGAATGCGATCTGATGGATCAATTGCTCGGTCTCGCCGAACTTGCCGTCCGCAGTCAAGCGTTCGGCCCATGCTTGCATCTGCTGCAGCGCTTGGGCGTAGGTGGCAAGCCACGCGATGCCATGCGCGGCGGTTTGATTGGCCTCGATCAGCGGCGCGGAGATGCGGTCGCCGTCGGTCACAAGTGCGCGGACATTTGACTTGGCTTGCGTCAGTAATGCGTCAACGGCAGGCAGGCTTGCAGCGGTCTGCGCGAGCAAGTCGTTCAAAAGGGGTGTCTGCGTCATCGTGATATCCTGTCCAACGTGGGCCATGTCCGTCTCCGCTATTGTGCAGTTGCAGAGATAAAGCCTTCGCAGTCGCAGCGCAACATTCATTCGAAAAATAGTTGCCAGATGAACGAAAGTGGCGCAGTAGAATTTTGATGCAGGCAGAAGCGGAGCGGCGTAACAAGGGGAATGGAAAGCATTTTCGCCTTGATGACACCCGATCTATTTGTGCTTTCGCTTGCCGTTGGTTTGGTCGCGGGCATGATCAAGGGGCTCGTTGGTTTTGCGATGCCAACTGTGCTGATCTCTGGCTTGTCGATGTTTTTGCCACCTGAAATCGCGCTTGCCGGGCTGATTCTGCCGACTTTGGTCACAAACGGACTTCAGGCCTTGCGCCAAGGGTTTGGCGAGGCATTACGCTCCTTAAAGCGGTTCCGCGTGTTTTTGGGCGTTGGCGCGATTGTCTTGATCGGTTCGGCGCAACTCGTTCGCGTGTTGTCGGCGGATGTGATGTTTATGATCATCGGCGGGTCGGTGACGGCGTTTGCGGTGATGCAGCTTGCGGGTTGGGCGCCAAAGGTGCCTGAGAAATCGATGCGGATTGAGGCCAGTGTTGGTGCCTTCGCTGGTTTTATCGGCGGACTGTCAGGGATTTGGGGGCCGCCAACGGTGGCCTATTTGACGGCGATCAATACGCCCAAGGCCGAGCAGATGCGGGTGCAGGGTGTGATTTTTGGCATGGGTGCTGTCGTTTTGTTTTTCGCGCATATCAAATCGGGGATCGTGAGCGCCCAGACGATGCCGTTTTCGGCGATGCTTGTGGTGCCTGCGGTGATTGGCATGATGATGGGGCAGCGTTTGCAGGACCGTATTGAGCAGGCAATGTTCAAGCGGCTGACGTTGATTGTGTTGCTGGTTGGCGGTTTGAACCTGATCCGCAAAGGGGTGATGGGTTAAAACCCATCCTACGAGAGCAGGTCCTCAAAGCCGCAGATACTGGCCAATTCGGGGACTTCTGACGGAGCCACAACTTCGAAGGTTGTACGGTAGATGACGGTGCCGCCTTGGCTGGCTTCCATTTGCCAGAAGCCTTCGACGAGTTCGTAATTGAAATCGAATTGGTAGAATGTGAGCGACGGGGATTCGCCCGAAATCCGCGTTGCGTAGCTTTGACTTGTGGCGTTGGTTTTGCCCATTTCGGGGTGACTGATTGTCATCGTGACCTCGGGGATGCCAGCAGGGTCGCGGGCCTGTGATTTCACCCCGAATCCGATGCCAAGCACGGCTGGCACGCGCCGGTTGGTTGATACGAAGTCGGGCTCCACGCTGATAAGATGGGTCGTTCCTGCGATGGTGTTTGGTGCGGGTGACGTCCCGACGGTGGGCGGCGCGCAGATAATGCCTGCCTCAAGGTTTGCGATCATTGGGCCGACTTTGTCAGGCTGGGCCGTTTGCCCGAGGGCAGCGATTGGCAGGACGGCAAAGAAAAAGGTGCACCACTTCATATGGTGCACCTTAGCAGTGTTTTCGTGTCGCGAAAGCGCTTAGCCGATAGCCGCTGCTTTGACGTCCGCGTCGATGAACGGCACGTATTTCTCGAAGTTGGCCGAGAACATGCCCACGAGTTTCGCCGCTTGTGCGTCATAGGCGTCTTTGTCCGCCCAAGTCTCGCGTGGGTTGAGCAGTGTCGCATCAACGCCTTCGCAGGTCATCGGCACTTCAAAGCCAAAGTTAGGGTCTTTGCGGAACTTGTTTTCAATCAAGGTCCCGTCCAATGCCGCCGAGAGCAACGCGCGTGTCGCCTTGATCGGCATGCGCGATCCTGTTCCGTATGCGCCGCCTGTCCAGCCTGTGTTCACCAGCCAGCAAGTCGCGCCTTGGGATGCGATTTTCTGGCGCAGGAGGTTGCCGTAGACCTCTGGGCGGCGTGGCATGAAAGGCGCACCAAAGCAGGTTGAAAACGTTGGCTCTGGCTCTGTCACGCCGCGCTCTGTGCCTGCTACCTTAGAGGTGAAGCCAGAGAGGAAGTGGTACATCGCTTGCGCAGGTGTCAGGCGGCTGATCGGTGGCAGCACGCCGAATGCGTCGCATGTCAGCATCACGATGTTCATCGGGTGACCGCCGAGCGCGGTATCAGACGCGTTCGAGATGTAGTTCAAAGGGTAGGCGCAGCGCATGTTTGCGGTCAGGCTGTCGTCGTTGAAGTCGAGTTCGAAGGTCTCGGGATCAAAGATCATGTTCTCGATGACCGTGTGCGGCATGGAGCAGGTCGCGTAGATTTCAGGCTCTGCCTTTGGGTCGAGTCCGATGGTCTTGGCGTAGCAGCCACCCTCGAAGTTGAAGGTGCCTTTGTCGGACCAGCCGTGTTCATCGTCACCGATCAAAACGCGGGTTGGGTCCGCAGAAAGTGTCGTTTTGCCAGTGCCTGAGAGGCCGAAGAAAACGGCGGTATCAACAGGGTTACCTGGCGCGTGGTTGGCAGAGCAGTGCATCGGCATGATGCCTTTTTCTGGCAATAGGTAGTTGAGCAGAGTGAATACCGACTTTTTGTTTTCGCCCGCGTATTCGGTGCCGCCGATGAGGATCAGCTTGGCGTCAAAGTTCAGCGCGATGACCGTTTCAGAGCGGCAACCGTGCTTTGCAGGGTCGGCTTTGAATGTCGGGCAGTTGATGATGGTGAAGTCGGGTGCGAATGTTGCCAGTTCGGACGCTTCTGGGCGACGGAGCAAGTGGCGAATGAAGAGCGCGTGCCATGACAGTTCTGCGATGACGCGCACGTCGAGGCGGTGCGCGGGGTCGGCGCCGCCGAACAAATCTTGCACCTCGTAAGAGCCGCCCTTCATGTGCTCTAGCATGTCGGCGTAAAGCGCGTCGAACTTGGACGGTTCCATCGGCGGGTTATTTTCCCACCAGATCGTGTCTTCGACAGATGGCGTGCGGACGACAAATTTATCCTTGGGCGAGCGGCCTGTGTGCTTGCCAGTCGTCACCAAGAATGCTCCACCTTTGCCAGTGACACCTTCGCCTGCGGCGACGGCAGCATCCTGCAATTCAGCTTCAGAGCGGTTGTAATACACATGACCCAGCCCTGTGATGCCCTGATCTTCTAGCTTCATCTTTGGGTTGACCGTTCCTTGGTCCATGGGTTCGCTCCTGATGTTGGGGGCGCGTTGTAGCCCCGATGGGTCATCCATAGCACCATGGTTTTCAGGGCCGAAAGCCTAGATTGTCGCAGTTAGCGCAATCAAATTCATGTTAGCGCAAACATTTCGGGGTGACGGTCCGACGTGGTGCAAATTAGTCATTACTTACGACTTATAGGCGCAAATAGGGCACGTCGAGGCAACGAATTGCAGTTGAGGGTTGATTCGCCGCCTGAAATTGGCGAAAACTGGGAAAAAAGCAGGCAAATAATAATAAAGCAGTAAGGGCAAACTCCTGTGTCGAGAATTGCATTGGTAGATGACGACCGGAATATCCTGACGTCAGTCGCGATGACACTTGAGGCCGAAGGCTTTGAGGTTGAAACATATAATGACGGTCAAGCAGCTCTGGATGGCTTTAACAAGCGCATGCCAGATATCGGCGTGTTTGACATTAAAATGCCCCGCATGGATGGCATGGATCTGTTGCAACGTGTGCGCCAGAAATCGTCGATGCCAGTCATTTTCCTAACCTCTAAAGATGACGAAATCGACGAGGTCCTTGGACTTCGGATGGGTGCTGACGATTACGTCAAAAAGCCATTCTCCCAGCGTTTGCTGGTCGAGCGCATTCGCGCGTTGCTCCGCCGTCAGGAAGCGCTTGCGGGCGAAGTGATTGAAGAAACCGAAGAGACCAAAGTCATGATCCACGGTGAGTTGGTCATGGATCCACTCCGCCACGCCGTGAAGTGGAAGGGCAAAGATGTGTCCTTGACCGTGACCGAATTCTTGTTGCTGCAAGCGTTGGCACAACGCCCCGGTTTTGTTAAGTCTCGCGATCAATTGATGGACGTGGCCTATGACGATCAGGTCTATGTTGATGACCGCACGATTGACAGCCACATCAAGCGATTGCGTAAAAAGATGCGCAACACAGACGATACATTCTCGGCGATCGAGACGTTGTACGGTATCGGTTACCGCTACAACGAAGAGTAAAAATGACCGTGGCTCGAAAAATTGACGTCCGAAATTTGGAGTCCGTGAGGGCTGCGGCAAAAACCCCTGAAGTTGTTTTGGGCGACGATTGGGTTGCGCCCCAGCCGCTTGGTGACGAGGAGTTTGAGAGCAAGCGGCATCGCGGTTTGCTTGCTTTGCGCCGCTCGCCCATTGCGCGCAAGATCATCACCTTCAATCTGATTGCGATGATGCTCTTGATTGCAGGCGTTCTCTTTATCAACTCTTCACGCGATACTTTGGCCTATCAGCGGGCAGTCGGCCTTGTGGCGGAAACAGAGCTTATCGCTGACGTGTTCGAGGCGCATATGCCTGAGAACGCACCCGTTAATTTGGTCAGTAATGACGGGATCGACGTGCGCGCGGCGCTTGCGGGATTGGACCTGACCGGCGGGATCGCGGTTGGTATTTTCGATCTGCAAGGCAATATGATTGCGACAACCGAACCTCTGGGCTCCGAATCTAGGGTTCGGGGACTTGAGCAAAAAGCCGGGTCGACTTATCTCACTGACTTTCTCAACTCCATCGGGGATGGCGTCACATCCATTTTTAGCTCTTCTGAAGAGACCGAACCAAAACCCCCTTTGGCCGGTGATGCGGTCAAGGCCTTGGTGGCTGCTGCTGCGAATGGGTCCACACATTTGAAGACACTTTCAGGGATGGGAAGCACGCGGTTTGTTGTGACCACAGCAATTCGTCAGGGCAACAAGGTCGTTGGCGTTGTTGCTGTTCAAGGTGCTGACGGTGAATTGACGGGTCTGCTGCAACGTGAACGGGAAAAGGTATTGCGCCTGTTTCTCGTCGGCATCGCGATTAGCGTCATGTTGAGTTTGATTCTGGCCTCGACGATTTCAAACCCGCTGGCCGATTTGGCTGCGGCCGCTGAAATCGGTCGCGACAAAAACGCGCGGAAAATGTCCCCGACCCGCGTGCGTATCCCTGATCTCAGTGCGCGCCCCGACGAGATTGGCCGCCTGTCCAGTGCGCTGCGCGGCATGGTTGCGGCGCTTTACGAGCGTATCGAGGGCAATGAACAATTCGCCGCTGATGTCGCCCATGAAATCAAGAACCCGTTGGCGTCACTCCGCTCTGCGGTTGGCACATTGCGGGTCGCGAAACGTGATGACCAACGCGCGACGTTGCTGGATGTAATTGAGCATGACGTCCGCCGCCTTGACCGCTTGGTCAGCGATATTTCCAACGCGTCTCGATTGGATAGCGAGCTTGTGAAAGAGGAAGAGGAATCGTTCGATCTTCTGAAACTGATGGGCAATCTCAACGAATTTCTGGGCCGTGAGGCGGACGCAAAAGGGATCGAATATATCGCGGATTTGCCTGACGAGCCCATTGTCGTGCAGGGCCTTGAGGGGCGTTTGGCCCAAGTCTTTGTCAATCTCATTACCAACGCAATTTCGTTCTGCGAAGATGGCGACGCTATCCGTGTTTGGGCGCGCCGCCGTGAAAATCGCGTCTTGATCGTCGTCGAAGATACAGGCCCGGGCATCCCAAATGAGGCTCTCACAAAGGTCTTTAAGCGGTTTTATTCCGAACGCCCCGAAGGTCAGTTTGGTAACAACTCTGGTCTGGGTCTTGCGATTTCCAAGCAAATTGTTGAGGCGCATGGTGGCGTGATCTGGGCCGAGAATATTCGCCCCACTGAGGCTGACATGACCTCTGACCCTCTGGGTGCGCGGTTTGTTGTCGGTCCCCCCATCTAGGTCATGGGTCACTTGGATGCGTCGAAACCCGTGCATGCAACCTGCATCGCTGTCGACGGCAAGGCCCTGCTTATTCTGGGACAAAGTGGTGCGGGAAAGTCCGCGCTTGGCCTGTCGCTAATGGCCATGGGGGCCACGTTGGTCGCGGATGATCGGGTGATCCTTACAGCACATGAAGGCGCGGTTTTGGCGTCCTGCCCTGTGCCAATTCGTGGTTTGATTGAGGCGAGGGGTGTCGGTCTCTTGCGTGCTCCACACGTGCAGGGTGTGCCAGTAACGCTCGTGGTTGATATGGACAAGCTTGAGGTTGAGCGATTGCCGCAGAGGCACCGAATAACCGTTGTGGATCAAAGTCTCCCCTTGCTCCGCCGCGTTGACGGGTTACATTTCGCCTCGGCGCTTTTTCAACTGATGCGCTATGGCAGGAGCGAACCGTGACACCTAAAATTACCCCACCTCGCGACGCATTTGCGGGGCTCGTCCTTGTGACAGGTCCGTCAGGGGCTGGGCGCACGACTGCGATTAACGTGCTTGAAGACCTTGGGTTTGAGGTCATCAATAACCTGCCGCTTTCGCTTTTGCCGCGTTTGTTGGATGGGCCACCATTGAGCCATCCGCTTGCCTTGGGACTTGATATCCGTAACCGTGATTTTAGCATTGATGCCCTGATTTCCGCAATTGATGGGATGACCAATCGCCCTGATATTGCGACGCAGGTCCTCTATCTTGATGCCTCTGAAGAGGAATTGGTGCGTCGTTTTTCAGAAACACGTCGCAGGCATCCGTTGGTGGAAAGCGGCTCGTTGTTGTCTGGGATTTCGCGGGAGAAGGAATTACTCGTTCCGATCAGGGCGCGCGCTGACGTGTTGATCGAAACCACAGGGCGGTCGCCCCACGATCTGCGCGCTGAAATCGAGCGTTTGTTTGCACCTGATGAGGGGCACATGATGAACGTCACGGTGCATTCGTTTTCGTACAAACGCGGACTACCTCGCGGCATGGATATCGTGTTGGACTGTCGTTTCTTGCGAAATCCGCACTGGGATGCCGCCTTGCGAGACCATGATGGACGAGACGCTGCTGTGGATGCTTATGTTGAGGCAGATCCGCGTTTTACCCAATTCTTTGCGCAAATCAAAGACATGATGGACCTGCTACTGCCTGCGTATAAAGAAGAGGGGAAATCTCATCTTTCTATTGGGTTCGGGTGTACCGGTGGGCAACACCGTTCCGTTGCAGTTGCCGAAAGATTGGCCAAGTCCCTTGCAGCGGACGGTTGGCAGGTGTCTAAAAGGCATCGAGAAATGGAACGTCGCGATGCGCAAGCATCAGGTAAACGAGGGTAAGACGGTTGATCGGAATAGTGATCGTGGCGCATGGCGGTTTGGCGGGTGAATACCTGTCAGCCATTGAGCATGTCGTTGGCCCGCAGGTTGGCGTTGTTAGCATTGCCATCGGCCCCGAAGATGACCGCGCATTGAAGCAAGAAGAAATCTGCAATGCGGCCGACGCTGTGGACCTTGGGCATGGCGTTGTGATCGTCACAGACATGTTTGGCGGTTCTCCGTCCAATCTGTCGTTACGGGCCTGTAGCCCCCAGAACCGCCGTATCCTGTACGGTGCGAACCTGCCGATGCTGATCAAACTCGCCAAGTCGCGGCATTTGGATGTGCCCGACGCTGTGTCCGCGGCCCTTGAAGCTGCGCATAAATACATAAACTCTCATTCTGTTGGACAACCTTAAACATGGCGAAACGTCACCTCAAAATCGAGAACATCAAAGGGTTGCATGCGCGTGCCTCTGCGAAACTTGCCGCAGTTGTCGAGGAGTTTGACGCAACGGCAACGGTGTCGAAGGACGGCATGGACGCCAACGGGGACAGTATCATGGGGCTTTTGATGTTGGCAGCTTCCATCGGAACCTATATTGATGTGGAAACAAGCGGAGCCGAGGCGGATGCACTGGCCGACGCAATCGAAGCTCTCGTCGCGGATAAATTCGGTGAAGGTGACTAACCCCCAACCGACATGCAAGGACAGGATCGCTTGACCGATACGACGCAAAAAGCAGAGGCGACGAACGAGCCCGAGGCGCCCCGCGTTTATGATCGTCGTGCGCTGACCTATTCCAACACCTTCGATAGCCCGATTAGGCGAAATATCATTCGCACGATTGAATTGCTGACTGGCAAAATCCAAATTGCGCGTCGTGTGCGTCGTTTTGAAAAGCAAGGGCCAGTCACTGGGCAGGCGTTTTGGCGGGCCACTTTGGGCATCATGGGGATCGACCTTTTGACCCCCACCGAACAATTGGCGCACATCCCTAAAACCGGTCCTGTGATCTTTGTCGCCAACCATCCGCATGGCTTGGTCGATGGTATGATCCTTGCCGATTTGATTGGCCGCGTGCGCGATGATTACCGTATTCTGACGCGGTCTTTGCTGGTCGGCATTGATGAAGATGCGGCGAGCTATATGATCCCTGTGCCGTTCCCTCACGAACCTGACGCGCAGAAAAAGATGGTCGCGATGCGCAAGGCCGCGATGGATCACCTGAAGGCAGGCGGGCTTGTCGCGCTGTTTCCATCGGGTGTTGTTGCCAGTTCCGACAGCCTGTTTGGCCCTGCGATTGAGCAGGAATGGAACGTGTTTACCGCCAAAATGATCCGGACTTCGGGTGCTACGGTTGTGCCTTGCTTCTTTCCTGGATCGAACTCTCGTGTGTATCAAATCGCCAACCGGATTTCGGCAACGCTGCGCCAAGGGCTGTTGTTACACGAGGTTGTGGGCGCGATGGATAAGCCGCAAAAACCAATTGTCGGACTGCCGATTGATAAGGCAGAGATCGAGGCGCGTGCGGATGATCAGCGCGGCTTTATGGCGTGGTTACGCGATCATACGTTGAACTTGCGCGACTAATTAGCGTGTAGGAACGGGCACTTCGCCGCGGTAGTCATAGAATCCGCGCTTGGACTTGCGACCCAACCAACCCGCTTCAACATATTTGGTCAGCAGCGGGCAGGGGCGGTATTTTGTATCGGCCAAACCGTCATGCAGCACGTTCATAATCGCAAGGCATGTGTCCAAACCGATAAAGTCGGCCAGTTCAAGCGGCCCCATCGGATGGTTCGCACCAAGCTTTAGGGATGTATCAATCGACTGCACGGATCCCACGCCCTCATAGAGCGTGTAGATCGCTTCGTTGATCATCGGCATCAGAATGCGGTTCACGATAAAGCCGGGAAAATCCTCGGAGGCGGTGGATGTTTTGCCCAGACGCGCCACAACGGCTTCGCAGGTTTTGAAGGTCAGCTCGTCGGTCGCAATGCCGCGGATCAATTCAACCAACTGCATGATTGGGACGGGGTTCATAAAGTGAAAACCCATAAACCGTTCGGGGCGATCCGTGCGCGAGGCAAGCCGTGTGATCGATATTGAAGAGGTGTTCGAGGTCAGGATCGTATCTGGCATCAGGTGCGGCACGAGGTCTTCAAAAATGGCTTGTTTGATCGTTTCACGCTCTGTCGCGGCCTCGATCACAAGGTCCGTTTTCCCAAGGTCGGTCAGGGTTTGTGTCGTGCCAATCCGCGCCATTGCGTCGGCTTTGGTTGCGGCCTCGATCAGGCCCTTGGACACTTGGCGCTCTAGGTTGCGGTCGATTAAAGCAACAGCCGCCTGCAATGCATCGCCGCTAATATCGGTCATCAAAACTTCATAGCCCGCGAGCGCGAAAACATGCGCGATCCCGTTACCCATTTGGCCTGCGCCGACGATGCCTACACGTTCAACTGTCATAACCGTCTCCTGCTGGTTACCTGCACCTTATGCGCCATTTGCAGGGGCGGGCAAGCCGTGGTGTTCGTTAAAACTATCTTCAATTTTTGCCATTAGCGAAATCGCAATGGCTTTGAGCGAATCTGTGTCTTGTAATTAGTTTTGGTGGGAACCATGAAACATGAAAATATCGAAGGGGCGGGGCTTACATATGCGCCATGTCGTTATGGGATGTCTCGCATTCTGTTTCGGGGCCCAAAGCGTCGCCTAGATACGCCCTATGTCGCGTTTGTTGGGGGGACGGAAACCTTTGGCAAGTTCATTGATCGACCGTTTCCAGCTTTGATTGAGCGGGAAATCGGACGCACTTGCGTGAACTTTGGCACCGTGAATGGTGGGGTCGATGCCTTTGTAAATGACCCGACGATTATGGCGGCTTGTCATGACGCGCAGCTGACTGTCGTGCAGATCATGGGCGCGAATTTCCTTTCTAATCGGTTCTATTTCGTGCATCCGCGCCGCAATGATCGGTTTTTGCGCGCTTCGACAGTGCTACAGGCGATCTATAGTGACGTCGATTTTTCGGACTTTACGTTTACCCGACACATGTTGGGTCGTTTGCTGGAATTGTCGCCAGAGCGGTTTGATATCGTTGTCCACGAATTGCGCGAAGCTTGGGTTGCGCGCATGCGGAATATGTTGGGACAAATCGGAACGAAATCCGTTCTGTTGTGGTTTGGTCGTGAAAAGATGTCGAACGATCCGTGGAATACGAAAGCACGCCCACTTCAGGCCGATCCGCTTTTTATCACCGAATCGATGATCAACGAGCTTCGGCCGATGGTGCTGGATGTTGTAACGGTCACGCCGTCGGAGATCGCTTTGCGACAAGGGACAAAGGGAATGTATTTTTCTGGAGTGCAGGAGAAAGCGGCGCCTGAAATGTTGGGTGTCGCGTGCCATTCTGAAGTCAGCAGCGCCCTTGTTCCCATCATCAGGAATTTGATTTAACGAGTAAAAAGGCCCGCCTCTGGTCTAGAGGCGGGCCCGTTGTTTTCAGGATTTGTGCGGCTTAAAGCTTACTTGTCAGCTCTGGTACGGCGTCAAACAAATCGGCAACCAAGCCAAAGTCAGCGACTTGGAAAATGGGTGCTTCCTCGTCTTTGTTAATCGCAACGATGATCTTAGAGTCCTTCATACCTGCAAGGTGCTGGATTGCGCCCGAGATACCAACGGCCACGTAAAGATCAGGTGCAACCACCTTACCTGTCTGACCAACCTGCCAGTCGTTCGGCGCATAGCCCGAATCAACCGCAGCGCGGGACGCGCCAACGGCGGCACTCAGCTTGTCAGCCAAACCTTCAATCAGTTTGAAGTCAGCTTCGGAACCAACACCACGACCACCAGACACAACCACACCCGCAGATGTCAGTTCTGGACGATCAGAAGAGGCAACCTTGTCAGCCACCCACTCGGACAATGCAGGATCAGCCGCCGCAGCCGTGTTCGACACAGACGCAGATCCACCCATACCAGCAGCTTCAAAGCCAGCTGTACGGATTGTCATGACCTTTTTCGCGTCTGTTGATTTCACAGTCTGGATCGCGTTGCCTGCATAGATCGGGCGCTCGAATGTGTCGGCATCTACAACGCCAGTGACCTCAGAGATCACCATCACGTCGAGAAGAGCCGCCACACGTGGCATCACGTTTTTCGCGTCCGTCGTGCCCGGTGCTGCGATGTGGGTGTAGTCGCCCGCAAGCGATACGATCAACGCGGCCGTAGGTTCGGCCAAGCGATGGCCAAGGGAGGCATCTTCGGCACAAAGAACGGCTTTTACGCCGTCGATTTTCGCCGCTTCCGCGGCCGCCACGGAGGCATTTGCACCTGCGCAAAGCACAGTCACATCGCCCAAGGATTTGACCGCAGACACGGCCTTTGCAGTGGCATCAACGGACAATGCGCCGTCGGTGACTTCACCAATGAGAAGAACAGCCATGTTATACAGCCCCCACTTCTTTGAGTTTCTCGATCAACTCATCGGCAGATTTGACGATGATACCAGCCTTGCGTGTGGACGGCTCTACCGTGCTCACGATGGACAAGCGCGGGGTGACATCGACGCCGTAATCGGCAGGTGTCTTTTCATCCAGCGGCTTTTTCTTGGCCTTCATGATGTTTGGCAGCGACGCATAACGTGGCTCGTTCAAACGCAGATCAACGGTGACGATTGTTGGCATCTTGACCTTGATGGTCTGAAGGCCGCCGTCAACTTCGCGTGTGACTGTCGCGTGATCGCCGTCCACATCCAGTTCGGATGCAAATGTCGCTTGTGACCAGCCGAGCAGAGCAGAGAGCATCTGGCCTGTCGCGTTCATGTCGTTATCAATCGCCTGCTTGCCCGCAAGAACCAGACCCGGGGCCTCTTCTTTCACGATAGCAGCGAGGATCTTAGCTACGGCCAAAGGCTCGATATCAGTGTGCACATCATCAGTCGCAATCACGAGGATCGCACGATCCGCGCCCATCGCAAGGGCGGTGCGCAGCGTTTCTTGGTTCTGCTTGACGCCGATAGAGACCGCTACGACCTCTTCAACTTTGCCAGCTTCGCGCAGGCGGATCGCCTCTTCGACGGCAATCTCGTCAAATGGGTTCATCGACATTTTTACGTTCGCAAGATCAACACCGCTACCGTCCGCTTTGACGCGCACTTTCACGTTATAGTCGATCACGCGTTTGACGGGTACGAGGACCTTCATCGCGGATATCTCCTGTTAGATTCTTCTAAGCGTTTTCACTCTGGCAATTTGTTGCATGTGGCGACGGGGGAAAACAGTGTAAAATCGACGCGGGGCGGTTCAGGGACGCCACGTTTTGAAAATGGTCGCGCAAACATTCATCTTGGCTAGGCGCAACTATTGGCTAATATGGTCCAAACGAAGGAACACTGGGGCGTATTTATCAAAGCCGCGGAGTGCCGCTGAAGGAAAACCCAATAAGGAAACTAAATGTTTGGCGGCTTGAAGATTAGCACACCAATTTTTGTTCAAAAACCAAAGCGCAATTTTGTCGGTCTTGATCGTCCTATGACGGCTGATGATGTTTCCACGATCCCTGCGCAATGGGCCGAGTTTAATGCGGCTGACCTTGCGATTGAGAATGCGCTGAGCAAAGGTTCTTATGGCATTGTGCACGGTTATGAGGGCGATGCATGGCGCTATGCCTGCGCTTATGAGGTCAGTAAAATCGGCGCAATTGAAGAGGGTTACACGCATATTTCCGCCCCCGCTGCCAATTTTGCGGTGTTCAAGTCCTCGGAAAACGTGAGCCAGATCGGTGATGTGATTTCGGCCGTGATGGATTGGATCGACACATCGGATTACCAATCAGCCGACGGCCTGATGCTGGAGTTTTACGGGCCGTCTTATGTGCCCGAAACAGGCGATGGCGGTTTCGAGATCTGGACGCCAGTGAAGCCCGCCGACTAGCGGTTCGCCCCCGGAATCCAAAGCACATCGTTTTTGCCGTTGTCGTTGGCGATGCGCGAGGCTTGGAAAAACCAATCAGACAGGCGGTTGAGGTATTTGACTGCCGCAGGGTTTACCGTCTCCACACTCGCCAATTCCACCGACAGCCGTTCCGCGCGGCGTGATACCGTGCGGCAGAGGTGCAGATGTGCGGCCAAGGCCGATCCGCCTGGTAGGATGAAGCTGCGCAGTGGTTCGACCTCTTTGGTCATCGCGTCGATTTGGGTTTCAAGACGGGAAACTTGGGTGTCTGACATGCGCAGGGGCGGGTATTCTGCGTCCGCGTCCTTCGCCATATCAGGGCGGCAGAGATCAGCGCCTAGGTCAAAAAGGTCGTTCTGGATCATTGCCAATTGTGCATCAATTTCGCCCGTCGCGTGCAAGCGGGCCATGCCGACCGTCGCGTTTGTCTCATCAACGGTGCCGTAGCTGTGCACGCGCAGTGCATGCTTGGTGACGCGTGATCCATCGCCCAAAGCAGTTTCGCCAGCATCGCCAGTCTTGGTGTAAATCTTGTTGAGAACGACCATTTTGTAGGCTCCTAATGTTTAGCGCAGATAGACGTAAAGTAGGATCAACGCCACGGCCACGGCCTGCGCCCCAATGCGCCAGCGCATGATCCGATTGGCGTGCTTTTTGTTAAAGTCGCCGCCTTTGCCAAATGTCCCAATCCCGAACATCAAAATGCCCAGTACGATCAAAACGGCCAAAACCACGAGGAGGAAGAGAGGGTCAGATGCCATGGTCACAGTCCTTTAATAACTTGCACCATGATCTAGCAGAGCCGCACCAAAAAGAAAGGGTCAGACAAGCGCAATCACTGCGTCAAGTAGGCGCGTCGGCAAGATGCGGCGCAGAAAACCCATAAGATACGTGGGTTTAGTCACGTAGTATCGCGCCTTTGGTCGTTTGGCAGTTGCCGCATGGATCAGCTTTTTGGTGACCGCATCGGCGGGCAGTTCAAATGTATCGGGGCCACTATCGGTATAAAGGCGGGCTTTGAGGGTCGCGTATTCGTCCGCCCGCGCCGAGTTTTCCCAATCAATCCAACGCTCAAAATGCGGAATCGCGTTTTTGCGGATGTCGGAAGTAATCGGGCCGGGTTCAATCAGAATGATCTTGATGTTCGTGTCCGCCATCTCAAGGCGCAGCACATCCGTTAATCCTTCGAGCGCGAATTTGGTTGCGACATAGGCACCGCGCCATTTCATCCCAACGAGCCCAAGAACAGAGGAGCAATTGATAATGCGACCATGATTTTGGGCGCGTATGACGGGGATCACGAGGTTGGTAAGCTCATGATACCCAAAGAGATTTGTTTCAAATATTGCACGCATCGCATCGCGAGGCAGGTCCTCGACGGCGGCAGGGCAAGCGAATGCGCCATTGTTGTATAGTACGTCCAGCGTGCCACCTGTTGCTGCCAAAACCTCTGCCAAACCGCCTTTGATCGTCGCGGAATCGTCGTAGTCGATCAGGGGGGCTGTCGAACCCTTCCGATACCAAGCGGTCGCAGTCAGATTGCTGGCGGCAACTTGCAAAAACGCGCCAACCGAGGGCGCGAAAACCGCGTGCTGCATCGTATCCGATACCAGATGAACAGCCTGTAATGAGGATTGTTTTGAGTTTCATGGCGCCTGTTTGACGCCACAACATTGCGCTGACAAGTGCTAGATTGCGTCCAGCAAGCTCGTTGCCATCCAGCCAACTTGGCCTGTTTCAACAACACGAATACGTGCCCAGCCTTCAGCCGTTACTTCGATCACTTCGGCCTGTGTGCCGCGCACCAATTTATCCAAAACGCCGTAGTTTGTGCCCGGATCTGTGCGCATATTCACGCGGCTGCCAGACACAGCGCGGAGATCCACGGGCAGTTCTTCGATAGCGGGCACTTCCATTGACGCCTCGATAATCACGGCTTCGGCAACAGGAGCTTCGGTTGGGATTTCAAATGCTGCAGCGCGCGTGACTTGTGGCTCATTGAATGGAATGGCCGCTGGTGTCACTTCAACTGCGGCGAGTTCCACGACAGGGCTTGGTTCTGGCTGAAAATCCGCGCCGCCTGAGAGCTGGTAGAACCCAAAGCCCAATAGCAAAAACGTACCGATAATAAATTTGTCCATGGCAGTAGACCCCCCCGGGTCGAATCGTAAAAGGGTACTCGTTACAGTTTCTCTATAGATTCACGGGGAGGGGGACGTCAGGGAAAAACTTATTGCCGTTCCCCCTATTGGTATCTTTACGGCCCTTTGCGGCACAGATACACCACATCTATGAGCGACGATATCATAGACCCAGCATTGGAAACGACAGAACCGCTTCGCCGTGCAATTGGCGATCGTTATCTGACGTATGCTTTGTCCACAATTATGCACCGCGCCCTGCCTGATGCGCGCGACGGGTTAAAGCCTGTTCATCGTCGTATCTTGTATGCGATGCGCGAGTTGAAGTTGGCGTCTAACGGTGGCTTTCGTAAATCGGCAAAGATTTCGGGCGACGTGATGGGGAACTATCACCCGCATGGTGACGCCGCGATTTACGATGCGATGGCCCGTTTGGCCCAAGATTTTAACGTGCGCTATCCTTTGGTGCATGGCCAAGGTAACTTTGGCAACATCGACGGCGACAACCCTGCGGCGGCGCGGTATACCGAGGCCCGTATGACGGCAGCGGCCGAGGCCTTGATGGAGGGGTTGACCGAAAACGCGGTCGATTACCGCCCGAATTATGACGGCACACTGGAAGAACCTGTGGTGTTTCCCGCGTCCTATCCGAACCTGTTGGCCAATGGCTCCACGGGGATCGCGGTGGGTATGGCCACGAATATTCCGCCCCATAACCTGCATGAATTGATTGATGCCTGTTTGCATATGATCAAGACGCCTGATGTGCGCGACGAGACGCTGCTTGGTTATATTCAAGGCCCTGATTTCCCGACGGGCGGCGTGATTGTTGAGCCCAAAGAGAATATGATTGAAGCGTATCGCACTGGGCGCGGCGCGTTCCGACTTCGTGCGAAGTGGGAGGTCGAGGATCTTGGCCGTGGTCAGTGGCAGGTGATTGTCACCGAGATTCCGTATCAGGTCCAAAAATCGAAGCTGATTGAGAAATTGGCTGAAGTGATCCAACTCAAGAAGGTGCCCCTTTTGGCCGACGTGCGCGACGAATCTGCGGAAGATATCCGCATGGTTCTAGAGCCGCGCTCCAAAACGGTTGATCCTGAAATGATGATGGGGATGTTGTTCCGCAACTCCGATCTTGAGACCCGTTTTAGCCTGAACATGAACGTCCTGATCGACGGTTTGACGCCGAAGGTTTGCTCGCTCAAGGAAGTGCTGCGCGCGTTCTTGGATCACCGTCGTGATGTGCTGATCCGTCGGTCACAGCACCGTATGGAAAAGATCGATCACCGCTTGGAGGTCCTCGAAGGCTTTATCATCGCCTTCCTGAACCTTGACCGCGTGATTGACATTATCCGCTATGATGATGCGCCAAAGCAGGCCTTGATGGTTGAGGATTGGGGCACGGATCATCCGCGTGCGATGACCGAGGCCGACTATCGTTCGCCTATTGTCGCGGGTGCCGATCCAGAGATTTCCCTGACCGAAGTGCAGGCCGAAGCGATTTTGAACATGCGTTTGCGCTCTTTGCGCCGCTTGGAAGAGATCGAATTGGTCAAAGAGCGTGATGCATTGATGCTGGAACGTGCTGGGCTTGAGGACTTGCTGGAAAGCGAAGAGGTTCAGTGGTCGACCATTGCGGGCCAGCTTCGCGAAACCCGCAAGCAGTTTGGCCGGGATAGTGTGGGCGGCGCCCGTCGCACGCAATTTGCCGAGGCCGCCGAGGTGGTCGAAGTGCCGCTTGAGGCGATGATCGACAAGGAACCTGTGACGGTCGTTTGCAGTCAGATGGGTTGGATCCGCGCGATGACAGGTCATATCGACCTGACCCGCGAGATGAAGTTCAAGGATGGTGATTCGCCGCGCTTTATCTTCCATGCGGAGACCACCGATAAGCTGTTAGTCTTTGGTACGAATGGCCGTTTCTATACTGTGGTTGCCGCCAACCTGCCCGGTGGGCGTGGCATGGGCGAGCCGCTGCGTTTGATGGTCGATCTGCCCAATGAAGCCGATATCGTTGATATTCTGGTGCACCAGCCGGGCATGCGCTTGATCGTGGCCTCGTATGAAGGCAACGGATTTATCGTGCCTGAGAACGACATTATTGCGCAGACCCGCACCGGCAAGCAGGTTTTGAACGTCGGTGACGGCGTTGCAAAAGCCTGTATTCGGATGAACGGCGATCATGTTGCTGTGGTGTCTGAAAACGCCAAACTGTTGGTCTTTGCGACCGATGAATTACCAGAGATGGGCCGTGGTAAGGGTGTGCGCCTGCAGAAGTATAAGAAGGCCGCTGGCCGTCAGGGCACCTTGGAAATCGACGGTGGCCTGTGTGATTTGACCACGTTCCAATGGGCGGGCGGTTTGTCGTGGCAGATGGGCGGCGGCAAAACCCGCACCGAGCCTGATATGGCTGAATGGAAGGGTGCACGCGGCGGCGTTGGAAAACGTCCACCGCATGGCTTCCCCAAGAACAACAAGTTCTCTTAACCCATTTCTCTTGCCTTTTGTCCCGATCCAGAATACATCGCCCGCGATGTTGAAACGGGCCATTCGCGGCCCTCGAAATTTAAGGGCGCTAGCAAATGGCTAAGTCAAAGTTTGAACGCACGAAACCACACGTTAACATCGGCACAATCGGCCACGTTGACCACGGCAAGACCACATTGACAGCAGCGATCACCAAGTATTTTGGTGACTTCAAAGCCTACGACCAGATTGACGGCGCGCCAGAAGAGAAGGCACGTGGTATCACGATCTCTACTGCGCACGTTGAGTATGAGACAGAAGCACGTCACTACGCCCACGTCGATTGCCCAGGCCACGCTGACTATGTGAAGAACATGATCACGGGTGCGGCACAGATGGACGGCGCGATCTTGGTTGTGAACGCAGCCGACGGTCCAATGCCACAGACACGCGAGCACATCCTGCTCGGCCGTCAGGTTGGCATCCCGTACATGGTTGTTTACATGAACAAAGTTGACCAGGTTGATGACGACGAGCTTCTTGAGCTGGTTGAAATGGAAATCCGTGAGCTTTTGTCCAAGTACGAGTACCCAGGCGACGACATTCCAGTCATCCCAGGTTCCGCTCTGCACGCGATGAACGGCACACGTCCAGAAATCGGCGAAGAGTCTGTTAAGGCGCTTATGGCGGCTGTTGACGCGTACATCCCAACACCAGCACGTGCAGTTGACCTGCCGTTCTTGATGCCAATCGAGGACGTGTTCTCGATCTCTGGCCGTGGTACTGTTGTGACTGGCCGTATCGAGCGTGGCGTATTGAACGTTGGTGAAGAAATCTCCATCGTTGGTATCCGTGACACGAAGAAGACAGTTTGTACTGGCGTTGAAATGTTCCGCAAGTTGCTCGACCGTGGTGAGGCTGGCGACAACGTTGGCGCATTGCTGCGCGGTATCGACCGTGAGGGCGTTGAGCGTGGTCAGGTTCTGTGTAAGCCAGGTTCGGTTAACCCGCACACTGACTTTGAAGCAGAAGCCTATATTCTGACCAAAGAAGAAGGCGGTCGTCACACACCGTTCTTTGCGAACTACCGTCCACAGTTCTACTTCCGTACAACTGACGTGACAGGCACTGTTGTTCTTCCAGAAGGCACAGAAATGGTCATGCCAGGCGACAACCTGAAGTTCAACGTTGAGCTGATCGCACCAATCGCGATGGAAGAAGGCCTCCGCTTCGCGATCCGCGAAGGCGGCCGCACAGTCGGCGCTGGCGTTGTGTCCAAGATCGTTAAGTAAGCCTCACCGCTTATGAGACCAAAGAAGGCCGCTTCCGAAAGGAGGCGGCCTTTTTATTATAAGACTGATGTTTCGCAGGTCTAATCGAAGGAAAACTTCAGTCGATGGTTTCAATTCCACCTCTGCGCATCTTCACCCGATTTGTCAGATTTGTAGGTAAAGAACCTCCACCCTAAGAATAAAAACCAAATAAAATACCCCCAAAGGATTGATATCGAAATCGTAACGCGAAGATCGTGACTTTCGGGGGGGGGGCGAATTCATAGACGGCCCCCAAAGCTGGCATGCATGAAAACACGCTTAAAATAGTCCCTAGGGCTGTGAGCATGGGATGTTTATCCATGCAACTTTGGTACCAGTTTTGTTTCAAGACTTTTCCCTCCAGCCCCAAAATGACTTTACAAAACCAGCCTATCCGCCTCACCCATTGCGCTGTCCATCGCGTCGGAAATTCTTGTCCGTGACCCTTCGTCTTGTTTGTGCATGAACTCACCCTCGACTCGTTGGTAGACCGCCGCCCCGCGCGTGAAGGGCAGGGGCAGCATCATCTTGTCCCAGCTTCCCAGAATCTTGTGTCGTTTCGTCGCAAATCCGTAGGTGTAGACGGGGCGTTTCATGACCCGTGCCCATTCGAGCGGTGGGTCTTTGAGGATTTGGTTCGGGCCTAGTGGGCCGTCACCTGTCATGCCGATGCTGACGCCTTCGCGCACGCGGCGCAGGATGACGCGGGACGCTGCGAGGTTGGACATGTCGCTCGACATCTCGATAGGTTGCATTTTGCGGCGGCGTTGAAGGGCGCCTGAGACCCTACCGATGGGTGAGGCCTCATAGAGGGTTGAGACGGGGCCGTGTTTCACGGGCCAGTGGTAGGGGCCGAAAAGCGAGCGTCCGTGCCAGACGAGCAGCAGGACTGGGCCATCTGCGAGGTCGGACTTGAGTTGGTCGACGCCTTTGTAGGTCCAGCGGGTCGTGTAGAAGCAAAGATCCAAATAGGCGCCCGCGATTGCGGCCAAAAGCCATGCCAAGAACCGTGACTGATGGATGCGCTGCCTGAAATTCATGATAAGACCCCTCGTTTTGTGCCTTGTTTCGACATTTATCACGACGAAGGCAAGGTTGCGCTGCAATCCCTCTTGATCCCTCGTGCTGTTCGGGCTAATCGGACTGCGGTCTTAGGGGTGTAGCTCAGTTGGTAGAGCGACGGTCTCCAAAACCGTAGGTCCACGGTTCGAGCCCGTGCGCCCCTGCCAAGACCACATGATGCGATGCCTTACCAAAGGGAAAACCGCTTTATGAACCAACCTTCCAAATCAGTCGCATTGCACATCGGCGCCCATAAAACGACGACGACGCATTTGCAGCGGTCATTCTTGATGCAGAATGAGGCGCTGATTAGGGCTGGGGTCCGCTATTATGGGCCTGACAGTTTGCGCACCTCGGGGCGCGGCATTGCGGATTTATTTGGTTTGACTGGCGGAGGGACAACTTCTGGTCGAAGCCCCGTTGAGCAGCGCGATTTCATGCTTAAGGATGGTCATCGGTTGGTTCTGAGTGAAGAGAATTTCATCGGTGTCCTTCATGATCGCGAGGGCCGTATTAACGCGCCACTCTATCCGCGGGCGCAGGAGCGGGTCGCGGCCTTGGCTGAAGCTGTTGATGCTGGACCGATTGATGTGCTGGTCGGGGTCCGCAACCCTGCCAGTTTTTTGGTCTCGGCTTACGGTCAGGCCTTGATGGGTGGTCACCAGATATCGTTTGATGCCTATTTGCGCATGAACCCGTTGAGCCAGATTTATTGGCCCGGATTGATCGCACGGATGCGCTGCATTCCAAATGTCGGGCGGATCACCGTCTGGCGGTTCGAGGAATACCGTTGGCGGTTCCATAAGATTTGTGCGGCGATGATGGGCAGCGATGTTTCGATCCGTATCAAGCCGATCCCTGACGCGATCCATGCGGGGCTATCGACGCTGGCAATTCAGCATGCTTTGGCACAAACGGACACAGCAGATTTCGGCAGCACGGTTGAGCAGGCGCGCGCGTTGTATCCCGTTTCCAAGGTCTATCCGAAATTCGCGCCTTTTTCTCATGCCCAACTTACGCAAGCCGAGAGCGACTATGAGCAGCAAATGGACGCAATTGCACGGATCAGTGATGTGACGATCCTGCGCTCTTGAATTGTTGGCGGCAAAGACGTATGTCGCGCAAGTCCTGACATGAGGTAAATGAAGATGGCAATCGCCAATCCCGTCAAATTTGTACAAGAAGTCCGCGCCGAAGTGGCAAAGGTCGTATGGCCGACGCGCCGTGAAGTTGTGTTAACCACAATCATGGTTTTCATCATGGCGACGCTGACTGCGATCTTCTTCTCGCTCGTCGATATGTTCATCCGTTTCGGCTTGCAGGGCGTGTTGTCCTACTTTGGCTAATAAGCAGAGAACTGCGGGTTTCTGACCATACCCCCTTGAAAACAATGGGTATGGGCGGTAATAGCCCCTGACTTCCAGAGATGGCGTGCGGCGAATCAAGTTGTGCGCCGTATTTTATTTTCTGGATAGAGTGGGATAACCACTTGAATTAAATGGAATTTAGCGGCCCTTGGGTTGCTCACGGCGAGGTCTCGAAACTCATGGCGAAACGTTGGTACTCAGTTAGCGTCCTTTCGAATTTCGAAAAAAAGATCGCAGAGACCATTCGTCAGAAGGTCGAAGAGCAGGGTCTGGGTGATCAGATCGGTGAAGTTCTTGTGCCGACTGAAGAAGTGATCGAAGTACGCCGCAATAAGAAGGTGACCGCCGAGCGTCGCTTTATGCCGGGCTACGTTTTGGTGCACATGGAATTGTCTGATGAAGGTTACCACCTGATCAACTCCATCAACCGCGTCACAGGTTTCTTGGGCCCGCAAGGCCGCCCGATGCCGATGCGCGATGCAGAAGTGCAGGCGATTCTCGGCCGCGTCGAAGAAGGTCAGGAAGCGCCACGCACGCTGATCCACTTCGAGATCGGTGAGAAGGTTAAAGTTTCTGACGGTCCGTTCGAAGATTTCGACGGTATGGTCGAAGAAGTTGATGAAGAGCACCAGCGCCTGAAGGTCACGGTCTCTATTTTTGGCCGCGCAACGCCGGTCGAGTTGGAATTCACGCAGGTAACCAAGCAAGGTTAAGCGCGTGTTTCGGAGGTGGGAGGCTTAGCCGAACCACCGCAAAGCGCCCCGTACATGGGCATTGTAGGATGGGTCTCGACCCATCGCTGAAATGAAGGAGACGCCTTATGGCTAAAAAAGTAATGGGATCGCTCAAGCTGCAAGTTAAAGCAGGCCAAGCCAATCCATCCCCACCCGTCGGTCCAGCATTGGGTCAGCGCGGCATCAACATCATGGAATTCTGTAAAGCGTTCAACGCGAAAACAGCTGACATGGAGCCAGGTGCGCCTTGCCCAACCGTGATCACATATTACGCAGACAAATCTTTCTCGATGGTTATCAAGACGCCACCTGCGTCCCACTACATCAAGAAAGCAGCAAAGTTGAAGTCCGGCTCCAAAGAGCCAGGCAAAACAGTTGCGGGTTCGATCACTGCAAAGCAGGTGCGTGAAATCGCCGAAGCCAAAATGAAGGACCTCAACGCGACGTCCATCGAAGGCGCTATGCTGATCATCGCGGGCTCTGCTCGCTCCATGGGCATTGAGGTGAAGTAAGATGGCAAAATTTGGTAAGCGCACAACCGCTGCTCGCGCAGCATTCGCAGGCAAAGAGCTTGTCAAAGTTACTGAAGCTGTTGCTTTGGTAAAAGACAACGCAAAAGCTAAGTTCGACGAAACATTCGAAATTTCAATGCAACTTGGTGTTGATCCACGTCACGCAGACCAGATGGTTCGCGGCACAGTTGATCTGCCACACGGCACAGGTAAAACTGTTCGCGTTGCTGTATTTGCACGTGGTGCAAAGGCTGATGAAGCAACGGCTGCTGGTGCAGACATCGTTGGTGCAGAAGACCTAATGGAAATCGTTCAAAGCGGCAAGATCGACTTTGACCGTTGCATCGCAACACCTGACATGATGGCCGTAGTTGGTCGTCTTGGTAAGGTTTTGGGTCCACGTAACCTGATGCCAAACCCACGCGTTGGTACTGTAACGATGGACGTCAAAGCTGCTGTTGAAGCTGCTAAGGGCGGCCAAGTTCAGTTCAAAGCTGAAAAAGCTGGTGTTGTTCATGCTGGTATCGGCAAAGCGTCTTTCACAGCTGCACAGCTTGAAGAGAACGTAAAGGCATTCGTTGATGCGGTTGCAAAAGCACGTCCAGCAGGCGCAAAAGGCACATACATGAAGAAGATCGCTGTATCTTCGACAATGGGCCCAGGCGTGTCTTTGGATATCGCTAACGCAACTGGCAACACGAAGTAAGTCGCGCGGGATGGGTTGAAACCCATCCTACAAAGAATTCGCTTCCTCACATGTGTGGGGGGGCGTTTAGCAGGGCCAAACGATCGGCCCTGTTCTGTCCGAGACGGAGGGTGCGTTCCCTAGGGCCGCATAATTCCTTCCTGAGATGGGAAACGAGAACAAGATTACCGCGGGTTTAGACCCTCGGGCGAAATTGGCCTCGGGACCCTGAGATTGGACCCGAACTGGGTTCGGCATTAGCCGGATCCGAAATGAGCCGGGGGGTGACCCCCAAATTTGGAGTGAAACTGTGGATAGAGCACAAAAAGAACAGTTGGTCGGTGATCTCGGCCAAATCTTTGAAAGCTCTGGCGTCGTTGTGGTTAGCCGCTACGAGGGTATGACAGTTGCCGAAATGCAGGACCTGCGCGCGCAAATGCGTGAAGTTGGTGGGTCTGTTCGCGTTGCCAAAAACAAGCTCGCCAAGATCGCCCTTGAGGGTAAGCCATGCGCAAGCATCGCCGAATACCTTGATGGCATGACCGTGCTCGCCTATTCCGAAGACCCTGTCGCTGCGGCGAAGGTCATCGATGCATATGCTAAGAAGAACGAAAAGCTCGTTATTCTTGGTGGTGCAATGGGCGATACAGCACTGGACGTCGACGGTGTTAAAGCTGTTGCTCAGATGCCAAGCCGCGAGGAGCTTATTGCTTCCATCGTGGGTTGCATTGCCGCACCTGCTGCCAACATTGCCGGGGCCATTGGCGCGCCTGCTTCCAACATCGCGAGCATTCTCTCGACTATCGAAGAGAAAGCTGCCTGAAGCATCTAGAATACCCGACTTGGCAAACCTTGCTGACGTTGGAACACAATTAAATCGAATGGAGACAGTATAATGGCTGATCTTAAGAAACTTGCTGAAGAGATTGTTGGTCTTACCCTTCTCGAAGCACAAGAACTGAAAACCATCCTCAAGGATGAGTATGGCATCGAGCCAGCTGCCGGTGGCGCTGTCATGATGGCTGGCCCAGCTGCTGCTGGCGAAGCTGCTGAAGAAAAGACTGAATTTGATGTTGTCCTGAAGGACGCTGGTGCATCAAAAATCAACGTCATCAAAGAAGTTCGCGGCATCACAGGTCTTGGCCTGAAAGAAGCTAAAGACCTCGTTGAAGCTGGCGGCAAAGTTAAAGAAGGCGCTTCCAAAGCAGAAGCTGACGAGATCAAAGCTAAGCTGGAAGCAGCTGGCGCGACTGTCGAACTGGCTTAAGCCTCTTCTTTGGGAACAATTTGTTCCTATATACATCGGCTGGGTGCGCTTTTGCGCGCCCAGCCAAACCTGTCTTAGAAGGATGTTCCGCGTCGAACATCCGTCTTGGGTAGGTTTCAAATGTCGGGAGGCGCCGGTGGGACGGTTGCCACGAATAGACATGAAACCCCCTGTCAAATGGAGTGCCGCCGCGGCCCGGGCGAGTGGTACTATCGGATAGACAAATATAAGGTGACATTACACATGGCTCAGTCCTTCCTCGGTCAGAAACGCCTGCGTAAGTACTACGGAAAAATCCGTGAAGTTCTTGAAATGCCGAACCTCATTGAGGTTCAGAAATCTTCTTACGATCTGTTCTTGCGCTCTGGCGATAGCCCGACACCGCTTGACGGCGAAGGCATCAAAGGTGTCTTTCAGTCGGTATTCCCGATCAAAGATTTCAACGAAACAGCTGTTCTTGAGTTCGTAAAATACGAGCTTGAAAAGCCAAAGTACGACGTCGAAGAGTGCATGCAGCGCGACATGACCTATGCCGCACCGCTGAAGGTTACGCTTCGTCTTATCGTGTTTGAAGTAGATGAAGACACAGGCAACAAGTCTGTGAAAGACATCAAAGAACAAGACGTATTCATGGGCGACATGCCTTTGATGACGCCAAACGGCACGTTCGTTGTGAACGGCACCGAGCGGGTAATCGTATCCCAGATGCACCGTTCGCCTGGCGTGTTCTTTGACCACGACAAGGGCAAGACCCACTCTTCTGGTAAGCTTCTGTTTGCCTGCCGCATTATCCCATACCGCGGCTCTTGGCTCGACTTTGAATTCGATGCGAAGGACCTTGTGTTCTGCCGGATCGACCGTCGTCGTAAGCTGCCAGTTACGACACTGTTGTATGCACTTGGTCTCGACCAAGAGGGCATCATGAATGCCTATTATAACACTGTTGACTTCAACCTCGACAAGAAGACCCAGTCGTGGACAACCAGGTTCTTCCCTGAGCGTGTTCGTGGCACACGCCCAACATCTGATCTTGTTGATGCGGCAACTGGTGAAGTGATTGCCAAAGCTGGTGAGAAAGTTACACCACGTGCGGTCAAGAAATTGATCGACGAAGGCAACGTGAAAAACCTTTTGGTTCCATTCAACCACATCGTGGGCAAGTTTGTTGCCTCTGATATCATCAACGAAGAAACTGGTGCGATTTACGTCGAAGCTGGTGACGAGTTGACACTGGAAATGGACAAAGACGGCGAAGTTATCGGCGGTACAGTACGTGATCTGGTTGATGCGGGCATCACCTCGATCCCTGTTCTGGACATCGATAACATCAACGTGGGCGCGTACATGCGCAACACGATGGCTGCCGACAAAAACCTGAACCGCGAAACTGCGTTGATGGACATCTACCGCGTGATGCGCCCAGGTGAGCCACCGACCGTTGACGCTGCATCAGCGCTGTTCGACACATTGTTCTTTGATTCCGAGCGTTATGACCTCTCTGCTGTTGGTCGCGTGAAGATGAACATGCGTCTTGATCTGGATGCGGAAGACACCATGCGCGTTCTGCGCAAGGAAGACATCGTATCGTGCATCAAGGCCTTGGTTGAGCTGCGTGACGGCAAGGGCGACATCGACGATATTGACCACCTTGGTAACCGTCGTGTGCGTTCCGTTGGCGAATTGATGGAAAACCAGTACCGTGTTGGCCTGCTTCGCATGGAGCGCGCAATCAAGGAACGTATGTCTAGCGTCGAGATCGACACTGTGATGCCACAGGACCTGATCAACGCGAAACCAGCGGCTGCTGCCGTGCGTGAATTCTTCGGCTCTTCGCAGCTGTCGCAGTTCATGGACCAAACCAACCCGCTGTCCGAGGTTACGCACAAGCGTCGCCTTTCGGCGCTTGGCCCAGGTGGTTTGACACGTGAGCGTGCTGGCTTTGAAGTCCGTGACGTTCACCCAACACACTACGGTCGTATGTGCCCAATTGAGACACCGGAAGGTCCGAACATTGGCCTGATCAACTCGCTGGCAACCTTTGCCCGTGTGAACAAATACGGCTTTATCGAAACACCATACCGCAAGGTTGTTGATGGCAAAGTGACTGACGAAGTTCAGTACATGTCAGCAACTGAGGAAATGCGCCACACTGTAGCGCAGGCCAACGCGACGATGAACGAAGACGGTTCTTTCGGGAACGAGCTGGTATCGACCCGTAAGAACGGTGACTACACGCTTGCCCCGCGCGAGAATGTTGACCTGATCGACGTTTCACCAAAGCAGCTTGTGTCTGTTGCGGCGTCCTTGATCCCGTTCCTAGAAAACGACGACGCTAACCGCGCCTTGATGGGTTCGAACATGCAACGTCAGGCGGTTCCATTGCTTCAAGCCGAGGCGCCACTTGTGGGCACAGGCATCGAAGAAGTTGTGGCACGCGATTCTGGTGCGGCAATCATGGCGAAGCGTCAGGGTATCATCGACCAAGTTGATGCGCAGCGTATCGTTATCCGCGCGACGCATGACCTTGAGTTGGGCGATGCAGGCGTAGACATCTACCGCATGCGGAAATTCCAGCGTTCAAACCAGAACACCTGCATCAACCAGCGCCCATTGGTGAAGGTTGGTGATGTGGTTCTGAAGGGCGAAGTTATTGCCGACGGTCCATCCACAGATATGGGTGAATTGGCGCTTGGTAAGAACGTGGTCGTCGCGTTTATGCCTTGGAACGGTTACAACTACGAAGACTCCATCCTGATCTCCGAGCGTATCACACGCGACGACGTGTTCACATCGATCCACATCGATGAGTTCGAAGTTGCCGCACGTGACACGAAGCTTGGGCCTGAGGAAATCACACGCGATATTCCAAACGTGGGTGAAGAAGCGCTGCGTAACCTTGATGAAGCCGGAATCGTCTACATTGGTGCCGAAGTTGGCCCAGCGGACATTCTGGTTGGTAAGATCACACCAAAAGGCGAAAGCCCGATGACTCCAGAAGAAAAGCTTCTGCGCGCCATCTTTGGTGAGAAAGCATCCGATGTGCGTGACACATCCTTGCGTCTACCACCGGGTGACTTTGGTACTGTTGTTGAGGTGCGTGTTTTCAACCGCCACGGCGTTGAAAAAGACGAGCGTGCGCTTCAGATCGAGCGTGAAGAAGTTGAGCGTCTGGCACGTGACCGCGACGATGAGATGGTCATTCTTGACCGCAACATCTACGCGCGTCTTAAGACCACGATCATGGGCAAAGTTGCGGTAAAGGGTCCTAAGGGCTTTAAGTCCAACTCCGAAGTGACCGAAGAGGCCTTGTCTGAATTGTCCCGCGGCCAGTGGTGGCAGCTTGCGTTGAAAGACGAAGCTGACGCACAGATCGTTGAGGCATTGAACGAGCAGTACGAAATCCAGAAGCGTGCGATGGATGCCCGTTTTGAAGATAAAGTCGAGAAAGTGCGCCGCGGCGACGATCTGCCTCCTGGTGTGATGAAGATGGTGAAAGTCTTTGTTGCTGTGAAGCGTAAGCTTCAGCCGGGCGATAAGATGGCCGGTCGTCACGGGAACAAAGGTGTTATTTCCAAGGTTGTGCCTATGGAAGACATGCCGTTCCTTGCGGATGGTACTCCTGTCGATTTCTGTCTGAACCCGCTCGGCGTGCCTTCACGTATGAACGTCGGTCAGATTTTGGAAACGCACATGGGTTGGGCCGCACGTGGCCTTGGTATTCAGATTGACGAAGCGCTTGGTGAATACCGCCGCTCCGGTGATTTGACGCCAGTGCGCGAAGCAATGCGTATCGTTTATGGCGATGATGTCTACGAAGAAGGCATTGCCGACATGACCGAGGCCGAATTGGTCGAAAGCGCAGGCAACGTCACGAAGGGTGTGCCTATCGCGACGCCAGTCTTTGACGGCGCGAAAGAAGCAGACGTGAACGACAGCTTGCGTCGCGCAGGTTTTGACACTTCTGGTCAGTCCATCTTGTTTGATGGTCGTACCGGTGAACAGTTCAGCCGTAAGGTCACTGTTGGTGTGAAGTACCTGCTTAAGCTGCACCACCTCGTGGACGACAAAATCCACGCACGTTCGACAGGGCCATACTCCTTGGTCACGCAACAGCCGCTGGGTGGTAAAGCCCAGTTCGGTGGACAGCGTTTCGGGGAGATGGAAGTCTGGGCACTGGAAGCATATGGCGCGGCTTACACGCTGCAAGAGATGCTCACAGTCAAGTCCGATGACGTTGCTGGCCGTACCAAAGTGTACGAGAGCATTGTTAAGGGCGAAGACAACTTTGAGGCAGGCGTCCCAGAGTCGTTTAACGTGCTTGTGAAAGAAGTCCGGGGCCTCGGCCTCAACATGGAACTCCTGGATGCGGAGGATGAGGAATAAGAATTTTCTAGAAAATTCTAGGGATTCCGATTTTTCTAGAAAAATCGGCTCCTGCCTCTCCCCACTGCACCCCAATTCAAGGAATTGAAGATGAACCAGGAACTGACAAACAACCCGTTTAACCCGCTTACACCGGCGAAAACGTTTGACGAAATCAAAGTGTCTTTGGCATCCCCAGAGCGGATTTTGTCATGGTCTTTTGGCGAAATTAAGAAACCAGAAACCATCAACTACCGTACTTTCAAGCCTGAGCGGGACGGCCTGTTCTGCGCCCGTATCTTTGGCCCGATCAAAGATTACGAATGTCTGTGCGGCAAATATAAGCGCATGAAGTATCGCGGCGTTGTCTGCGAGAAATGCGGTGTTGAAGTAACACTCCAGAAGGTACGCCGTGAGCGTATGGGCCACATCGAGCTTGCTGCTCCTGTTGCGCACATCTGGTTCTTGAAGTCCCTTCCATCCCGTATCGGTCTGATGCTGGATATGACTTTGCGTGATCTTGAGCGTATTCTTTACTTTGAAAACTACGTCGTGATCGAGCCAGGTCTCACTGACCTGACTTACGGCCAGTTGATGACTGAAGAAGAGTTCAACAGCGCACAAGACATCTACGGCATGGACGCGTTCCAAGCCAACATTGGCGCGGAAGCTATTCGTGAAATGCTCTCCTTGATCGACCTTGAAGGCGAAGCAGAAACACTGCGCGCCGACCTCAAGGAAGCGACAGGCGAGTTGAAGCCTAAGAAGATCATCAAGCGTTTGAAGATCGTCGAAAGCTTCATCGAATCTGGCAACCGCCCAGAGTGGATGGTTCTGACCGTGATCCCTGTGATCCCGCCAGAGCTTCGCCCACTGGTGCCACTGGATGGCGGTCGTTTTGCGACCTCCGACCTGAACGACCTGTATCGCCGCGTGATCAACCGTAACAACCGTTTGAAGCGTCTTATTGAGCTTCGCGCACCTGACATCATTGTCCGTAACGAAAAGCGGATGCTGCAGGAATCTGTCGACGCACTGTTTGACAACGGCCGTCGTGGCCGCGTCATCACTGGTGCGAACAAGCGTCCATTGAAATCCCTCAGCGATATGCTGAAGGGTAAGCAAGGTCGTTTCCGTCAGAACCTTTTGGGTAAGCGCGTCGACTTCTCTGGCCGTTCGGTCATTGTGACGGGTCCAGAACTGAAGCTGCACCAGTGCGGTCTGCCGAAAAAGATGGCGCTCGAGCTATTCAAGCCGTTCATCTACTCGCGTCTTGAGGCAAAAGGTCTGTCTTCCACGGTCAAGCAAGCCAAGAAATTGGTCGAAAAAGAGCGTCCAGAAGTGTGGGATATCCTCGACGAGGTTATCCGCGAACACCCAGTCATGCTGAACCGTGCGCCGACCTTGCACCGTCTTGGCATTCAGGCGTTTGAGCCAGTTTTGATCGAAGGTAAGGCTATTCAGCTGCACCCGCTGGTTTGTTCTGCGTTTAACGCCGACTTTGATGGCGACCAAATGGCTGTTCACGTGCCGCTTTCCTTGGAAGCACAGCTTGAAGCCCGCGTTCTGATGATGTCGACGAACAACGTTCTGTCGCCAGCAAACGGCGCGCCAATTATCGTTCCTTCGCAGGATATGATTTTGGGTCTCTACTACACCACGATCATGCGTGAAGGCATGAAGGGTGAAGGCATGGCCTTCTCCGATATCGAGGAAGTCGAGCACGCTTTGACATCTGGTGAAGTGCACCTGCACGCCAAGATCCAAGCCCGTATGATCCAGATCGACGCTGAGGGTAACGAAGTGCTGACGCGCTTTGAGACCACACCGGGTCGTCTGCGTTTGGGCGCACTTTTGCCTTTGAATGCAAAAGCACCTTTCGCGCTGGTCAACCGCCTGCTGCGTAAGAAAGAAGTGCAGCAGATCATTGACACCGTGTACCGTTATTGCGGCCAAAAAGAGTCTGTTATTTTCTGTGACCAGATCATGACGATGGGCTTCCGCGAAGCGTTTAAGGCCGGTATCTCCTTTGGTAAGGACGACATGGTTGTTCCTGATACAAAGTGGCCACTGGTCGAAGAAACACGCGACTTGGTCAAAGACTTTGAACAGCAGTACATGGACGGCCTGATCACTCAGGGTGAAAAGTACAACAAAGTTGTCGATGCATGGTCGAAGTGTAACGACAAAGTCACCGACGCGATGATGAACACCATTTCGACCACTGGTCGCGATGACAATGGCGCTGAGAACGAGCCGAACTCTGTTTACATGATGGCCCACTCCGGTGCGCGTGGTTCTGTAACGCAGATGAAGCAGCTTGGCGGTATGCGTGGTTTGATGGCTAAGCCGAACGGCGAAATCATCGAAACACCGATCATCTCGAACTTTAAAGAAGGTCTTACCGTTCTTGAGTACTTTAACTCGACACACGGCGCCCGTAAGGGTCTGTCCGATACCGCGCTTAAGACAGCGAACTCCGGTTATCTGACACGTCGTCTGGTTGACGTGGCTCAGGACTGCATCGTCCGTGAAATCGACTGTGGCACAGAGCGTGCAATCACAGCCGAGGCCGCTGTTAACGATGGTGAGGTTGTATCTTCCTTGGCTGAGCGTGTGCTTGGTCGTGTGTCTGCTGATGATGTCATCAAGCCAGGTACCGACGAGGTGATCGTTTCTGCTGGTGAGTTGATCGACGAGCGTACAGCTGACCTGATCGACATCGCAGCAATCGCCAAAATGCGTATCCGCAGCCCGCTGACATGTGAGGCCGAAGACGGCGTCTGTGCAATGTGCTACGGTCGTGACCTCGCACGTGGTACACGGGTGAACATCGGTGAAGCTGTCGGCATTATTGCTGCTCAGTCCATCGGCGAGCCTGGTACACAGTTGACGATGCGTACGTTCCACATTGGTGGTGTTGCACAGGGTGGCCAACAGTCCTTCCTTGAAGCATCCCAGTCTGGTGAAGTGCGTTACGACAACGCGGTTCTTCTTGAGAACGAAGCTGGCGAGAACGTGGTGATGGGTCGTAACATGACCCTCAAGATCTTGGGCGAAGCAGGCGAAGAGCTTGCGAACCACAAGGTTGGCTACGGCTCCAAGGTATTCCTCAAGGACGGTGGTAAGGTTCTGCGCGGCGACAAGTTGTTCGAGTGGGATCCATACACATTGCCAATCATTGCTGAGAAGGCCGGTGTTGCGAAATACGTCGACCTGATCAACGGTATCGCATTGCGCGAAGACACAGACGAAGCAACGGGCATGACCCAGCGCATCGTTTCTGACTGGCGTGCGGCACCTAAAGGCAACGAGCTTGCACCAAAGATCATCGTGATCGGTGCGGACGGCGAAGTGGTTCTTAAGGACGACGGCAACCCAGTATCTTACGGCATGTCCGTGGATGCGGTTCTGTCGGTCGAAGATGGTCAGGATGTTAAAGCTGGTGACGTTATTGCGCGTATTCCGCGTGAAGGCGCTAAGACCAAGGACATCACGGGTGGTCTGCCACGCGTAGCCGAATTGTTCGAAGCACGTCGTCCGAAAGATCACGCAATCATCGCTGAGATTGATGGTTATGTGCGCTTTGGCAAAGACTATAAGAACAAGCGTCGTATCGCGATTGAGTCCTCTGAAGATCCGGATATCAAGGTCGAATACATGGTGCCAAAAGGTAAGCACATTCCTGTCGTCGAAGGTGACTTCGTACAGAAGGGTGATTACATCATGGACGGCAACCCTGCTCCGCACGATATTCTTGCGGTTATGGGTGTCGAAGCGCTTGCTGACTATATGATCGACGAAGTCCAAGACGTTTACCGTCTGCAGGGCGTTAAGATCAACGACAAGCACATCGAAGTTATCGTGCGTCAGATGCTCCAGAAATGGGAAATCCAAGACAGCGGTGACACTGTTCTGCTTAAGGGCGAGAACGTCGATAAGGCCGAATTTGATGAAGCCAACGCAAAGGCAATCGCACGTGGCGATCGTCCTGCAACTGGCGAGCCTATCTTGCTGGGCATCACCAAAGCGTCCTTGCAGACACGTTCGTTCATCTCTGCGGCGTCGTTCCAAGAGACAACCCGTGTTCTTACCGAAGCCTCTGTGCAGGGTAAGCGCGACAAGTTGGTTGGCCTCAAAGAGAACGTCATCGTAGGTCGTTTAATCCCAGCGGGTACAGGCGGTGCCACAAGCCAGATGCGCAAAATCGCAGCGGGCCGTGACAGCGTTGTGGTCGAAGCACGCCGCATCGAGGCGGAAAAGGCAGCAGCACTTGCAGCACCTGTTCCATCCGATGATGTGGTTGGCGCAGAAAACTACGACAACGTGTTCAAGTCGGACGTTGAGAGCCGCGACGAGTAATCGCGCGTCTTGGAAAATTAGAAAGGCCCTCAGTGAAAGCTGGGGGCCTTTTGCGTTTGTCCGGTGTGTCTGCTTAAATGCGTGCGGCAGCCTTGCGGTGATGGGCGTAGCGGGGGTCATCGTCTGGATCGTCGCCCCGCTTGTTTGCCATGGCTGCCACGTAGTCTGCGCAACAAACATGATGCAGGCGCAAAATATCAGGCAAGGCAAGCGCAGACTTATAGACCTCGTCGAACCGCTCAAGGAACCGCAGTGCTGAGACATCACGCATCCCGTTTCGGTTATGGCGATCAAAGAATTCGTCGGTGTAGCGATCCTTAAGGTTGCCGGCGGCTGGACTGCCTTTCTTGAACTCATAGCTTTCGCGGGATCGCAGTATGTAGTGATTGAGTTGGGCTGTTTCGTGATCAATCTGGTCTTGAGTGGTCATGCGAATGGGATGGTTTTCGCGGGTCTGAAACTGCGGCAGGGTTGCCCCACTAGGGGTCACGACCCGATTGTCAGCAGCCGACCAATCACCGTGAAACCCATGCGGGAAATGCGCGCCCAAACGGTTGAACTCCAGCGGCTTGCGCAGGATCGTTTTGATCGACCGATTGAACCGAAGATGTCCCATCCCGCAACGCCGAAACTGGCGGTGAACAATTCCGTCTTGATATTTGTCCCAATCCCCAATGCCGAAGCACTTCCAGTTGAAAACCATCGCCTGAAAATCATAAGGCGGGGGGCCGATGAGCTCTGCGATTGTATCGTGTTTGTGCAGCACCAAAAACTCATCCACATCGCAATGCAGCACCCAATCAGCCGCTGCAGTCATCGGGTGTTTGATGACCTTACGCAGTGTCGAGCGTTGCGGCGGTTGCCCTTCGCGGGGCTTGTGCAGCAAATGGGTTAGCCAACCGGCAGCGGCAAATGCGTTGAGCAGATCGGTGCTGTGGTCGGTGCAGTCATTTGTTGCGACGAGAATGTCAAAACCCAGCATACGATACCAGCAGACCCATTCCACAATGAATGGCCCTTCATTGCGCATACCTGTCGCGACTAAAAACTTCTGATCTGCGGTCATAATGTAAGACAATCATGCAAGTGATCTGGCGTCTATCCTAATCCGCTGCTACCGATAATTCATGATGCAAATTTCCGACAATATGCGCGGCGCTGCCTTTATGACGGGCTCCATGGTCGCTTTCACAATTAATGACACTTTTCTCAAAGGGTTGTCGTTGGATATTCCCTTGGCGCAAACGTTGTTTGTGCGCGGTGTTGGGACGACGTTTTGTCTGTTGTTGATCTCTTACTTCATGGGGCAGCTACGGTTAGGCTATAGTCGCAGTGATTGGATGCTGATCCTGATCCGCGCGGTGGCCGAGGTTGTTGCGGCCTATCTGTTCCTCACGGCGTTGTTCCATATGCCGATTGCCAACGCGTCCGCGATTATGCAGGCGATGCCGCTGTCGGTCGCCGTCGCTGCCGCGGTGTTTTTCCGCGAACCTTTGGGGTGGCGACGGATCGTTGCGATTTTGATCGGGTTTTGTGGCGTACTGCTGATCGTACGGCCGGGTACCGAAGGGTTTAACATTTATAGTGGCTATGTTCTCGCCTCTGTCGCCGCTGTGACCGTCCGTGATTTGGCTGCGCGTCGGTTGTCTCGCTCGGTACCGTCCACCATGGTTGCCGTGATTGCTGCGGCTGCCGTGTGCCTTTCGGGCGGCGTTATTACTGCGACGACAACTTGGGTCGCGATGGATCAATCGGCGTGGCTCCATATTACAGGCGCGATGTTTATGGTTGTTCTTGGCTATGTGTTTTCCGTCACGGCGATGCGCACGGGCGAAATCGGCTTTGTCGCACCGTTCCGTTACGCGAGCCTGATTGCTGCGCTGATCCTCGGTTATGTCGTCTTTGGTGACTGGCCACGCAACATCACATTGCTGGGTGCGTTCATCGTTGTCGCCACGGGGATGTTTACGATTTACCGCGAGCAGGTGGCAGCGCGACGCCTGCGAAGGTCTGCTTTATCTGCTCAGGGTCAATCGCAAAACGGGTCTTAAACTGCTTTGTCTCGTTCTCGGTCAAAGGCGTAAAAGAAATGTGCCGTTGCTGGCTGGCGGCTGAATCGTTGAACCTGTTGAGGGACTCAATCCACATGGGGGCATCGGCATAGCTGATGACGGGCATGAACTGATCAAGCTTGGTGTGGGCAAAGTTCATGATTGTAAACTGCGACCCGCCACGGATATGCACTCCCAGTGCTGCGACATATTGTTTGTATTCCAACGCCTGCGCGACGATCCCATTTTCGCTAAACTGAGCTGCATATCCCAGCGTCCAATCATAGCCGACGACCGGATGGCGCGCGTTGAGCGGCGCACAATCGTCTACCGCTTCATAAAGTCGGGCAATGAAATCGACCGCAACCGCGTCGTCGTCGTCATAACGAAATTGCAGACAGGGTTCCGAGGGATCTTTGCGCGCCCTATTTAGGATTTCTTTCATGATCTCACGTTGTGGGCGCGGTTCATGTATTTGCACAGTGATCTGCGGACTGTTGGCCACGACGTCTTGAAGGCGATCCGCATGATGCTTGGGTAGGCTGACGCCTATGACCACGATCATCTCCCAGTTCTCGTTTGTCTGGGCTTTCATGCAGGGCAAGGCGACGTGCTCGAACAGGCGAAACCGTTCTTCTAGCCGATCTTCGGCATAGAGAAACTGAATGCGCTCATCGATCGTCTTATGCTTAATTTGGAACCCGCCAAAAGCAGGGTAAGAAAAACGACAAAGTCCAATAGCCTGCATCATGTGAACATCTGTAGGATATATCCGTTAAACTACCCTAAAGAGCGCCCCCAAATTTTAGGCTGGGATGCCGCGCAGTTGACAGGGTAATCGACTCCCCCTATACGCCGCTCATCCGGACCTTGGGATTAGTCCCATTTGTTCCGATATCAAAGCTGAAGTGGTCAAGAACCGGACTAATACTGTCTTGTTCCTCTGCAGACCCACCGCACCAATCCTCCGGTAAGGGATTGACTGCGGAATTTTTGTTTTGCGCCTATGGCGACCAAGAATGTGTGCGGCGTCCGGCGCCAAACATGACGACCTTAACCCCGTAGGCCCTTAAAAGCCTGCACCACATGTGAATAGATGGGAACATCAAACGATGCCAACGATTCAGCAGCTGATCCGCAAACCGCGCCAGCCAAAAGTCAATAAATCGAAGTCGATCCACCTTGAGGGCTGCCCTCAAAAACGTGGCGTATGTACACGCGTTTATACGACGACTCCAAAGAAACCAAACTCCGCTATGCGTAAGGTTGCCAAAGTGCGCCTGACAAACGGCTTTGAAGTCATTTCTTACATCCCAGGCGAGAGCCACAACCTTCAGGAGCACTCCGTGGTTCTGATCCGTGGCGGCCGTGTAAAAGACCTTCCAGGTGTGCGTTACCACATCCTGCGCGGTGTTCTCGATACACAAGGCGTTAAAGATCGTAAGCAGCGCCGTTCGAAGTACGGCACGAAGCGTCCTAAGTAAGGAATATAGAATATGTCACGTCGTCACGCCGCTGAAAAACGCGCAGTACTGCCAGACGCAAAGTTTGGTGATATCGTTCTGACTAAGTTCATGAACAACCTCATGGTCGATGGCAAAAAAGCCGTCGCCGAGCGTATCGTTTACAACGCATTCGATCGCGTTGAAGCAAAATTGAAGAAATCTCCTGTGGAAGTCTTCCATGAGAGCCTTGAGTTGATCAAGCCATCCGTCGAAGTGCGCTCGCGCCGCGTCGGTGGTGCGACTTATCAGGTTCCTGTTGAAGTCCGCCCAGAGCGCCGCGAAGCATTGGCCATCCGCTGGTTGATCGCTGCTGCGAAAAAGCGCAACGAGAACACAATGGAAGAGCGCCTTGCTGGTGAGCTGATGGATGCGGTCAATGGCCGCGGCACAGCCGTTAAAAAGCGCGAAGACACTCACAAGATGGCCGATGCGAACAAAGCATTCAGCCACTATCGCTGGTAATAGGGAAGCACCAATATGGCACGCGACTATCCCCTCGAACGCTACCGGAACTTTGGTATTATTGCGCACATTGATGCGGGTAAGACCACGTGTTCCGAGCGGATCCTGTTCTATACAGGTAAATCACACAACATTGGCGAAGTGCACGATGGCGCTGCGACAATGGACTGGATGGAGCAGGAGCAGGAACGGGGTATTACAATTACTTCCGCTGCGACGACAACATTCTGGGAACGCACTGAGACTGGCACAGAGCCTGACTCATTGAAGCACCGCATGAACATCATCGACACACCAGGCCACGTTGACTTCACAATCGAAGTTGAGCGTTCATTGGCTGTTCTCGATGGCGCGATTGTTGTTCTTGACGGTAACGCTGGCGTTGAGCCACAGACCGAAACTGTGTGGCGTCAAGCTGACCGCTATAAAGTTCCGCGTATGGTTTTCGTCAACAAGATGGACAAAACCGGCGCTGACTTTGACAAGTGTGTTGCTATGGTTGAGAACCGGACTGGCGCACGCGCTATTCCAGTTTCTTTCCCAATCGGCGCAGAATCAGAGCTCGAAGGCCTCGTTGATCTCATCACCATGGAAGAATGGTTGTGGGAAGGTGACGACCTTGGCGCGTCTTGGGTCAAAGCACCGATCCGTGACAGCCTGAAAGCAAAAGCGGCTGCTGGCCGTGAAAAGCTGATCGAAGCTGCTGTTGAGCAAGACGATGCTGCAATGGAAGCTTACCTCGACGGTACAGAGCCTGATGTGAAAACATTGCGTGCTTTGGTTCGTAAAGCTTGTTTGTCTTTGTCTTTCGTTCCTGTGCTTGGTGGTTCTGCCTTCAAGAACAAGGGCGTTCAGCCATTGCTTAACGCTGTGATCGACTATCTGCCGAGCCCGCTCGACGTTGTTGACTACATGGGCTTTAAGCCAGGCGACGATACAGAAACACGCAACATCCCTCGTCGTGCAGACGATGATATGGCGTTCTCTGGCCTTGCGTTCAAAATCATGAACGACCCATTCGTGGGTACCCTGACGTTTACACGGATCTATTCCGGTAAGCTTGAAAAGGGTGACAACATGCTGAACTCCACCAAAGGTGGTAAAGAGCGTGTCGGTCGTATGATGATGATGCACTCTAACGAGCGTGAAGAAATCTCTGAAGCATGGGCAGGCGACATCATTGCGCTTGGTGGTCTGAAGAACACAACAACTGGTGATACTCTGTGCAACCCGCAGGAACCTGTTGTTCTGGAAACAATGACTTTCCCAGAGCCAGTGATCGAGATTGCGATTGAGCCTAAGACTAAGGGTGACCAAGAGAAGATGAGCCTCGCGCTTCAGCGTCTCTCTGCCGAAGATCCATCCTTCCGTGTGGAAACTGACATCGAATCTGGTCAGACCATCATGAAGGGCATGGGCGAACTTCACCTCGACATCCTCGTTGACCGTATGCGTCGCGAATTCAAAGTTGAGGCGAATATCGGTGCACCACAAGTTGCTTACCGCGAGACCATTGGTCACGCTGTTGAGCACACTTACACGCACAAGAAGCAGTCCGGTGGTTCTGGTCAGTTTGGTGAAGTGAAACTCTCCATCATGCCAACAGTGCCAGGCGAAGGTTTCTCTTTCGACAGCAAAGTTGTTGGTGGTGCCGTTCCTAAGGAATACATCCCAGGTGTTGAAAAGGGCATTCGCTCTGTCATGGATAACGGCCCATTGGCTGGCTTCCCCGTGATCGACTTCAAAGTGGAATTGCTTGACGGTAAATACCACGACGTCGACTCGTCCATCATGGCGTTTGAGATTGCTGCACGTATGTGTATGCGTGAAGGTCTCAAGAAAGCTGGAGCGAAATTGCTCGAGCCTATCATGAAGGTCGAAGTGATCACGCCTGAAGAGCACACTGGTGGCATCATCGGTGACCTGACATCACGTCGGGGCCAAGTTCAGGGTCAAGATACACGCGGTGTTTCCATTGCTATCGAAGCAATGGTGCCATTGGCGAACATGTTCGGCTACATCAACACTTTGCGTTCCATGTCTTCGGGCCGCGCAAACTTCTCGATGCAGTTCGACCACTACGAGCCAGTGCCACAGAACATCTCTGACGAGATCCAGAAGAAATTCGCATAAATTGCGGTGCGCCTTCGGGCGCACCCATCCCATTCAAATAGAATACCTAAGGAGGCCATCATGGCTAAGTCAAAGTTTGAACGCACGAAACCACACGTTAACATCGGCACAATCGGCCACGTTGACCACGGCAAGACCACATTGACAGCAGCGATCACCAAGTATTTTGGTGACTTCAAAGCCTACGACCAGATTGACGGCGCGCCAGAAGAGAAGGCACGTGGTATCACGATCTCTACTGCGCACGTTGAGTATGAGACAGAAGCACGTCACTACGCCCACGTCGATTGCCCAGGCCACGCTGACTATGTGAAGAACATGATCACGGGTGCGGCACAGATGGACGGCGCGATCTTGGTTGTGAACGCAGCCGACGGTCCAATGCCACAGACACGCGAGCACATCCTGCTCGGCCGTCAGGTTGGCATCCCGTACATGGTTGTTTACATGAACAAAGTTGACCAGGTTGATGACGACGAGCTTCTTGAGCTGGTTGAAATGGAAATCCGTGAGCTTTTGTCCAAGTACGAGTACCCAGGCGACGACATTCCAGTCATCCCAGGTTCCGCTCTGCACGCGATGAACGGCACACGTCCAGAAATCGGCGAAGAGTCTGTTAAGGCGCTTATGGCGGCTGTTGACGCGTACATCCCAACACCAGCACGTGCAGTTGACCTGCCGTTCTTGATGCCAATCGAGGACGTGTTCTCGATCTCTGGCCGTGGTACTGTTGTGACTGGCCGTATCGAGCGTGGCGTATTGAACGTTGGTGAAGAAATCTCCATCGTTGGTATCCGTGACACGAAGAAGACAGTTTGTACTGGCGTTGAAATGTTCCGCAAGTTGCTCGACCGTGGTGAGGCTGGCGACAACGTTGGCGCATTGCTGCGCGGTATCGACCGTGAGGGCGTTGAGCGTGGTCAGGTTCTGTGTAAGCCAGGTTCGGTTAACCCGCACACTGACTTTGAAGCAGAAGCCTATATTCTGACCAAAGAAGAAGGCGGTCGTCACACACCGTTCTTTGCGAACTACCGTCCACAGTTCTACTTCCGTACAACTGACGTGACAGGCACTGTTGTTCTTCCAGAAGGCACAGAAATGGTCATGCCAGGCGACAACCTGAAGTTCAACGTTGAGCTGATCGCACCAATCGCGATGGAAGAAGGCCTCCGCTTCGCGATCCGCGAAGGCGGCCGCACAGTCGGCGCTGGCGTTGTGTCCAAGATCGTTAAGTAAGCCTCACCGCTTATGAGACCAAAGAAGGCCGCTTCCGAAAGGAGGCGGCCTTTTGCTTTTCTTGACCAAAGCGGTTTATCCTGAGCAAAACGAGTAATTGTGATGCAGAAATATGTTGGCATAGAAGTTTTTAATGATGACACCACGCCAATGGAGTTAGTGGTGGCTCTATTTGAATCTGCGTTCTGCCTTGATGCTAACAAAGCAATAACGCGCATAATTTCCATTCACAAAAATGGGAGCGCGCTTGTCGTAATTTTTGATGAAGAGTACGAAAGTGCGATCATGAAGAGATTCACCAAGCTGAACGATGCTTCGCCCAACCCTCTTAGATTTGCAGTCGCCGCTGACGTGGCTTTCAAAAAAGTCCTATACGTTGATCCAAAGGCGATTTTGTCCACAGAACCAAAGAAGTTTCCACCCGAAAAGAAAGCTCCGATGGCATTGATTTTTATCGCACTTTCAATTTGTGCAGGTGTTTATTTTGCTTTGCGGAGATGGTGAGCAACTTTCGTCAGGACAAACAACGGTGTGCCGCTGCACATTTGCAAGCAAACGCGCGTTGCGCATTCCTTTCTAAAACACGGTGATTTTTGAAAGGTACTAGACACCCCACCCGACTCCCCCTATACGGCTCAAATCTGGAAAGGGTGCGCTCCGCGTGCCCTTATTCCTTTTGAAATAAAGACGCGATGAGGGCCCCCGATGAGCGGCGGTCTTCCTCTCCGATCTAGGCCCTAATCTAGGGGTGATGAACATGGCAGCCAGCCAGAACATCCGTATTCGCCTGAAGGCGTTTGATTTCCGGGTGCTTGATGCAAGCACAGCAGAAATCGTTTCCACAGCAAAGCGTACAGGGGCATCCGTTCGCGGTCCGATCCCACTTCCGAACAAAATCGAGAAGTTCACTGTTTTGCGTGGCCCACACGTTGACAAGAAATCCCGCGATCAGTTCGAGATCCGTACGCACAAGCGTCTTCTCGACATCGTAGACCCAACACCACAGACAGTGGACGCGCTGATGAAGCTCGACCTTGCTGCTGGCGTTGACGTCCAGATTTCCGTGTAAGGGAGTAGAATACTATGCTCCGTTCCGGAATTATCGCAAAGAAGTTGGGCATGACCCGACTGTTCATGGAAGATGGTCGTCAGGTTCCTGTGACCGTTCTTTCTCTCGAAAACCTGCAGGTTGTTGCACAGCGCACTATTGAAAAGGACGGCTATGTTGCTGTTCAGCTCGGTGCCGGCACAGCCAAGGTGAAGCGCACATCCCAAGCGATGCGCGGTCACTTCGCTGCGGCAAAGGTAGAACCAAAGCGCAAAGTTGCTGAGTTCCGCATTGCTGCAGAGAACATGATTGCTGTTGGCGAAGAGTTCACTGCAAACCATTACTTCGAAGGCCAGTACGTTGACGTATCCGGCACATCGATCGGTAAAGGTTTCCAGGGTGCGATGAAGCGTCACAACTTTGGCGGTTTGCGCGCGACACACGGTGTTTCCGTGTCTCACCGTTCGCACGGCTCTGTTGGTCAGTGTCAGGATCCAGGTAAGATCTTTAAGGGCAAGAAGATGGCTGGTCACATGGGCTCCGCGCGCGTGACGACACAGAACCTTCAGGTTGTTCGTACAGACCTCGATCGTGGCTTGATCATGATCAAAGGTGCTGTACCAGGTTCCAAGGGTAACTGGGTTACTGTTAAGGATGCGGTTAAGAAGCCAGCTTCCGAGAACACAATGTACCCAGCGGGCTTGGTTTCTTTGAACAAAGAAGCAAACCGTTTGGCTGAAGAAGCAGCAGCAGCAGCGGCAGCAGCCGAAGCGACAGCAGCAGCAGAAGCAGCAGCAGAGCAAGCAGCAATGGAAGCCGCTGAAAATGCGCCAGCAGCAGGAGGCGACAACAATGAAGGCTGAAGCAATCAATCTTGACGGCAAATCCGCTGGATCCGTTGAACTTAACGACGCCATCTTCGGTCTTGAAGCACGCGCAGACATTTTGCACCGTGTTGTCCGTTGGCAGCGTAACAACGCACAAGCTGGTACACACTCCACGCTTGGTCGTTCGGAAGTGTCTTACTCGACCAAGAAGATCTATCGCCAAAAAGGCACCGGTGGCGCACGTCACGGTTCCCGTGGTGCTCCGATCTTCCGTTCGGGTGGTATCTACAAAGGCCCAAAGCCACGTAGCCACGGCCACGACCTGACCAAGAAGTTCCGTAAACTCGGCCTTAAGCACGCTCTCTCCGCGAAAGTGGCAGCAGGCGAGCTCGTGATCATCGACTCCGTGAACATCACTGACGCGAAAACATCCGTTCTGGCCAAAATGGTCGGTTCGCTTGGTTGGAAGCGTGCATTGATCATCGACGGTGCTGAGATCAACGCGGACTTCATGCGTGCAGCGCGTAACATCGCAACAATCGACGTTTTGCCAACTATGGGCGCAAACGTTTATGACATCCTGAAGTCTGACACTCTTGTCATCACGAAGGCTGGTCTTGAAGCACTGGAGGCTCGTTTAGCATGAGCGCGAAAGCAGAACACTACGACGTGATCCGTAAGCCGATCATCACCGAGAAAGCCACAACAGCGTCTGAAAACAACGCAGTGGTATTCGAAGTGGCAATCGCAGCCAACAAGCCAACAATCAAAGCTGCAGTAGAAGCTTTGTTTGGCGTGAAGGTCAAAGCGGTCAACACGACAATCACCAAGGGTAAAGTGAAGCGCTTCCGCGGTTCCCTCGGCACCCGTAAAGACGTGAAGAAGGCTTATGTTACCCTCGAAGAAGGTAACACCATCGACGTGTCTACTGGCCTGTAATAAGGTCGGTTAGAAATTGGAGGGGCCCTGCGCAGAAATGCTTGGGGCCTTTTTGTTGTTACACTCCGCATAAAAAAATGCCCGATGCCGCAGAGTGCGAGCATCGGGCTTCAGGCCGAGTCGAAGACTGAGGAGTGTGTCTTGCTTGGTTTGAGAGAACTACCGTCCGCCATGCGCCATTTTGCGGCGCTTTTCGGCGTTTGGTAGGCAAACAACATTGTCATAATAGGCGAGCAAACGGGACAGCGTATCTTCGCGAGGGCTTTGGCTCCTCTGCAAAGCCCTGACTGAGGTGGGGCGGGTAGGGCATTCCGTGATTGGTCTGTCCCGCAACCACTTAAGTGCACGAAGGCGGCCAACCCGCGCGATGTCTATTGCTTGTCGTCTCATGATTGTTGTTCCTCTCTCCCCCGTAACCCACACTCGCATGACGAAGCGTCAATGTATTGTGCACGGCTGGGTAGCGGGGAGGGGAATCCGAGAAACCCCCTATCCCAACGGATAGGGGTGAGGTAGCGGCACCCGTAAAGACGTGAAGAAGGCGTATGTTCCCCTCGAAGAAGGTAACACCATCGACGTGGAGATATAGCTAAAAGTTGGTGATGGCCCCTGAGGGGCGGCATATCATGGCGTTGTTCACGCGCCGCAATTCTCAA